>Ga0307515_10021066_pt1 | contig 11580 bp, 9 predicted proteins | sample 17_EM_MG_FD_194513 | JGI IMG/M metagenome (GOLD analysis project Ga0307515, IMG submission 194513) | Populus trichocarpa ectomycorrhiza microbial communities from riparian zone in the Pacific Northwest, United States - 17_EM | ecosystem: Host-associated > Plants > Roots > Unclassified | place... | reverse complement strand
ATCATATAAACCGTCTGTGTCTAAACATGGTCCTAATTCATCAATGAATAGATCCCACGTTTTTAATGGAGACTCAAATGATTTCATCATTGAAACATATGACTCAAAAGCAATAATAACCTGTGTTGCGCCCATGAATCTGAAACCGTAAAACTGGACTCCCTCATCAACCAACGATCCCTGAATGCTCTGATAATTTACCCCTTCTGTAATCTGCCCAACAAGACTATTGTTTAGCCATGCAGTTTCCTCCTCTATCGTGTCATGAACCACAACAGGCTTTTTTATGTTCATTATCCGTAGCCACGATAGGACGTAGATTGACATCCACAGCGCATGTTTCTTTGCGTTTTGGTCCTGGACCTGCACCCATTGCATTTGCATTTTTATCTGGAACAGAAGAAGGCATAGACCTCACCACTGCTGCGTAGCTTCAAGAGTTTTTTTTTTATGTTTATCGTAACCCAATTTTTAACTCCTTTTATTTTAACTTATTTTATTTTATATATATATATAAAAAAATAAGAAATAAATTAAAATTTAAACCAAAACAATATAAATTTGGACACTTAATTAAACTTGAAATTAGTATAATTAATAAAATCAGGAGTTTAATTAAAAAATTATCAAGATTTGGGGTTGATTTGAGTTATAATTACAAGAAATTAAAGTCCAAGTACCATTTTGTACAAATAATGCTAAAATCCAAGGGTTCAATTGCAATTGATCCAGGGATAAAATTGAAAATAGCCATTTTCAAGAAAACGGCGCCGTTTCTAGGAATACTATTCATCATCTTCGCCACTTTGTCTCCAGAGACCGATTCAACAGGAAATGAACCAAAACTGTTTTGGACCACGTCTCCTGCCCACTATCCCCACGTTGCTATTTCCGGGGCCACGAAGTTGATTGCAGGACTGATGCTCCTCTGTTTCTTCTCAAAGAAACAGAGATGAACGTGCCTCACGATCGTGAGGTACGAATGCACGAACAGAAGCCATTCTCTGGCTTTATAAAAGCCAGAGAAGGCCACGAAAAAGGCGAGAGCGAGCAGAGGGAAGCAGGGAGACTGAAAGAAAACGCAAAGAAAAAAGACAGAGAGAGTGTAGAGAGAGTCAAGAAAACAGAGAGGATAGAAAGAGAAAAAGAACACAGAGAGAAAGACGAGCGAAAACCAGAAAAAAGAAGAGAGGTAGAGGACAGAACACAGGAGGAACAAACAGAGAAAACTACAGAATTTGCCAGGAAAACGCCACAGCAAAAGAAACGAAGAAGGAATCCAGAAAGCAAGAAAGAAAAGGAAAACCAGAGAAAGAACACAGGAGAAGAGTTACAACTACAATCACGCAGTTACTGTACATGGACAATTTTAATTCACCTCCTACTATTCATTGTTTGTGAAAGCACGCGTGAGCCAGATCACGCGTGACTGCTGTGTCCAGCCGGTCACTAGCTTATGTCAGTGACCAGGCTCGATTGACCGGATCAGCCCAGCCTGTATAGGCTGAATGATACCCAACTTTTTAAAAATGTAAAAATATTTGCTTGTATTAATTTTAAAATTATTTTATTAATTTATTTATTGATGTTAGAATTAGAAATATCATATGTTTTTTTAATTATATAATATCTTTTATTTTATATAATCAGTCTTAAAATCTTTATAAATTAGTTGGTAATCATAATATTAAATAATTACTTCTTGCACTAGACCTTTCTCCAACAAAAATAAAATGCCAAAATTTTACTTTTTTTATTAATTATTTTAAGATCATCATCGTGATTTCAGGGGTGATAATATTCACGAAAACACCTTGCCTGGTAGCTTTCCGCGAGATTCTGTCCTCCTCCTGTATTTGATGATGAAGACACAGATTTGCTGTAGGATCCAAACCATAATTCGTCGAGTTTTTGGAGAAGTTCGGTTTTGCTAATGTGGAACTCATAGTTACAAAGCCAAATCTCCAACCTCTTTTATTATTCCTTCTTGATATGTATAGCTTCCTGACAGCACCAAATTTCACAAAGTCCTCTTGAGATCAGCATATTCTAACCATGCGGGGAATCTTTCAAAAAAGATATTAATTGGAACAGCAACGATGTTGTGATTTGGGACAAAAGCTTGTAGATGGTTGTCGTGATTAGGTTTAGGATTGAGGATTTTTGCAGTAGGGATGATGGTAGGCAAAGTAGAAGCAGTTGCACGGTGATTGTAGAAGGCAGGGTTAGTGAGGAGGGTGGCATGTGAGGTGTAATGGAGTCCAGGCTTAGGGTTTGGGGGGATTGGTTTTTTAGGTTTTGAGAGGGTAGGGGCGGCATGTTTTTTCTTTTTCTCTTCTTCAATAACTTAATTTGTGATTCTGAAGGGTTACTGTCACAGGGTTAAAATCCGTCAGGGTGTAGGCCGACGAAAAGTGTTGCTGGACAGTAGCTACGGGGTGGCAGCCCGCGTGACAGTAGCGAAAATCGGCAGCATGCGTGTGCGGCAGCACGCAACAGCTAGCACAACAGTCAGCTGACGAGAGTTGGGGCTTGGGCGAGGATTGTCCAAGACTTGACGAAACAGTGCTGGGATGACACAATGGGACAGTGGGGAATTCGGCAGCACGGGTGAAATCGGCAGCGTCGAGGAATTCGGCAGCGTCGATAAAATCGGCAGCAGGGGCTGACGATAAGTCTGGACAGTAGGCAGTCCTAGACTTGACGTAAACACTACTGGCAGAAATGGCAGCATGCATCGACAGTGGCATCGTGCATGGGCATTGGCAGATTCGGCAGCAGTGTGCGTCAACAATTCGGCAGTGTCGAGGAATTCGGCAGCGTTGACAAAATTGGCAGCAGGGGTTGACGATAACTTGGACAACGGACGGTCCAAGGCATGCGAGGCAGTTACGCTGGCAGCATGTGTGCTGGCAGTGGGCAGTTGGCTTGTGGGAGAACATGCCAATGCAGTTGCGGCAGTTTTGGGAGCAGTTATCGGCAGTTTCTTATGTGGGGAAGAAGTTGGCTGAACATGGGATAATGGGTGCTCCAGCTGTGCAGGAAGTTAGAGGCAGTTTATTCTTGTAACTTCCATTATCTTGTAAATAGATAGGCTGTAAAATGTGTAGCATGCAGAACGGATTGGGCATAGCACACAAGAAGGACTTTGTGTAATCCTTTAATTGAGTTAATGAAAAGGTTGGGACTTGTTCCTGTAAATTGCTGTGTTGTTCATTCTGTTTCCATTCAGTTGTGTTATTCCGCTTGCTTGTGACATTGAAAGGGTGTGGGGTATTAGCAATAATACTGCAGCATCATCACAGGATCAGCAACAGCAGCAGCATCACCAAAGCAGTAGCAGCAGCTGTATCACAGCATCCCCTGAAGCAACATCACAGGAGCAGCAGCATCACCGAAGCAGCAGCAGCAGCAGCAGCATCATAGCATCTCCTGACCAAATCTTGATCAACTCCTGTCATGCCAACATCCAAGATTGCAGGGAAAATATTCCAACGGCTACTACACTCCAGAATGGCAACTCATCATACATGGAAACTACAGCTGCATGCAAACCAGAAACAAATCAGCCACCATAATCAAGAAAATACTCCAACGGCTACTACACTCCAGAATGGCAACAAGTCAGAGACAAATCAGCCTCCATAATCAGGAAATCCTGTAACTATAGAAACAACTGTAATTATAGAAACAAATACAACTATGGAAAGTCAATAGTTACTCTGTTTCTTATTTATATATATTTACATCTTGCACATATGTTTGTAGTGTGTGCTTACGCCCTGTTTTGTTATACTAATAAAAAGTAGAAGAGAATTAATTCAGAGATCATCTCCGCTGCTTGTTCTCTTCCTCTGCCATATTTTTCTCTTGGTATCAGAGCCTTTGGAGTGAGCACACACAAACAAACACAAACATATCCACACAATGACTTCACTGTCACTCAATGTTGGGAACTTCATCACCCTCAAGCTTAGTCAAACAAACTACCCTTTATGGAGGGAACAAGCTCTGTCTCTTGCAGAGAGTCAGGAGCTAGTCGGGCATCTCACCAATGAAGATCCTGCACCAACAAAATTCACCACACAAGATCTAGTTAATAACTCAAACACAGAAAATACAATACCAGTCCTAACTGAAGCTTTCATCACTTGGAGAAAATCTGATTGGCTTCTTCGCGGTTGGATTATTGGAACCTTGTCTGAAGAAGCACTTAGCCTTGTTGTTGGCTTAGAAACAGCATCTGCTGTTTGGGAAGCACTTAAGAATGCTTATGCCAAAGACTCACAAGAATGTGAGTTTACACTTCGCCAACAAGTCACTTATTTCCGGAAACATGACAATCAATCTATGGAGGAACACATTCGCACGTCCAAAAAATTGTGTGACAGCCTTGCAGCAATTGGCAAACCAGTTTCAGACAATGAAAAGGTTTTCTGTCTTCTCACCAGCCTCGGTCCACAGTATGAAAACTTCACAACAACCATGTTGAAGCCCCCAAGACCATCCTATTCAGAACTGGTCTCTCAGCTCCAGAATTTTGATCAGCGCCATAACTGGTTCTCTTCTTATACAGACATGACAAACCCATAATTTTCCCAACAGCTTGCATTTTATGGGCAGCAGCAGCAGCGCAATCAACAAAGCTCACAGCAGCCATCCTCCTCACGCAACATATATTCATTTTCATCCAATGGGAGAGGATTTCAAGCACAACAATCCAGAGATCAAAACCGAAGGTTCACCCCTACTCAACAACGACGCCCTCCACCACCAGGAGAACATTGCATGACCCAAACAGAAAGAGACCTTTATCGCGAGGACAAGTGCCAATATTGTGGCACAATGGGTCACATTGCTAAAATTTGCTGGTGGATACCTAAGTAAAAAACTACTCATGACAGTGAAATTCCACAAGCACTGGCAGCCCTTACACTAGACAATACTGTTGTTGACACTGAATGGACTTCAGACACCGGTGCCTCAAATCACATGACAAGTAAGCCAGGTATGTTAACTGATATTCGAACATATTTTGGAACTGATTCTGTTGTTATTGGAAATGGATCCTCTTTGCCAATCGTTGGTATTGGAGATTCATTTATTAAACAAAACAATACTAAATTACCTATCAATGATGTCCTACTTGTTCCTGAATTGACCAAAAATTTACTTTCAGTTAGTCAGCTTACAAAACAATTTCCTGTGAACTGTGAATTCTCTGACGTTGATTTTTGTGTTAAGGAACGGAAAACAGGACAATCTCTGATCACAGGTAGACGTAAGGGTGATCTTTATGTCTTGCACAACTCGCCAGAATTACATTTCTCTTATCGCTTTAAAACTGGATTAGCAGAAGTCTGACACCAACGTTTAGGACATCCTCAATTTTCTGCAGTGCAGTTATTAAAAAATAAAGGATTGATTGACGTCACAGGAGTTATGAAGACTGAGCATCTTTGTGATAGTTGTCAATTAGGAAAACTTAGCAAGTTACCTTTTTCTTATTCTGAACATTCTAGTACTGATGTTTTTGAAAAAATACATTGTGATTTATGGGGACCTGCCCCGGTTTTATCTATTGGAAAATTCAAGTATTATGTTTGCCTAGTAGATGATTTCTCTAAATATACATGGATAATTCCTCTCCAAAATAAATCTGACTTTCTAACCGTTTATCTATCATTTGAAAAGTATGTCAGTAGACAATTTAATAAACAGATCAAAGTTTTCCACTCAGATGGAGGAGGGGAATTCATTAACTCCAAATTGGCAGGTCACTTTCGTTCAACAGGAATTGTTCATCAGGTATCTTGTCCTTACACTCCTGAGCAAACAGGTATGGTTGAAAGGAGACACAGAATTATAAGAGAACTAGTTATGACAATGCTATTTCATAGTGGTACTCCTTATTTTTATGGGTAGAGGCTTTTACAACTGCTGTTTATCTTATTAATAGACTGCCCTCATCTGCTCTTAATTCTAACACTCCTTACTTCCTATTACATGGTAGACATCCTATTTATTCATCTCTTCGTATTTTTGGTTCACAATGCTTTCCCTACACTTGGGACACAAAACGAAATAAATTTGATCCCAAAAGTGTTCCATGTATTTTTGTAGGCTATAGTGATCAACATAAAGGCTATAAATGTTTTCATCCAATAAGCAAGAAATTTTTTGTCTCACGACATGTTGTCTTTAATGAATCAATTTTTCCATATAAACAACCTGACAGCAGCAAACATACAAATCCTCCTGACCATGTCATTAGCATAATTGACTCATGGCTAACTATTCCTGTTTTAAGTTCTCCTGCAGATACACTTGAAACACTAGAAGAACCACCATGCTTGAGCTCTCTGCCCACATCCATGCTTCATCCCATGTCTTCATACATACCAGCATGTTCTTCTTCTACAGTTACTCCTCCAGCCGATGCTACCTCTGTAATAGCAACTGCACAGGAGCTAGCAGCAGCAGTCCACGCCTCTAGTGATCATATAGACAATGACTCAGCACATCAAATTACTCACACTCTCAGTCATGATTTTTTGAGCTCTGCAGCAGACCTTATTGTTCAAAATCTCTCAGGTCATCGGCAACTTCATCAGCAGGAGATTACACCCACTCTCAGTCATGATTCCTTGAGCTCTGCAGCAGACCTTATTGCTCACCATCCCTCAGGTCAGCAGCAGCAGCAGCAACAACAGTATCCCATCTCAACCACTCAACAGGAGACAAGACCCTCAATCTCGGTTCCTCACTCTATGGTCACTCGTTCACAACGTGCTTTACAGGAAACTGGACTCACTCTCTGTCATGATAATTCCCCCTCTACAGCGGGAGAACTCCTTCATGGTTCCTCAGTCTCAATTCCTCATCATATGACCACTCGTTCACAACGTGGCATCACAAAGCCAAATCCCAAATATGCATTAAACTCTATTATCTCTGCTAGCATACCCCGAGAACCTCGAACAGTGAGATCAACACTAGTTCACCCAGGATGGAAAGCAGCAATGGAGGATGAACTCACGTCTTTACATCAAAACCAAACATGGCAGCTGGTACCCCGCACCAAAGATATGCATATCATAGGTTCTAAATGGGTATTTAAAACCAAGCTCAAATCTGATGGAACCTTGGATCGCCTCAAGGCTCGTGTTGTTACTAAAGGTTATCACCAGATTGATGGACTAGATTATACTGAAACATTCTCTCCAGTTGTCAAGCCAGGAACCATTCGGTTGATTATTTTTATAGCCCTAGTCCATCACTAGCCTTTACGACAACTTGACGTGAAAAATGCATTTTTGCATGGTTTAATCTCTGAAACCATCTACATGGAACAACCACCAGGAATGGCAGACCCTCATCTTCCACAACATGTTTGCAAGCTGCAACATGCACTTTATGGACTTAAACAAGCACCTCGTGCTTGGTTTGATCGTTTCAGTGCCTTCCTTCTTCAATATGGTTTCCATTGCAGCTTAGCAGATCCATCTTTATTTATTTTTCATTCTGATTATGGTTCTCTCATTCTTCTACTTTATGTTGATGATATACTCCTTACAGGAACTGGTGATACACTTGTTGCAAACTTCATCACTCTCCTCAGTCAAGAATTTGCCATGAAGGACTTAGGACCTGCTCATCATTTTCTTGGCATAGAAATTTCACAAACACAAAGTGGCCTTCACTTATCACAGTCCCATTATGCCCGTACAATTCTAGAACGTGCTGATATGGTTGACTGTAAACCAATGAGTACACCACTTGAAGCAAAAACTACAGATTCACCAAATACACCTCTTATGGAAGATGTCAGCTTCTACCGGGGACTTGTTGGCTCCCTACAGTACCTCACACTGACTCGACCAGACCTCTCCTTTAGTGTTAACTATGTCTCTCAATTCATGCATGCTCCTACAACTGCTCATTTAAAAATGGTTCGACGTATCTTACGATATGTCAAAGGAACCATTAATAATGGTCTACATTTTACTTCTACTACTAAGCTTCATTTATCTGCTTTTTCAGATGCTGATTGGGCTGGATGTCTTACTACAAGACGTTCCACTACTGGCTACTGTGTTTTTCTTGGTCATAATCTCATCTCTTGGTGTGCTAAGAAACAACACACCATTTCGCGCTCTAGCACTGAAGCAGAATATCGCGCTATGGCCAACACTACCGCAGAACTTACATGGTTGACCTACATTCTTCGCGATTTACACCTTCCACTGATATCTCCACCGGTGCTCTATTGTGACAATATTAGTGCTCTCCACATGACGATCAATCCTGTCTTCCATGCACGTAGCAAGCATATTGAGCTTGATTATCATTTTGTACGCGAACAAGTGGCTCTTGGGAACCTTATTACGAATCACATTCCTGCCTCTAATCAGATTGCTGATCTATTTACTAAGCCAGTATCCAAAGCTGCCCTTCTTCGTTTTCAGAGCAAACTTTGCCTCCAGCCCCGACAACGTTTGAGGGAGGGTATTAGCAATAATACTGCAGCATCATCACAGGATCAGCAACAGCAGCAGCATCACCAAAGCAGTAGCAGCAGCTGTATCACAGCATCCCCTGAAGCAACATCACAGGAGCAGCAGCATCACCGAAGCAGCAGCAGCAGCAGCAGCAGCATCATAGCATCTCCTGACCAAATCTTGATCAACTCCTGTCATGCCAACATCCAAGATTGCAGGGAAAATATTCCAACGGCTACTACACTCCAGAATGGCAACTCATCATACATGGAAACTACAGCTGCATGCAAACCAGAAACAAATCAGCCACCATAATCAAGAAAATACTCCAACGGCTACTACACTCCAGAATGGCAACAAGTCAGAGACAAATCAGCCTCCATAATCAGGAAATCCTGTAACTATAGAAACAACTGTAATTATAGAAACAAATACAACTATGGAAAGTCAATAGTTACTCTGTTTCTTATTTATATATATTTACATCCTGCACATATGTTTGCAGTGTGTGCTTACGCCCTGTTTTGTTATACTAATAAAAAGTAGAAGAGAATTAATTCAGAGATCATCTCCGCTGCTTGTTCTCTTCCTCTGCCATATTTTTCTCTTGGGGATCTCTTGGGTTTGTGGGACAAACTAGTCGTAGGCAAAACACGAGTGAATAGGCGAGGGAAAGGCTGAGTCTAGCGGGACTAGACTGCCTCGCGAGGTCTGTTGCGAGAGCAAAAAATTGACCCCGTGACAGTTATCATATTCCCGTAGCTACTTTCATCTCGCATATTCAGATTGGCATTTGAGTCTTGGGAGGCTGAATTTGCTTCTGATGTATCGTTTCAATACTTTAGTTTTTCGGTCATGCTTGCCAATATTAGCTCGCAACTTGTAATAGCCGAACCGAAGGTTGAAAAATGTATTATTATAACCCTTTATATTAGAAAAAATTAGTATCTTCATTGATGCGCTGGTCAGATTTGAGTTTATAATTATATTTAATCTAATTTATAATATTTTATAAATTTTAAATTTAACTCATTAAATTTGTCTTTGGAATTTGAGTGGGCTGGGTTAAATTTTTTATAAATATTATATATTATTAATTTTTATGGGTTTGCAGTTAAAGGTGGACTTACAACATAGACTATAAGTTTGATGGTATCTTTAGTTTTAAATCTAATTTTCATACATTGCCCACCATTAAGTTTTAGTTACCTTGTTCCTCTCCTCCAGTAATGAGATATAACGATAACTTTAGAACTGGAACCTTTTTAAATAGAAATAAATAAATAATCAATATTTTTTTTTTCAAAATATAAAAACAAAAGGAGTATACAGGTTGAGATTAATAATAAAACATTTATCAAATTAAAAAATTCTTAACCTATAATATCTAATTCTTAGATTTTTTGACTAATTATCATCTATAATATCCATATATTTGACTTTGACGGGTTGGGTTGAGTTGTATAAAGTAAATATTATAGATGGACCAAATTTTTTAAACACCATTAGAAAAAAACTACAAAATCCCAATTAATACTGAATAGAAAAATAAAAATAAATAAATAGTCTTTTTAAATATAAAAAATAGAAAAAGCATAATAATATTGAAAATAAAAATAAAAAAAATTTATAAAATAAAAAATACAAATAAAAAAAAACTATATTTATTTTTCTCAAAAATCTCATACACATTAATACTTTGAAAATAATAACTTTAAAATTATGAAAGGGAACTTCTACAAAAATATTATATTTGGACTTTGGCCACTCTTTTATTCTACTCAAATCTCTATAGTATAAATACGTGTTTATTTACCAAAACTTTATTATTAATCTCACATCATTGTTATTTATTATTAGGTGTGTGCATTGTTTAGTAATGTAATGTATGTGTTTTAATTTTCTGTAATTTAAAAAACATTAAGTGATTTTTCAATATTTTTATATTAAAAACTTCCAAACTTTAAAAGAACTTCAATTATTTTATCAAACAATACCTTATTCAAGTGATTGTAGCTAATGGGAGTTGTCAAATAGGCTGCATTTGCACACATTTTCATCAATTTGGTTGTAATTAAATATTTGTGAATTTTTTTTAAATGCAAACAAAACAGATAAAAAAACAGTTTTTCTAAAGAAAATACAAAGTTCGAAGATCAAATTTATTGACCATGACAATCATTCTTAATACATAATTTGTTATAATTAAAAAGAATCATAGGCAAAAAAAAACAAATGGAAAACTATTCCTTTTTTCTTAGAGATTGCTTAGAGGAAAGTTCAAAACAATTGATTCATGATATGTTTTCCATCATATCTTCAATTAGACGACCTAGTGAAAAAAATGAAGATCCTCCAGGTACCAAGGTTTTTTCACTTATTCTACTCATCTCCTTTACCTTCTTTCTGATTTCACTATCTTGTTCCATAACATTCTTTATAGCTTTCAATATATCATCGCTGCTCACAATTATTTCATTATCACCATAAAAATCCTTTCTATAATCCATTTTAATTTCGAAAGCTAATCCGAACTCAATCACCATTTGAAAGGCATTAAATTGTTGCTCTGCATATAAAGGCCAAGTGGCAATTGGAACACCAAATCTTAAACTCTCCAGTATAGAATTCCATCCACAATGTGAAGCAAACCCTCCCACAGCTGAATGAGACAAGATTTCCACTTGTGGAGCCCATCCAATTACCTTCCCAATCTTAGCCGTTCGGTCTAAGAAACCTTGGGGTAAAATGCTTTGAAAATTTTTATATTCACTGGGAGAATGCATTTTACCGTTCTGTGAAGGTTTGCGTAGAGACCATAAGAACCGATGCCCACTACGCTCAAGTGCAAATGCAATCTCTTTCACCTGGTTCTCTTTAAAGCTTCCCCAACTTCCAAAGCATAAAAAGATAACCGATGACGGAGGTTGATCATCAAGCCATTCCATGATGTCCCTAGAATTGTTGTTCTCATCCGAGAGCAGATCAGGACCATCTCCTATATGTTTCACAATGGGACCAACCGGGTATACAGGAGGGGTTTTGCCATCGGATAGAGAGCTAACTGCGTAAGATTCCA
>Ga0307515_10021065_pt1 | contig 11580 bp, 5 predicted proteins | sample 17_EM_MG_FD_194513 | JGI IMG/M metagenome (GOLD analysis project Ga0307515, IMG submission 194513) | Populus trichocarpa ectomycorrhiza microbial communities from riparian zone in the Pacific Northwest, United States - 17_EM | ecosystem: Host-associated > Plants > Roots > Unclassified | place... | reverse complement strand
CGACATCCCATGAGAAAAAAATAAATAAATAGTAAATGACTAACGGGGAAATGGAGGGAAAGAAATGCTACGCGAGGAAGAACTGTTGAGCTCAACTGGCCTTGGTAAAATATAATTTTAATTAGTGCATGCTTCTCGATTTATTATACTTGTTGTTAACTATTTTTTAGTTCCAGACAAAAATAAAAAAAAATATTAAAAAATATATTAAAAAAATATTCAGGAAAAATCCAAAATAAAAATAATAGAAACGAGAAAAGGATACTGGAATGCTGAAAAATGACTAAAATTAATTGAGGAAGTTCAAAAATAGCAAAGGGTGAAATTTGACAGTATATTTTTGACTGATAAGAGCCCTGTTGACAAAGAAAATTCAATTTTTAAAAAAAATATATTCAAAATCAGATGTTTATAGACTCAATTAAATTTTATCTAAGGTTTAATTGAATTTATGAAGGGTTTGATTGCAAGAAAAATTGATTTAGACTTTTATTGGAAGAAATTAAAGTTCTATTGTCAAATTATAATTTTTAAGAATTGATTTAGTCAAATTATGAGCTTAATTGCATAATTTTTGAAGTTTGATGGCCAATTAGAGACTTGATTGAAACAATTCAAAACCAAGGACTAAACCAGAAAAGGTGCTAAAATCAAGAGATCCAATTACAATTCATCCGGGGGGCTTGATTACAAAATTGTCAAAACAACCAGGGACCGAATCAAAAATATTCATTTGAATTGTGAAACGGCGCCGTTTCCTTAGACACTATTCATCACCATCTTCAAAGCAGCCGTTTCAGCAGACAGGAATTGTTTCAGCAACAAATGCCACAGATTATGGGAACGTTTCATAGCTACTATTTCTGTACCGTTACCACTGCAATAATGGTCCTGAATGTTTTCATTATAAAAAACGCATGCAGTTTTGGCTATAAAAGGGAGAGCAGGGAGGAGCTGGAGGGGGGGATAAGAAAACAGAGGGGGAAGATCAGGGCAGAAAGAAAAACGAGAAAAAAAACACAGGGGGGAACAGGGAGAATAAAAAAGAAACAAAGAGCGGCACTGCCAGCCAATGCACGAGCATCAGCTGCACCAGAGAGAAAAAAACAGAGAGGAGGGAACGACTGGAGAGAAAGATTACAGAGGACGAACATAAGGAATAGAAACACAGAAACGAGACCCACAAAAACAAAACACAGAAATAAAAAATAAACACAAGGGGACGAAGGGAAAGACGGAGAGGAGGAGAACACAGGGGCTTCGTCATTTCAAAAACCAGAGACGAAGAAGAAGAAAAAGAGTGCAGATAAGAATTTGTACTGAAAGGGAGAATCAGAAACGAAAACAGCAGCAGAGGGAAAGAAAGAAACGTTGCCCGATCAGAGCACTGATCACCCTCATCTTCGTCTTCATCTTCAGGCAGCAGCTCCAGGTACGCTCTTCTTCCATTTCCCTCGCTTTGCAAATTCAGCTGTTACAAGGGCAAAATAATTACCCTGTCACTGAGCAAAGCATGCGTGAGCAATTCACGCATGCATGCACAGTGACCAGCCGGGTCACTGGTTTGAACCAGTGACCGGGCTGGGCTGCTGGATCTAGCCCAGCCCATATGGGCTGAGTTAGACCCGGCCCAAAAAAAGCAGGAAAGTTTCTTCAAAAAAAATTATTTCAAAAAAATTTGTGATTTTTCCATATATATAGAGATCGGGTAAGGGGACTGATTGCGTAGAGGAAAGATATTAACACTCCAAATACGCCCTACTTAAGGTAAGCTGCATTGTTTTATTGTCTTATAAAATCTAAGGTCTTGTTGTGTTTTCTAGTTGTTGGTCCGTCTACGGTTGAAGAAAAGTTCTCTTCAGTAAAAAGATTCTTATCTTATCGGGTAAAACCTAACCGTTCTAACGTCAACAAAACACTATGTGACGACTCTCATTCCAATTTCTATCGATAAGAGCCAAGAATTCCTAGATAGTAGATAAAATTTTGAGAGTGGATGTTTTCGCCGCGACGCCGCACACGTGCGACAATACTAATTAGTCAGTTGTTGACGAATTATCGCAGAGAAATTTTCAATAATTTATTACACCTAGTAAAAAATGCTATATTAATATAGTGATCCGTCAACCTCTTTTCTAAACTGAGTTGATCATTGCCAAAATAAATGAGATAGGAGTTAATTTAATATTACCTAATCAACTTGAAGATATATTTACAATTTGATCTATTCAACTAAAATTTAATTTTACTTTTCTAAAAAAATAAAAAAGTGTCAATTTAATAATTTTTTAAAATAAATATTAGAACGGCAACATTTTGGATTAAACCAAATTAAATTAGGTTAACCTGTCAACTTGTGACTTAGATCATGACCCTAACAGGATTTAATAACTTTGTTTTTTAAAAGGAAATTTTTTATTTAATTAAACGATCATAAAAATAAACATTTATAGAAAACACAATGAATAAGATTATCAGGAAAAAATATCTCGTCAATCTAATCCGTATTTCCTTATTAATACATATCTTTACTGTTTTAACAAAAACATGTTTATTTATTGAAAGCACTATTTTTTAAATAAATTCATATCATGATTTTGAAAACAAGTTTTAAAAAATTGTTAAAATAATATCTCTCAATATTTTGCTTGCGATTGAAGGAAAGAAATTAAAGAAATGAAATTTGTTTTCATTGAATGTTCATCATCAATTTATTTATTTATTTATTTTTACATATTAGATACATAATAATTGAGAAAATAAATCATTAACGTTCCCATAAAACCTATAATATTATTTAATTTTTTTTATAATGTATTTCAATCAAAACCCAAAAAAATAAAAAAATAAGAGAAAAAGGTCAGGCATTGGGCCAAAGAGATGGGGCCCGTGCACTTTGCTCAACAGAAAGAAGGCTCGTCTCGCGTGTGGGCCTTCAATACTGGGCCTGTGCACGTAGCTTTTTTTTTCTCTTAAGGATAGACAATATTTCACCTGCTTATTTATTATTTTAAGAAGAAACAAACGACACACCGTTTACTTGCCAAGATTTCAGCCATATAAAAGGTGGCTGAAAAATTGAGTTGGGGTTTTCTAGACCAAAAAATCTATTTTAAAACCTATTTTCACCTAAAAAACCTAATAAATACCCTTCAAACTTTTTTCAATTAAAAACACATCTAAATCAGTTAAAAAATACAAAATAAAAATAAAAAATATTTTTCAACCTCAATATCAAAAACACCTTAATGACACTTTTTTCCATCCCTAGGAATGCATTGACACCAAATTTAGCTTTTTTTGTTCACATAATTTAGGCAATTGATTGCTTTCTCCCTTTTCTATTATTTCTCAACGACTCTCTCTCTTTCTCTACTCTCAAACTCAAGGACTTAAAGGTAAAAAAGATGAAGTTTTGGACCAAAATATAAAAGTTTCAAACTATAAGAACCAAAAATGAAAGCAAAAAATCATGGAGAAGAAAATGTTAGAAGAAAGCACCCCGTGAACATTTGAAAAAATTCAGTATTTTTATAAAATTAAGCATCAATCCAATGCTAGCACTTTTGACATGGTGACAAAAGGATAATTGAAATAAATTATTAACACCAAATCTGAGTAAACAAAATGTGTAAAGATGAAATTAAAAAAAATAGAGACCAAAAGAAAATGCTACAAGGACCAATAAAAAACAAAACACAATTACAATCCACAACAGTTTTCTCTTAAAACTACAATGAGATCAATAACTCAAGTTTCTTTCAATTTGGTGAGGAAACATAATAATTAGGAAATCATAATACCGATTACAATTGCAGAATAAAAATGAATAAATGGTAAAATATAGTTACAAAATCTTTTAGATTACTAGGTTTGTTGTCTGCGCTCTGCCGCGAATACAAATTCAAGGTGAAAGCAACATTCTTGTGAGCATATTTTTTTTTTAAACAATAGTTGTAAACTCATAAAGTACCAAGTTGAACCGGTCAAATCCATATTTGACTAAAACAATTATAAGATGATGTTGTCTAAACTTTGTTTTTTACAAGAAAAAATTAAGTTATATTTGTTTAAATGTAAAAAAAAAACAGGTAAGCCGTGTGGAACTCTTTGACAATGTCATTAAACACAACCTAACGGGTAATATGAAAACCTCCCAAGCTGATTTTTTATCTATCCCAAGCTTCAAATTAAATTATATGGGAGTTGTCATGACGTGATCCGATCAATTTAGGGGATCTAAAGACAACTTTTATGAACAATAAAAACATGGTTTATCTTCTAAAAAAATTAGGATGACAACTTTTTTAATATTGAAACGACGACATATTGAATCGACCCTATTTAATATAGGTTAAACCATTAAATTTACAACATAAGTCATGAACGCAACTATAATGAGCTTACCCGGTTGACCATCTATCTCTTTCTTTTCCCTCCCCTTATTCTCCCCCTAGATAGGCCTTTATCGGGCTTGGGTGAGATAAAATTAAGAACTAAATTGTAGATTTATTATAGAATCAAACATTGAATTGAAAAGGGAGGGCATGGCATTAGATGGGTTGAAATTCAAGACTAAATTGAAAAGTTATTATAGAATCAATGACTAAATTGAATGAAGGGGTCAAAAACGTTTATGGGCTTTCTTTCAAGTACACATGTCAGTGTGTGAGAGGAGCTCCCATATTAGGGAGTAGCGTGCAGCTTCCTCCGACATTATATGACAATCTTTTTTGGTGTCATTTGAATTTTCTCGGCAGGGCTTTCTTTCAAGTTAATGCGTGGCAGTGGTGGAGCTCTAGTGTAGGTATGGCTGCCAATTCTTCTCTTCCTTTTTTATTTTTTTTCTCTCTCCTCCCTCTTGGTTTCCATGCCTGGTTTCTTCTTTATCAAAGAATAGGGCTACTTTTTCCCTTAATTTCAATTATAGTCTCTCGATGTTAAGTCCTTTGTAAGACAAAAAAGTTGAATTATTTTTTGCAAAATCAAATGTTCAACAATTAAACGCATTGTGAAATGATCGAATCGAATATATAAAAAACTATGTAATGAAAAAAAATGAAGGATAAAATAAACCAATAGGATGAAAAAATAGCAAACAATAAATGAACAATAAAAAAACATAACGAAATACCTATGCCAAATAGGTTTTTTTTTTCTAATCTAATTCTAATTATGCTATAGATTGACAAAATATTACATGTACATGGGAAATCCTTACACGGAAAAGAAAAAATAATAATTTTACAGCATTTTCATTCCCCAAATCGACAAATAGAATAACACTAGGCCCCGTTCTTATGTTTCAATACGAGCCGAATCGAAAGTCAATCATTGCATAAAAAAATATGTGGCCATTGATAAATATGAAATGTGAATTGAAAACTTGACTTATGTGTCATATAAAATTAATCGATCACCATTTACGTTAATAAATGCAAAAAAAAAGAGTCAGTGTGGCTCATTTAACCTCGCAGGCTTATAGGCGAACTAGTCTCCTTATTTAAATGGTAATTTGGTTCCAAAAATATTTTCACGCAACCGTCATTTTAACTTTTGCCTAAACCTATTGGGCTTAAATGTGAAACAACAAACTGTACAATGATCAAATCGTAAAAACAAATAAAGAGTGCAATAAAAAGACAACGACATGTTGTATTGACTGTGGTTAACCTATGAAATTTACTACCCGGATAATAGATATTACCATAACAAGTTAACCTAGTTAGACAATATGGGTTTTTCTTTTTCTTCCCTCATTTTCTCCTTGGTTGGGCCTTAATTGACCTCGGGTTGGGTGAAATATGGGACTAAATCACTAAACTAAAGAATTATAAAATAATTAGGGAGGAAATTTAAAAAATATATATATCTTATTGTATTGACCTCGGTCAACCTAGTTTAACCCGCGAATCTCACAACTCAGGTCATGGACACGACCATAATAAGGTAACTCGGTTAGACAATATATTTTCTTCTTTTCTCATTCCTTATTTTCTACCTCGTTAGGTCTTAATTGGGCCTTAATTAGCATCGGATAAGATGAAATTTGGGACTAAATTGAAAAGTTATCAAAGAATTTGAGACCAAATAAAAAACTATCCAGAATCTAGTACTAAATTGAAATGAAATAAAAGAATCAGGGAAAACAAATTATTTTATGCGTGTAGGCGTGTGAGGAAGTTGCCATGTTGAGGTGGCATATATGGCCTCTCCGAGCTCTAATAGTGGTGTTCCTTAGTGTTGTTGGAATCATTTTTTTGAGGTATTCTTCACATAGCAACATGTGTTGGCGGTGAAATCTCAATATGATTTCCACGATCTTTTCTTTCCTCCCATATTTTCATCTCGCTTCCCTTGATTTTCATGTAACAACCATATAAAAAAAAACAAAACGTTCTTGATACTATGTGAGTGTGTACAATACTTACACTGATTAAAACCATGCGTTTTAGTTTATATTATAATTATAATTGTAATGTAATATTTCATGTCAAACAACATATAATTTCTAACTGGTAGCGAAAGTAACAACATCCCACACAACCGCCTGAGGGTTCTAATAAAAAGAAAATCACAGCAAAGACATGATTGACAAAAGTCCTCTTTAATTCAAGAAAACTTCACCAGCTTTAGAGGAATTGTAGATACTATAATGGGCCATATTGTATATTATAAATTATTTGCAAGCATCAGAATATTCATAGTTACTGTTTCAAATGAGCAATGACAGGGACGTAATACTGTTGTAATTCTTCTTTATAAGATTAGATGACTGAAACCAAACCTGGAATTTTTAAAAGAAGATTAAACTTGAAAATGTGATTAATAATTAAGGGAGTTTCTGACTATCTGTAAGCTTTGCATGGGATGCCTCACTGCTATCGTATTTGTCTGTAATTGTGCTTCTCTCCTCCTCCTTTCTCATGCGGGCTTTGGCTATGAGTCGTCTCAGGCTCAAACCCATTCTCATCGGCTTTTGGGTGCCTTTCATGTTTAAGACCCTATTTGTTTTGCCGGGTTCGAAAATCTAACATCGTGTTGATCGTATATACTACTAATTTAAATATCATATTTCTTAAACCTGAAAGTGTGAGTAGTGATACTAGATTGGGATGGATTTGTTATATTCGTAAAATTAAGTCTTCGTAAAATTAAGTCTTCGTATTAATAAAAATTTACAAGATAATTGTCTGTGATACGTTGCAGGTCGGATCAAATTTTTTTTTAACGTAAAAAAAATATTCAAGTGCTGTTAACTTGTTTTCTAGCAAAAATAAATAAACTATATAGAGATTGACCCGATGTGACCTAGTCATCTTTACAGGTCCAAAGACAACCTGAACGACTGGTAAAAATATAGTCTGACTAAAAAACCAAGAAGATATCTTTTTTTAAGTATTGAGATAACAACATATTATATCGATTTGGATTTATTTAGATCAACTCAGGTTAACCTGCCAAATCCCTGACCCAAGTCATGAGACCCCAATAACCTTGAAGGATAAAATTGATAATGAAATTCAATTAAAAAAATGAACCGAGTCAACCCGGATTAACTTCTCAAACTTGAGTCATGAGACTGGGATAACCCCATCAAAAAACATTATGAAGCTCAATTCTCAATCACTTTAATGCTGAATGATGAAATTGAAAAGAAAAATCACTTAAAAATTACACAAAAAACCACTCGAGTCAACCCAAGTCAACCAATCATACTTGTGACTCGAGTTATTAGATTGAGATAACCTCGTAGAAAAAAAACCAAAAATAATTATGAAGCCTAATTCTCAATCAACCTGGTATTAAACGATAAAATTGAAACACAAAATTCAATTAAAAAAATGGCAAAAAAAACCCTAGATAATCGAGCTAACCCATCACCTGGGTCATAAGACCGTAATAATCCTATAAAAAAACAAATAAAAAAAAGTTATGAATTCTAATTCTCAATCAACCCAGTGTTTAAAGATTAAATTGAACAAAAATAAATAAAATAAAAGTATCTAGAGTCAACTCAGGTTAACTTGTCAAACCTGAGTCATGAGATCAGGACAATTTCATAAAAAAAAACTGAAAAAAAAATTATGAAGTCAAAAATCTTAATCAACTCAATGTTGAAGTTGAAAAAAATTAATTGAAAAGAGGACAAAAAAACCCGAGTTAACTTGGTTATCCTGCAAAACTTGCGACTCGGGTCATGATAGCGTGATAACCCCATAAAAAGAAAATAAAAAAAAAGAATTCCAATCCCCAATTAACCGAATATTAATAGATGAAGTTGAGAAAAAAATCAATTAAAAAAACTCGAGTTAACTCAGGTTAACTTGTCAAACTTAGGTTATGAGACTGAGATAAATTCATGAAAAATAAACTAAAACAAATTTTAAAGTTCAATATTCATTAAACCTATCGTTGAATGATGAAATTAAAAAAAAACCCTAAGGCTGAACTAAAAAACAAAAGAAACCTTGAGGATCAAATTAAAAATGGCAGAAACATTTTACTTTTCATTGTTATAGTGAAGTGTCAAAGCCTTTTAGTATATGTTAATTTGTGTTGTGAAGAGAGAGTGGTCGACTATTTATGTTGAATTTATGGGATTTGGGAACTTATGTTGTGTGTACAAATTCTTATGTTGTTTGAGTCTATGAAAGGTTAATTGATAATAATTAAGGTAAATTTTTTTACTACATGTATGGCATGAATGTTGATCTAATTTTTTTAATGTTATGATAATTGTAATATGTTTATTACTGGGTATAATTCACAAAAAAAAATGACTTGGGAATTATGTGTTAGGTGTTAAAGAAACTAGATGAGTTATTAGATTTTTAGTTCATAGGTTTTAAGTTTGATATGAAACTCGAGATTGTTTGTTTTAGGATGTGTATTCCATTATTTAACTGTAGATTGTATATTACTTGTGGGAAGAATAATCATAAGTTGTTGTTGTTATATAAATGTTAATTGATGATGAGATTGATTGTTTATTCTTTATTCTTTATATATTGTTATTAACTATAAGAAAAAAAAAAAGGCATGCATTTAGCAATTGCATATTATGGGATGCCATGTGAGTTTATTGTTTTGAAATTGAGAATTAACTTGTGTTATATTTTAGAGATGTCGAGAAAAAGCTCAACGAGAGCTATTACTAGTTTAACCAATAGTAGTCTTGATAATGTCGGTGGTCGTGATGTTAATTTAGGTGTCAGTCATGAAGAGGAACCTAATACACACAATACCAATTGAGGCTCATCCACTTTAAGCAGTAGAGGTGGAATCTCTTCTTCAAGAGATCCATATTCCAATGAAATTATTGCAGAATAAAAGGTCGACCACTTAATGTAACTTACGTATTGAAGCTATTTATTTTATTTTGATTAGGTTATTTTAAGATCAACATGAAATGAAATTGACTGACTTTGCACCAATATTGTTTTTAGGTTTATATTTATTAAAGTTGGGCATTTTATTACAAGCGTGATGAAATCATCGTTCGAGGAATTACTATTTCAATAAAGATGACTTTAAGATCATATTGAATTAATGAATATAATAGATGCTTGGTGAGGATTTTTTAAGGTAAGATAAAATATTTTTTAATTTAGTAATTTCAAAAAACTAATTAATGTACGAATTGATAATGCAGAGAAAATTTTGATGGGAAAAACCGAGGGGGTGGTCAGGAAAATATGGGAAAGCCATAGCGCAAATAGGTAAGTATAAAGCAATTAACAAATTTTATATTTGAAATTATAATCTTAAATCTCCAAATCTCATGTATATTTAACAAATTATTTTTGTAAGAAATTGCATGATTTGTGGTACGATACCCATAAATATGCAAAATATAGAGTCATCTCTGATGACGTCGAGGTATGAAAAAAGTATAAATCGAGTCACATAATAGAGGATAATTAGGTGAAGTTTCAAGAATTTAAGACATCGAAAGAATTTAAAAGGCACTCACAATTCAGGTCGTAGAACCGAAACAAAATAACACATGGTTTGGTAAGTAAGCACACCGGTGGATTGCTCTCATTTGTCAACCATTTAAAGCGCCTAGTAAAATTTCTCATTTATTTTTTCTTCAATTCTTAATTTTTTTTTTTATAATTTATTTATTTTGCACAAACAACAGCTTGAGTGTGAGTCTACTCTGATATAGTTATATAAAGAAACTCATATAAGGAAGATGGATAGGAGAAAAGGGGTGAAGAAGTTTGTAGATAACAAATTTCAAGCATTTATTGAAGTTTTTTTTTTAAATTCTCGTAATTTTTATAATTTTTTTTATTTATACTTGACCTTTTTTTTGTAGGAAACATATCATGTCGTAATGGTTGAAAAACATGAAGAAAATGCTTCCACCTATCCTCCTCATAATTTTTAGTTATGGTTAGAGGTTGAAGCAACTAATGGACCTGATAAAAATCATGTTTATAAGATGCTTATGGCATTGGTCAAAGATACAAGGTCATGTCATATTACTTCAATTCTAGGCACACAACAATCCGCCCCAAGCCAGTCAACACCATAATTTAAAGCGAGGATCCTATAACAGGTTGTGGAACAAGTAACCAAATTACATAAAGAAATGAAAGTCGGATTTAAAGAAGAAAATAGAAAGAATTAAGAGAAAATGATGGAATATATAGCTTTCCATTATCCAGATCTTCATTTTGGTTCTTTTGACTCAGAATCTCCCTTTCCATCTCTACCACCACCTTCATCTATGTAGCGATGTATTTATTGTTGTACAATTATTTTTGAGTGAATATTGAATTTAATAAAATCTTGATGTTCAATAAAATTCAAGTGTTTGGTTGTATTGTGATTTTTGTTGTTTTTTTTAATTAACAACTACATAACTAAAAAAAACGTTACTTGACTTTTGATGGAATCACCAACAAGCTAAAGAAGTTTCTCGGTGATTCCGTCTGCAATATAGATGTCATTTGATCGAAAGTTACAAAATGATTTGAAGTTTTAGAATTTTTTTATGAGATTAGCCGTGAAAATTTTGTCACTAATTTTATCGGTAATTCTGTTGATAATATTTAGATTTTTTCGATGAAACATTTCATTCATAATTTATTTATTAACAGAATGACCGATAGAAACTAGTCAATGCATTTATTTATTTTTTTGCTCCAATATTCCTTTGGCATTTCCGTCAACATTACAAATTACTAACAGAAATGCCAACAGACATCAAATTCCTGATAAAATTTTGTCCGACAATGTGTTTTTTTGCAAGAAATCCATCGACGATATAAATTGCTGTGAAATGATGTTTACTTGCCGATCAAATATTTCATACTTATTTTGCAATTTTTTATGGTGAATTTGCTTTGCAAATCATAATAAGTTTTTATTTGAAAAAAAAAAGCTTCGGATAGAAAAATAATTTTTTGTTAAAAAAATACATGAATTGAAGAAGGAATCTTGACTGAAAAAATATATTTTTTATTTAAATTATTTTAATTTTTTTGAACTTTTATTTAAATTATCACAACATTAAATAAAAATATATTTCCAATATAGTCCTGCTGGAAAAAAAAAAAAAAACTA
>Ga0307515_10021063_pt1 | contig 11580 bp, 15 predicted proteins | sample 17_EM_MG_FD_194513 | JGI IMG/M metagenome (GOLD analysis project Ga0307515, IMG submission 194513) | Populus trichocarpa ectomycorrhiza microbial communities from riparian zone in the Pacific Northwest, United States - 17_EM | ecosystem: Host-associated > Plants > Roots > Unclassified | place... | reverse complement strand
GGTCTTGGGGGTGTGATTTGGCACCTTTTTTTTTTTTTTTTTTTAATTTAAAGTATTTTTTATTTAAAAATATATTAAAATAATATATTTTTTTATTTTTTAAAAATTATTTTTAAGATTAGTACAAAATATTAATTTGAAATAAAAAAAAAAATTTTAAATATTTTTGAAAAGCAAAAATAACTAGTGACATCACTTTTAATCCATACCACTGTTCTCACACTAACAAAAAAAAAAAATGTTATTAATTAAGCAATTTTCTGTTTAAACAAAGGTGTAACTCGCTTTTTATAAGCATGCTGGGCCGTGTTCTGTGATTTTGTATGACAAAAAATTGCCGTTGAATGACCGCAGGGATGGTCATGTTGTCTCTTCTTTAATAATTTAAAGGAAAAACAAAGCAAACACCCTATAATCCCCGTCGCAATAATTTTTTTTTAAGAAAATCGGAAATTTCTTCTAATTTTGGCAATAAATAAATAAAATAAAAATAAGTTTCCGGCGCAGATAATCACAGTCAGCATTAGCAATCTGCCAATCCGCCACATGGACAAAAAATTTAATTTTCAGTTAAAAAAAATCCACTTGACAAGATGACAAACCAGAAGTTCTTCTTGGCCACTCGACTTTACGTTCCATTTCCTCTTACCACAAACAAATTTCACTCTCCAAATTCTCTCCTTTTCATTTCTCCAAGTTCCAAAATCAGTGGGATTTGATTAATAAACGTGTGGCCACTTATGGCCTCTCCTTTTAGCCCCTGCCTGTAATTATAAACACAAACACAAGATTACTAGATAACTGGAACTAACAAACAAATGCATTTCAGTTCTTTAGCTAGCTGATCTTCTCCAGCGTTGTGTTCTTAATTAACCCGTGATTGTTATTACTAATATGCTGGAGTCAATCACTTGTTGTCACAGTCCCAAGGTAACAATCTTTGCAATCCTCCCTCCCCCTCCTTTTTAAGCAGTTTCCCATCTTTCTGATTCCTGTTCTTTATTAAGGTTGTTACGTTTAGTAATTGTTATGCTTGAGAACTTTGCTACTTCATTTTCTAACTCTAGGACTCCATCAGCTTGTTCATTTCGATCTTTTTATCCATGTTTTGCATAATCGGGTTAGTGCCTATTCGTTTCAAGTTTATTGTTATTAATTTGGTTTGACCCTCTTAATAATTTCTGATTTTAGCCCACATTTTGGAGTTACATTCTTGTTTCTAATCGATTTCTCTTTGTTTATACCACTAAGTTGTGAGAGCCACTTTTTGGTTGCGGTGGGAACTCCACATTCTAACTTGGTTCTATGTTGAAAGTTTTTAAACTGGTTACAATATAGTATATATTGTGCATTTATTCAATATTTTGTAGTATTTGAAGTAAGATAGTTCTTCTGATTGTAATCCATTTCATTTGTTTGCTGATTTGCAGGGGCACAATATTAGAAACAAATCAAGCCCAATCAGGGCATGCTCTCGTCATATATCACATTTTCATGTACATTCTTTTAATGCTAGATTTTTCACAAAGCAGCCAACGCGCATGCCATCATGTGGCTTAAATTACTGGACTAGTCAATTCTCCTTTGTTTCGGGAAATATATTTGAAGGCAAATCTTTGTTAACTTCCAGATTGTGTGGTTCAAGAGGAATGTACATGTCCAGACATAGATTGGGCCGTTGGGAAAGATCTCGACTATGTGCAGCTGTTGATGTTGGTAGTGCCATAGACGTTATCAATGATTTAGGATTGGATACTTTGACATTCTTAGGTGTGACTGTCGTGGTTGTTCCTGTGTTCAAGACAATTAGAGCTAGTCCTGTAAGATTTAATATTAGCTACAGTTCTAATTACTTTCTTTTCCATTTGATGTACCATTCAACTATTATTGCATCTAAATGCTTTGGATGTATATAGAAAGGGCGACGGAACCTGTATTGTCCATAAGATTAATGCTTGTGTTACTTGGAAGTGTTGATGGTTGCCTAACGCGTAGAAGCATGCATATAGATAATAATGCAGCATGCTTGAAGGTTTTTTGTTTTCTTCTGCTTAAATCCTGCATGATAATGGGGGTTGCTGGCTGTTTCAGATACTCGGTTTCTTCTTTGCTGGGATTGTACTCAATCAGTTTGGATTCATTCGAAATCTTACAGATGTTAAAGTACTGTCTGAATGGGGGATACTTTTCTTGGTAAGATCCGTCATTTAGTTAGCTTAATGTACTATGTTGCTGCTATTTTTCTCCTTCATATGCACTGCTATTTCTGCTGCTGTTATTCTATTTGGAGCTTTTAATCATGGTGCTCTATTATCTGTAACATTGTTTTCGTTATTTGCTCTACTATACATGTGGATAGTAATGGGGGTTGGGGGGGATTAACAATGAAGTTAAGCACAGTTACTATCAATCACCGAAACTGGCATTGTGTATTTGCCAAAACCTCATATACTCTATGGGCTTTCTGGTCTTTTTAGGGGATTTTAGATGACTCCAATAATTAAAAATAGCTTATTCCTTTTTAGCTTTTTGAAGGAAGAAACAAATGCATACATATAATATGGTTTAGTTCTCATTGTAAATGCTTTATCATAGTTGTTCGGACAAGAGCTCATTATTAAGCATCTTCTATGTTAATTTTATGCATTATTATATACTGTATAGATGATACTTGTTCCATTTGGAATACATGTTCCTTTTTTCAGCTGTTTGAGATGGGTTTAGAGCTTTCACTTGCACGTCTAAAGGCACTTGCAAAATATGCCTTTGGCATGGGATTGACTCAGGTATAACATTCAAATCTGTAAGCCAAATTGTCATTGTTCCTTGCACAATTATGGAAAGTAAATTTGATAGCTAGGTTAACTTATGTATTAAGTAGATATACATGATTTTAACTTGTTGGAAAATTGGAAAATTGTATTTGACAAGATTTCTAAGAACTTTTCAATATGCAATGCTTTATGTTTTTTTTCCATACTGGTATGTGTTTCTTTATTCAATCATCTGAAGTTTATGTTTTCAATGTTCCGGAGGCAAATACACATGTAAAGGTTTCAGTTAGAACCAGGATAATTGTGGAAAAAAGGGGTGGTACATTTACATGACGCTCAGACTATGTGTGAAAATGGAACCAAGTCCTTTTCACTTCTGGCAAAAATGCATTGCAAGGCTCTGAGCTTCTGGGGGGGTCAAAAGACATTGGGTTTCTCAGTTGGGGTTCTGGAGTCTTATTTAGCCAGGATAAAACTTGAACTTTCCTGAATTTGAAAATAGATATCAGGCTCAAACCACTTTCTGAATATGTTTTTGTATGCTTTAACATTACAATTAGAAATTTCCCTTTAGAATACTGTATCATTCATCTTAATGTATGATGTTTTATGTTCATTTTAAAATAGCTGGTTCTTTTTGGCGGTGTTTGCTCTTTCTTTGAAGATTAAGTTTATAAATTTCATGAAAAATGAATTCGTGTGTCCACATAAAATCTGAAGAAACCATAGGAATGCTTTATTGTGCCAGACAGTTGTCTCCTGAATTTCTTGTCTAGGTGTCAAATAACCCTTGACTTAGCTCCTCTAGAATTAATCTCAGCAATATTTTCTTTATGGCATTTTACAAGTTTAGTTTAATTGCTTTTTTTCCAACTATTGTTTACTTTGCATTGCGCTCTATAACTATATACACTTTTGAGGAATGAAAATGTGACAATTACATTATAACTGCTGGGTGAACCTTTGAATTTATTGCCTTGAAGGTTGTGTTATCAACTCTTGCTTTCACAGCATTTGAACTCCCACCAAATGGTGCTATTGGAACGAAAATTTTGGAGTTCCTTTTTCATTCCAGACCTGATTTGGTGAGTGCTCTTATCTACGTATTCTCAATCCACGTTGCATATGATCACCAAGCAATTCTTTAAGCAAGCCCAAAGCTAAAATCTAGCAGTTCTTTGGTTTGGTGTGTTTCCTCTGTTGTTGTTTATTGAAAGCCTTGTGACTGAAGTTGATAATTTTTGTTTTTTTGGTATTGGTTTGGATGAATTCCAGGTGAACATCAGAAGCATTGATGAGGCTGTTGTTATTGGTGCTGCTCTCTCTCTCTCTTCTTCAGCTTTTGTTCTGCAGGTACTCAAGTTGTAAAATCTAACAATGAGTCGCAGATCATCTGTATAGTCATTTCTATTTCTAATAGTGGAATTTAGGATAACTTTAAATCCTGAAATTATTCATATCCAACCCAAAATGATGGTCTACTTATGTTCTATATTTCGGGCTGTTATAGGGTTTCCAGCATGAAGGCTTTTCATTGAAAGAGAATTAGAGTTATGTGATGCAGGGTTCTGGTTTTGAAAAATTATTAACAACATGGATTAACGAATTTTGGAATGATCACAGTACAGAACAACTGATAACAAATTGATGAAGAAAAAGAAGAGAAGGAAATGGGAATGTTTGCAAGTCTTTGCAGGACATTATAGATGATTCAAAGATTGCAAGCAAGAGCTATAGGATGGCTCTTGATAGGTTCAAAAGGTGATTAAAGTTTGAGAATAGAAAATATGAAAGGAGTTGATTTGATTGTCATGGTTTTCCTAAACACGCAAATCAGACTGGAAAAGTGAATAAAATTTAAGAAGCTTAGAAGAAGAATGAGAGAAGAATGCTTAAGAAAAAAAGAGTGAAGAGAGATAGAGGAGAAGGGAATTCCTCATCTTGCGAAGCTTTCAAAAGAGGAGTTTGTTACTTGGTCACCTGGGTTCCTATAGAACCTGTAACTGGATATATGGATGGAGATAGGGGTGTTTAAGTCTGATGGTGAAGAAGATTAGCAGGACCATTCAGTAATAAGTATATTGGTTCTATGGATTCCACATCTCCCTGATATGTTCTTTGAAGTAAAGTATCCCATGGTTTCTTTGAATTATGTCTAGGTCCTCAAAAGTCCTTTTCTAAGAAAAGTTATGAAGAAAAATCAAAATAGAAGATTTCCACTTGATTTGGTTGTTTTTTAATCATATCAACATACATAATATTTATGTTAAATAAGATATATTGGATCTCATCCTTGAGCTTATCAGATATATAAATAGCTTCTTGCAGAAAAGGGTGAGCTTCCTACAAGATTTGGCTCTGCAACTTTGGGAATACTTCTTTTACAGGTACTTTAATTACTCACACCTGGTCTTGTCTGCATGTATACTTAAAATTTCTATTATGTTTTGAATTGATTATGTACATGTGTCTTGCCAAGATTTTCATGCAAGTAGAGACTAAAATTTTGATATTAAAATGATGTTGGAAGTTGGAACCTCATTACTCTCTATTTACAGGACATAGCAGTTGTTCCTCTCTTGGTCATACTTCCTGTGCTAGAGAGCCAGGTATGTCTAGACTTGCTTTTTTCTGTCCTGAAGAACTCTAAATAAATTTCATTTTTTGTTACCAGTAATAATAATTTAGGCTGCGTAAATTAATTTAATGGTATGCTTGTAATCCCACTTTGAAGATACCTGCTCCAAACTCAAAAGGTTTCTGTTCCGCTAGCTTTATTTGTTTGGACAGGATAATGCAGAGCAGATTAGCCAAAGACCAAGACTGTCTAGAACAAAGAGTTCAGTGAAAATAATGCTTTTTAATTTCTTATGATCTGGTTGAGATCTGCTAATAATTAACTTAACTTTTCATTGTGGGGACAATTGCTCAGAATCTTTATGTTTCCAGAAAAACATCTTGATTTCAATTTCTTTATGTTTCCAGAAAAACATCTTGATTTCAATTTTCCTTTCTCATTTATGTTTAATCAGTGATAATTCCTGAGATATAATCCAGATGCTTCAAGTTATTCATTGACCTTGTGTTCCTTCATCTGTGATATATATATATATATTTTGCAGAATCTGGTGGAGGAAAGTATTTGGCCAATGCTTGCCCAAGAAAGTTTAAAGGCTTTAGGTGGTCTTGGGTTGCTTTCTCTTGGGGGGAAATACCTTCTAAGGCGAGTGTTTGAGGTATGTGCCCTACTCATTTTATATATTAGATCCAGACATACATAAGGATACATAAAATGTTGTTGCCGACACTAAACTAAGTTATTCAGGTTGTTGCAGAAGCAAGGAGTTCGGAAGCATTTGTTGCTCTCTGCCTGCTAACAGTTGCTGGGACTTCTCTTCTAACTCAGAAGTTGGGCTTTAGTGACACGGTTTAAACCTTTCTTATTGGTGATAGAAAATGGTTGATATTGAGTTTTTGAGTCCATGCAGTTTGATTGAATTTGATTTGATCATGCAGCTGGGAGCATTTTTAGCGGGGGCATTGCTGGCAGAAACAAATTTCCGAACACAGATTGAAGCTGACATAAGGCCATTTAGAGGCTTACTTCTTGGGTTATTTTTTGTGACTACAGGGACTTCAATTGACACGCAGGTTCAATTTTTTCTCACCTATTAATTTCATAAGCAGTTCTGTTATGCAGGATGTTTGAAGCATTGAATACAGACAACTGTATGACATGCTGTTCTTCTTATGGGCATGATATCTTAATTCATCGTTAGTGCCAGAACATTCTGTTCACTGATTGTTTCTTACATTTCCTCTCTGACAAGTCGATTTATCTTCTTGTGCAGCTCCTTTTTCGAGAATGGCCAAATATACTCTCTCTCTTGGCAGGTTTAATCGCCATCAAGACAATGATTATAACAGCAATAGGTCCTCGTGTTGGACTCACCTTGCAAGAAAGTGTAAGGATTGGATTGCTTCTATCTCAAGGAGGTGAATTTGCATTTGTTGTATTCTCTCTAGCTAACAGGTCAGTCAATATTTTATCAATGTGCTACCATGCTATGATAGCATTCTGGATTACTTTCTTCTTTAAAATTTGTATCTTCTTGTAAGCAGTCTGGGAGTGCTACCACTTGAGCTTAACAAGCTGCTCATAATTGTCGTTGTGTTGTCAATGGCATTAACCCCATTGCTTAATGAAGTTGGAAGAAGAGCTGCTGAGTTCATTGAAGACAAGTTTGACACAGAAGATGTAAGTTCAGTCTATTATGAGTATGGTTGTGCTAAGTTCTCATGTTTTGAATATTTGCTAGTACACATCAGATGTGAATTTACCAACTATATGCTTAGATGCTCCAGAATTTTTAAAATCACCTGAACTATTTTAGGTTCTTCAATGCATATTGTTACATTGTATTGATTAATTTATTGATTTTTTGTTACTTCTGCTAATGTGCCTAAAGTTAAATCTGAATATGCCAGAAAGCTGCTGAGGTGAACTTCAATGTTAGTGAACCTATTGTGATTGTTGGATTCGGACAAATGGGTCAGGTACTTTAGTTATTTAGAAGAAAAACAGCAGTTTTTTTTTTTTTTGGTTTCGAAGAGACGTATCATTTTGACTGCGCTGAAACTGCCCTAATGTTGCCATTTTTGTACATGCAGGTATTGGCCAATTTCTTGTCTGCCCCTTTGGCTTCTGGGATAGATGGCGGCTTTGTAGGGTGGCCTTATGTAGCTTTTGATTTGAATGTTTCTGTTGTCAAGGTCAGGAATTTTTGAGTTTGATTCAAATAATTTGCTTCTACAATCCAAAGTTAATTCTCCAAAAATTTACATAAACTGTTCTGCGTAACTTTGTTTCCACAAACGTGGTTATGAATTAAGTTCAAAATCTTTGAGCTTTCAAGAATTATATTAACTTACACAATCAAGTAAATTGCTGTTGCTTACATATACCATGACCCTTACAGATTTCCAGGTACATAATTGTTGAGAACTAAAACATGAGTCTGATTACAATTAGATCTGTCTTTGAAAAAGGTACACTGCGTGGAGAACTGTTTGGTAGTATTGTTGAGTTTTCCCATTTCTAATAGTGAGAAAATGAAAGCATCTCTTAAACTGTGATTGTAGAGAGGATAGAAACTTTTTATCTGCTAATGCCTGATCATCTGCAGACTTTTTTGGCATTAAACCTTTGCAACTTCTCAAGCCATTCTTCTCTTGCTAATAGTTTGTGCTAGGTTATAATGCTCGGTCTTTTAATTTTTCACCATCATATTCACAGGCATCCAGGAAACTTGGTTTTCCAATCCTTTATGGGGATGGTTCACTTCCAGCGGTATTGCAATCTGCTAGTATCTCTTCCCCGAAGGCTTTCATGATCATGTTTACAGGGAGGAGGAGGACAACTGAGGCTGTTCAAAGGCTTCGGCTTGCATTCCCTGTGGTAGTGCTCTCACTCTGAGCGTGTGCATCAAGTGCAATAAGTCAAAATGATATTGCTACCTTATAAAAATGAATGGAGAAGAAAACAAAGGGAAAATGAATATAGTCTAATATGAGTTATCATAATCCTTCCCTCTTTACTGCCATCACAGGCTGCTAATTCTGTAAGAAGCGGATGAAGCTTTAATATTTTTTTTGGGTCCTTTTTTCCTTGTTTAGAAATATGACGTCTTAATTTTGTTATTTGCACAAGATTTCTCCGTGCCAAAAATATTTTCAACCACATTGCCCAATTTATCCTCAATGGAGCTAGGAGGCACTAAGGTTCGTTTGGCATGACTTTGTGGAAAATGACTTTTGATTTTGAGTCATAATTCAACTATGAGTTAAGTTAGTATGTTTGACAAAAATTGACTCAAAGCAACTTTTTTAATGAAAGGAGGTGGTATAAGCAAAATAAAATTTTGACTCAATTTTGTAACAGCTTATTTGATTTAAGTCAAAAGTTATTTCTTATCAAACATCTTTGACTTTTCTTCGAGTCAAAAGTAGAAAAACATCTTAAATCAATTTGCAAAAGTCATATCAAAGGGAACCTCAATTTATTTCTTGATTCCACTCTATTTGTTTCATCCATATTTTCTTTTCATTTTTACCCACTTTTCTAATGATATGTTCCTTTTCTTGGCTGAATTGCTATTTTTGGTGCATACTTGGCAGATACCAATTTATGCCAGAGCTCAAGATCTCACCCATCTTTTAGAGCTAAAGAAAGCAGGCGCAACAGATGCTATATTGGAAAATGCGGAGGTAAGAATAAATCAGTTCCCTTTTGGTGGTTTTCACTTCCGAAGGGGTTTCAATAACTGTCACCAATCACCCTAACTATATATACCATATATTGATCAGATGAGCTTACAACTTGGCTCTAAGCTTTTGAAAGACTTTGGCGTCATGTCTGATGATGTGAACTTCTTGAGCCAACTTGTTCGAGAATCCATGGAGTTACAAGCTCAAGAAGCACTCAGCAAAAATGATGCTCGAGAATTTGATATCACGAAACCATTTCAGGTAAATACATACAGGCTAGGAAACCTTACAATTTGACTTGCTGGTCACAAGAATGGCAGGGTATGAGATTTTCTGTACAATACAGTAACGGATTTTTCTTAAAACTGCATTGCAATCTGTTTATTTCCAACTAGTGGCCTTTAATCTAACCAAAACATTGTGACAGCTCACTCTTTGTTTCGGTCCACATGCTTTGTCTCTCTTTCCCTGACTTCCTGTGCACCTGATCTTTCTATTCCATTGGAGATCTTTCTATTTTCTGAATATTCAAAGTTTGTGCCATATTTTATGTATAAATCCCATGCTTGAATATTTCTTAGAAGTTATTCTTTAGTTATTGAGTTGCATTTCATCTTACATGCATTACTCTCGTTGGAATTGCTTTTGAGTACCATTTCCTTGATGCACTTCATGGAACCAACACCGAACTAACTCTTGATACTCTAAAGGTAAGAGTTAGTGACTCAATCGGTGCCCAAGCACCTATTCCATCAACCTCATCTGGATCCAAATCGTTAAGTATAAATCAGACAGATGAAAGTCATGTCTTGAGGTTTCAAGGGGAAGCAGATCAAGCAGCACATGACAGTGAGCTCCAAGAACCAGAGGATTTGCAGGGAAAGGGTGTTTTATACTGTGAGCTAGATGGAGAAAATGGCTTTCCAGTTAGAACTGATGATGCCATGGTGGAGAAAAACGTGTTAGATCCATCAGCACCTTGCATGGCAACTACTGAGGATCCTTAAAACTGTCGGAGATTTTTCACTCCTAAAGAGTATTTTATTTGTTCTTGTGGGCCTCATTATAGCTCTTCTCAATTGTTTTTGTTGCTGAGACTAACGTCAGAGACAGAACAATCTAAACTTAGTCAAAAGGGTAGCTGGATTGGCTGTTTTAATATAATTCTCAGACTCCATCACAAGGTTTCAATTCCTGTAAACCACACCATGTATATTGTTGACATTGATAAACTGATTACCGATGAAAAATGTACTTTGTTTAGATATATAAACATATTGATTTCTTGTATTTCTACCTCTGAAGTTTTTTCGTTAATTTGGGGCCTCAATGAAACAGATTGTAATGCTCTGGGATTTTGATCATATCTAGGATATATGGCCTCAGTATTTGAGCTATTACCATTTAGCGAAAACAATCACCAAAGAGTTCTGGATACTGTGGAACATTTTGTAAACTAGATACCCATTTCTCAAGATAATTCCCTATTATATCCAAATCAAACTGAAACAATATTTTTCTACAGTCAAGTTAGTCCTCGTACGGTGGTGGCGCCAACTGCTACTGATGCAGATCTATTCATAATAGATTAGGGCTGTTGGTGGTGCTCTTGGCTGCGTGGAGGTTGTGGTTGGTGGTGAAGATGTGGGTGGCTGGGGCAAGTTGCCCAAGTTGGATTGGGTATATGGTGGAGAAAGAGTTGAATGCTGATACCACTTGTAACAACTGCAGTGCCTAGTTTAGGAAATTGCTCGTATGCCTTACATTTGCATTGTTTGATAAAATGCTAAAAAGAGGAGTTGTTGAAGGACGGGAGGGCGAGAAATGTGCAATTATAAGGGTACAATGGTGGTGGTTATTGATATTCAAATATATTTTTGTTTTTTCAATTTTTTTAATAAGATTGAGATCGTAAAGTGTAATTTCTGATAAATTTATAAGCGGAGTGTTCGGCGTTGCAGTGATTTTCCCTTTTTCTATTATATTTCATAAATGCTGTCAAACGAAGTTGCCTTGAAAAGTAAAAATTACTTTTGACTTGAAGTTAAGAGGTCTGTGTAGTGATGGCCTCTTGAAAAAGAAAAAAAAAGAAGAAAGAGGGTTCTGATGCGAAGACCTTCAATAAACGGCATGGAACTTGTAGAAGGGTTCATCAATTGATCAAAGACGCAAAGAGTTGACTTTCTTTTCCATGCAATTTTCTTCGTAACAACACTTTTGTGATCCCTCAGCAAGAAATGGCAGACCAAGTTTTGTCCCCAAACCTGCAAGTGATCTTTGACAGATAGCTTCTCCTTTCATAGAAGTGCTTGGTGGTATTTGGGGATTCGAGGACAACCTTAAAAAAGGATGAAGCAATCCTTGTTAATGATTTAAGTTATTCTTGAAGATGCAGAAGAGCAACAAGTGACCCGAAAAGCTGTGAAGATTTGGTTGCCAAAGCTCAGGGATGCAGCTTATGTAACTGAGGACCTACTAGAGCATCTTACTGTGGAAGGCGAGCAGTATCCTGTTCCAATTTCAATCAACGCTTAGAAGG
>Ga0307515_10021061_pt1 | contig 11581 bp, 11 predicted proteins | sample 17_EM_MG_FD_194513 | JGI IMG/M metagenome (GOLD analysis project Ga0307515, IMG submission 194513) | Populus trichocarpa ectomycorrhiza microbial communities from riparian zone in the Pacific Northwest, United States - 17_EM | ecosystem: Host-associated > Plants > Roots > Unclassified | place... | reverse complement strand
TAGTTGGAATATTTCTAGGCAATTCTGTTATTTTGTTTTTCGTGTTCTTGGGAAGAACATTGCCCTGACTCCATGATTTGGACAAGTTTTGGTTCAATTTTATGCACCAGCAATTTTACGAGACATGATTAATTAATAATCAAGGCTTAATTCACATCAATAACTTTTTTTTTTAGTTTTAATCATAAGGTTTTGTTTTTTGCTCTGAAACCTATTTTGATCAAATCGTGATTATTGGTTGATAATCGATGATGTTTGATGTTTGATTATTGTTCAGTGATTAATTTTCAACATGCCTATGTCCTTGGATTGTTCATATCTGATCTAGATTTTGATTCATGTTTACAAGACATGTTTTTCGTGTTCTTGAGTTTTATAAGTTTTGATCCATTTTTGAAAAAAAAAATTTCATGTTTTTTGTGTTTTTTTACAAGTTTGATCTATTTGGTTTTAATTTTGGTTTTAGTTTGTTTTTTTGGTCAAACTAGTGTTTTTGGTTAGATTTATGGTCGAACCAAAAATTTCAAGTCAACCTAATAGTTCGAGTCATTTGGGAAATGTCTTGTTTGGTTTTATAAAGGATTTTTTGGCTTAAGGGTGTGTTTGACAAATATGCCTTTATACATATTTTGACAGTTTTATTTAAAGAAAAAAATATTTTTTACCAAACAAAGCCTTATAAAAATAATATAAAAAATATTTTACAACAATAAATTATTTTTTTCATACCACCAAAAATTCTAAAAATTATTTTAGCATTTTTTTAAAATTTAAAGTACTTTGGCATGTTTTAGAAAAAAAAAGGTTTTGCTTGGATTTTACAAGAAGTCTAGGATAAAAAAAATCCTAAAAGAATTTTAGTCTCATTTCAAAAATATTAAAAACTTATTTTTTTGCGAGAAAATATAGTAATCACTTTTAATATAAGAAAAAGAATATATATATATATATATATATATATATCATAATTTAAAGTATTTTGCTTTAAATTGTAATTTATTCTCATTCTTACTAGTTTACAATTAAGTTATTTTATTAAATAAATTACCATATCAAGTAATGCACTGTCATTTATAATATATATAATTTAATAATTATAAAAAATTAAGAATTTAAATTTAATATCATCAAAATATAGAATGCATAGTTTATTCATTTTTTTCCATTTAGAGATATAAATTATCTCAATTAAATTCTTATTATTAAATTACTCTAAAAGTGATTAATTGAGTTGAATTATTATGTTTTGGGTAGTACAATATGGAATGAGTTTAAAATAATATAAAAATCATTTTTAAACAAATTTTGTTTTCAAGCCTTTTGATGAGATAAATTATAAGCTAAACATTTTTTATAGACATGGGAATTATCTAAGTACGGATATAATCAAATTATTAAGAATTTAATTATTTATAAAAAATAATTCATATTAGCTATTTGACTCGTGCTTTGTCATGGGTTGAATATTTTTTCTTTTTTAAAAAAAGTTTATATATAGATTTTTATGATGTGTTTCTGTATATAAAAAAAATCCTATCAAAATTCAAAAACTTTATGCATTCTTCTAATTGCAACAAGAACTATTTATGCAACAAAAAAATTACCAAGCTCGATCCCTATCTAGCAAAAGTTAATTAGCTAAATTTGTGATTTGGGTTATGGACTCAATTGTGTTCAACAATTTTTTTTATAAGTTTTGATCTAAAATAGACAACTACAAAATCAAGAATCAACAAAATATCAAAGTGATTGGAAAAAAAATCAAACCAAAACAAATTATGTTGCTCAATTAATAATCAACCAGAAATTAAAAAAAAAAAGAAAAAAAATGCAATTATATTGGATAAAAATGAAAAAAAGGCCCAATCTCTTGGGTTAGGAAGATTTAGAGTTCCTGAGTTTCTAGAAAAAAGCCAAGACGCGCGGGTATGAGCCTTATTATTATTAAAAAAATTTAAGGATCGTCCTCCCTTTAATGCTTTGAAAAAAAATAGCAGGCGATGCGTCATTTACACTACCTAGATTTAGACAATCTCTAGTCATTGGAAAATTAGGCTAGTTTGTTTCAAACCAGGAAAAACCTATTTTCATCTATATTTCAACCTAAAAAAAAACTCACACCTTCTAAAACATATTCATAACATCCAACAACCCAAAAAATAGCTTCAAAACCCACCATCAACGCAAAATAATTTTTTTTCAAGTGCATATCTACCATTTGAAACAAGTTTAAGGAAAAAAACGCTTTGTATAAATTTTTTCATCAAAAGAAATCAATTGAGATTAAAACCATTTGTTTTCATGGTTAAAATCGATTTCAATCTGGACTTTATCTTTTAATTACCAAAATTCAGCTATTTTTTCTCTCCTTTGTCAAACCAAATACCAAAAAATAAAGAAAATAAAGTTTGAAACTAAAATTAAATTTCATATATTTTTAGGAACTGTAAGTTTATAATTTGAAAAGTTAAAGGATTAAAATGTATGTTTAGCTTTAAGGTTAGAAAAACAATTTTTTTTAGCTTTTTTTTTAATAAATATACTTTAATTTTTCATTAATTTAGATTTATAAAAATATATAAAAATATAAACTGAAAAAACAAATCAGTGAGGTAATTCATTTTGATTTGTTACATTTCTGTTTGAGATTGTGGTAGCGGTTGCGGTTCAAAGTGTTTTTTACTTAGAAATGCATTAAAATAATATATTTTTTTATTTTTAAAAAATTATTTTTGATATCTATTCATTAAAATAATTTAAAAATAAAAAAAATAATTTTTAATAAAAAAAAATTAAAATTAAAAAAAATACAGTTTATACTGCATTTCTATACATGCTCTAACGAATATCGTGTAACAATACTTATCTCGGAGGTTTTTTTTTAATATTAATTTTTAATTAATATGTTAAGCTAGGCTTAGGCCTAGGGGCGTCAACACTGCAATTGTCTTGCAAGGCAATAAAAGAAAAAAGAGAGAATAAACACGGAAGTTAAAACGTAAGAAGGCAATGGGGAGCGAGAACGAGCCAGCGAAACTACTGTTACCGTACCTGCAAAGAGCCGATGAGCTACAGAAACATGAAACTCTCGTCGCTTATTACTGTGAGTCTTTTCAATTTCTTAAACCCTAAGGTTTTCTCTCTCAATTTCTCTTTGAATTGAGAAAACTTGTTTTTTCATCTTTGTTCTGTCAATCTAATCAGGTCGATTATATGCGATGGAGAAAGGATTGAGGATTCCACAAAATGAACGGACTAAGACTACTAATTCTCTCCTTATTTCTCTCATGAATCAGCTCGAAAAGGTTCTCTCTCATCATTATTTTTCTTTGTTATTTTCATTATTTTTTAAAGTATGTTTTCTTCTTTTTTTTGTTGAATTTTCAAGTTTTAAAATCCGGGTTTCTTTTCTTTTCGATTAATAAATTCTGGGTGGTGAAGCTTTATTCAACCGGGTTCTTATAATTTCCGAGTAAGTTGAACAAAATAAAGGGGAAGTAGTATGATACTTTTGTTGTTTTAATGTTAACAGATGTTAAGCATGCTTTTGTGATTTTAGGGTAGAAATAGTTCACACACACAAAGGATACTTTATGCTCGCCACTCTAAGGTACAAAACCAATCAAAACCAAAGAGATCTAAATATACAGATTTACTCACCACTTTAGAGATACAAGTTTAAGAATAAAAGTTCACTTCTCATAAGGTGATACAAAACTGAATAAGGTGCCATAAGGCCAAGTCATAGTTTTTTTAATTCAATTTTTTAACCAAAGATCATTAATACATGGTTTGGATGATCATTATACACTTGGAAAAACCCTCGAAGTCTAAGGATAAACCAAAATGACAGATTGAGACTAAAATAAATGACTTAAATAGAAAACTTGGCAAATAATAAATAACACAGGTTTTGATTTATTGGAAACACAAATAGGCACATAGAAAGCTTAAAAACCAAAACAACCATATGTACATAACTCCAATGCATGCATTGTTGGATAATATGAAAAGATCACGTTAATATGAAAAGATCACGTTCTAAACTTTAAAATCACATAGGATAAACTTCTTTTCCCATGCGATGAAGATTTGCAAATTTGAGTTCAAAGTTGGCCCACACTGACAATAAACAACATCAAGAACTTCATTCATTTGCATGGCCAACCTAAACTCAAGTAGCCCAACATCAATAGCACCATTAGACACTTCTATGTCACTGAGCGTCACCGTCACCTCATAATGGACCAGGTTGCTTAATCTGAATGTTTAAAATCAATGGTTGGAATCTGCTTTGTAGCTTAAACCAGTGCTTGTGTTCTTGCTACCTGTAATGCCCTCACACTCTTCAAAGCTTTCCTCGTTCAGAAAATTTTCTCTTTTTAATTGTGAAAATACCTTTTGTGCTTGTGCTAAGCAATTCAACATGTTTGGTTACTATTTTTCAGGCTATAGTGTTGCCTACTGATTATTTTTCTTTGGTTGGTTGTTATTCTGGTCTGAGGAGTTTGAAAATTTGATAGAGTAAATGTTGTTTCTTGAAAAAAATAAATAATAGAAAACAGTATTCTGTATTCATGAAGCGTTTTAATTTATTATCTCAGAAAGTATTTACTTTGCCTTTATATTCGAATAAGTCCTAAATTTGTAGCAGCTTCAAACTAACATTGGGGTTATTCATATTTCAATAATGAATGTTCTTACTTCTGGAATTGTGATTTAAAACAATGCTCTGAAAATTACGATTTTCATTTATACTATTATATAAAGATACAAAATTATTATACTAGCGGATGCTTCCAGATGTTTCATGTCGTTTATTGGATTGATAGATCTACCCAGTCTTTGTTGAGGATTTAATGGGGGAAAGGAAACTTATGCTATCCCTTTATATTGTTCCTTGCATACTTGTGTTTGAGCAATGGTTAATCATGTGCTTTATATTTAAAATGTCTTTGATCACAGCTTCACTCATCACAGTGTGGGTTCGCTGTTTACAGGATAAGAAATCATTGAATTTGGGACCTGAAGACAATCTGTATCTTGAAGGATTTGCCTTGAATGTGTTTGGGAAGGCAGACAAACAAGATCGTGCTGGACGAGCTGATTTGTATGATGCATCTATTTTTTTCTCTCTTATTTGATTTTATTATCAACAGGGTGCATTGATGCATTATTTTTTTCTCTCCTATGTGATTATGTTATCAACATGGTTTATGTTTCTGATGCATCCAGGTGTACCTATAGCTGATATCTATTAGCAGAAATACCTTAATCATCACTCATCTACTTGTTACTAGTGAGGAACTGATGGAACTTGTTCCTTGAGATTCCCTCAGTGGCTGTCCTCATTCCTGACTGAACTAGTTTTAGTCACAACAGAATTCAAATGAAAAATCTAGCTTCATCCACTTGTGTAGTTTGTCTTGGGAGAGCTGAGGGCCTTTTATTTGGGACATTCATATAAAATGTCTTGCACAAATGCAAATTGGCATCTTATAATTATAATATGCCATTTAAGTTTTTGTTATGTGTTGCGTGTGCACTTGCATGTTTGTATGAGGCTTCACTCAAAATATATGCTTCAAAGCTTGCACCCCTTGCCAAGAGGATAAGAGAATTGGGGAATGTTGTCATCTAATTCCTTTTTAAGACTATGCAAGTGACAGCTTTCCAGAAGGATATTAAAACTATTCTTGTAATAATTTTGACGAGAGTAACTTAGGTGCATAGCATCATTATGCAAGCCCAAGCCAGGTCTTTTTTGGTGGCTTCACTTGGTTGTGGTAAGTCTGATACTATCTGATATGATTCATTGACAGGGAGCCTAAATACCTTGTATTGCACTCAATTGGTAATATTTTCCCTTTGGTGTGCCTTAATTTATTCATTGTTGTATTTATTGTTCCTCTGGGTTCTGTGACTATGCATTAATTACATGAATCTTTGAAAATCAATGCGTAATCATAAAGACTATGGCTGCTTTAATTAGATGATTGAATTTTTTAATGGTCGGATATGTCTATGCTCATCTAACATTTTTCACGAAATTGCTAAATTTGGATTTTCAAATTAAACTTTTATCTTGTTACAGGAATACTGCAAAAACATTTTATGCAGCAAGCATATTCTTTGAGATCATAACTCAGTTTGGTGCACTTCAGCCTGATGTGAGTTCCTGTTTATCATATTTCCACTTGAAATCTATATTTGCTCTTTAAATTGTTCACATTTACTGCATGAATGCAAATATGGTTGGTTGGTTGAATGTTTACACTTTTCACACTTTTGCCAGCTTGAGCAGAAACAGAAGTATGCAGTTTGGAAAGCTGCAGACATAAGGAAAGCTCTGAAAGAAGGAAGGAAGCCCAACCCAGGCCCACCTGCTGATGATGAAAATCTATCAATTCCATCAAGCACACCTAGTGGTGGATATGTACGTTTCGAATATCAACAGTACCATAGTCTTAATCTTGTTTGCTGGAATGTAACATCATTTTTTCCCCCTGAATTTATTCAAAACCTGAAAGTTCTAAACAAAATGGGCGTGGGCATTTAGTGATTCTACATTCTTCTGCCCATTGTCATGAATATTATTGCTTATGGAGTCTCCTTATGAGCAGATCCCTTAGGTTTTTTTTTTTTCTCCATTGATTTTAGCTTTATAGTTATTGCATTTGTTTTATTAGCAAGCTAGGCATTCTGATAGAATCTTCTATGATATGCTATTGTTTATTTAGTACTATGATTTGTCATAGTTTAAAAGTTCCTGGTAAATTGGCTCTGACATTGGACGAATAGATGGTCAATTAATTTAACAATGGAGTAGTATTAATTACCCTCATATTAGCACTCTCGATTTAGCAATCAGTCAATGCAAACCTGAGCATCTTCAGTGCTCATACTATAATTGTCCTTGCAGGATCTTGGACCAAGTGAATCTGCAGCTAGCAATGCTCGTCCAGAATCTGCAGTTAGCAATGCTCGTCCGGAATCTGATCCATCACCTCAGTTCCACGATCAAGTTAATGATGAGCCCTATACAAACATTCCACCATCCCCTCTGTTCCATGATAAGGTAAACAACCACCATTCTGCACACGTTCCACCACCATCTCTGTTCTATGACTCAGCTAGCAACCAACATTCGACAGACACCCCTCCACCTTCTTTTTACCCTGCTGCTGGCTATCCTTCACAGGATTTTCATCCACCTCCTCCAGCAAGCAGATCAGAGAATTCTGCATATGCTCAACCATACCACCATCAATCCAACTCGCAAGAACCTCAACCACATTTGCCACAAAATTACCAATCTCATGAACCTTCCTCATACTCTTATCCCAACTTCCAGTCTTATCCAAGTTTCTCAGAGAGTAGTCTCCCATCAGTACCATCACATCACCCATCATACTATCAGGGTTCTGATTCTTCGCACACCCCCCAGCCGGCCCCTCCCACAAGCAGCTATTCATCAACTCCACAGTACGCTTCAAGCAGCATAATGAGGACCACCTCGGATCCTGCATCAACTTCTGCTAAGACATACCAATATGACATCAATTACCAACCACCTCCTGAGAAAATTGTAGAGGCACACAAAGCTGCAAGATTTGCAGTTGGAGCCTTGGCATTTGATGACGTGTCAGTTGCTGTGGACTACTTAAGGAAATCACTTGAATTGCTGACAAATCCATCAGTTGGGCAGTGAGTTTCTTTCTCTTATTTTTTTGTGGGTTGGATTCTGTGCTATCATTTGGTTTTGGCTTTTGTATGGCGTGAACTTAATATGTAAAGTGGTCGGATATTTGCACCAAAAGCTTTGCTGTTGATCATCTTGACCCATTGATGTGAATGAATGTTAATGGCTATTCTCGCTTCTTTGAAACATCTAAATTACTGATAGTTGACTTTGCTTGGTTTAGAGTGAAACCTTTTCCCATCATTTTGAAAATCTCTACGATGCGAATTTTTGCCTTTGTTTCTCCTAGCATTCTTAAAAAAGCATTTATTGCTGGAATATATGTCATTTGAGTACCAGGGCCAATGTGATCTTAGTTTGGAACCAAAATAATAAATATCAACTTTCTGCATTCAAGAACATGAGTGATGATCCAGCAACAACTTTGTAGTGACCTAAACATGTGCAGCCTGTCTTGGGCCCTTGGCTTGTCGGAATGCAGAAAGCAGTGATGGATATGGTAATGTGACTTGAATTCTCACCTAGAGGCATGAGTCACTGGGTGCCAAGAACTCTTCAAGATGATCGGTCAACATGGGGTTTTCTTTGCTTTTACTTGAAAACATTTAATTAAAGGATTAAATTTGTGTATGACTTAAATAATGATTAGCAGGGTGTCAAGGCCTGCCCTAAGCTTTCGCATGACTCGTACCTGGAATTTTTATTTTTCAGTTCGCTTTCCAAGGAATGGAAGCTCATAGACGATTGATGCTTCCACTGTGAACAGCATTTGTATTATATAATTGCTTTTCAATAATTACCCTTGTAGTAGATATGGACGCAGGGGAGAGTCGGGAGACAGGTAAATGATGTCCCCCTTAACATACGTAGGGGTTTCACTTCAATTTATCCTTCTGCCTTGAAGGTTTTGCAATCCTTGGGGCCAACATTAGGGGTTCAATCTTCTTTATAATATTTGATATGATCCTTATTAGAAAATTTATCTTGCCAATAGGGATTTTCTTTTTGCTCTATGAAGGTTTTGCTTTCATTATTGTTCATTCTTTATTCTTCTCCGCATACATACCTTGTTGATGCACTAAAACCATAGAAAATTGCTTGCTTGCACCTCAAAAACTCGTCAAATCATTGTTGATGCAAACGCAGTTCATTTAGGATCTTCATTTGTATTGGATGTGACTCCAAGGACTTCAATTTTCTTTGGAAATCCCCACTTTACATCAATTTTCATCTCACGGTGAAGACGATTACAATAGTTTCCTCTCTTTATTTTGATAGCGCACAATGGTCTCCATATGGAATGAAGGCAACCATAACGCTTTCCATTCAAATGGAAATAACAACATAATGGTTTCCTTTCATAAGAAACAACAATACAATGTTAAAACTGGGTTCTCAATGTAAAATGTCAAGCAGACGGATGCTCGCATAGTGGAAAAAAAAGCTATACCTAATAACAAGGTATAAGCTATTAAGAAACTTTTCCCCCAATAGTTAGGTTTGTCTCCACTCATCTAATTCTAGCAATAGTTGCGATTTTAGATTTGGAACTCCATCAAATAAATGTTAAAACTGCATTTTTAAATGGAGAATTAGATAAAAAGATCCATATGAATTAACAAGTAGTTTTAGATAAAAAAACTCCATCAAAGTTTATAGACTCCACGTATCTATTTATAGACTGAAAAAATCATCCAGATAATGCTATCTTTGTTTATTAAGCCATCATCACTTATGGGTTTATGATGATTACGGACTTTCTCATTAGGAACCGATCTAAAAAACTTATAGATTTATCTCAAAAAACTTATAGATTTATCTCAAGAAACTTACATGAAAAAGATTCTATAATAATTTCTCATGTAAAATTGCAAATTCATAGACATCTATGTCACAAAAAGCAAGAACTTGAGTCTCAAAGATTTCCTAAAACTTTTGAAGAAAAGGAGAAAATGACCCATATAACTCCATACTTTTTAACGGGATTTGCACCTTTTCAATAATTATGTTAGTGAAAAATAAGGGTTATATATATAAACCTCAAACTCATCCTTTTGCAGTCGCATTAGCTAATGATAATGGTAAACAATTTAAATAAAAAATAAAAAAATAAATAACAACACATTGCAGAATACACATAATCATATTTCCATAACAAGATATTCACCATTCCATTTCACTATTCTTACAATCTATATATCATTGCTTTCTTAATATACATATAATAACTTATTCTATCTTATTAACTAATTTTGCAAACTTTTCCCCAAAATAAAATAATCATCAAAGATCTTAACACGGTTTCAAGATACCGTAGAAGGATGGGAAAACACCTATAGAAGATTTCATGACAATTTTAATTTCTTCAACAATCTATATACTTTACAAACTATATAATTTTTTATTTTTTTTCAAAACATATTTAATAAATAATTAATATAAGATATATCTATTTATATCTTCTTTAAAATACCTATATTTTATATCATTTTAAATAAATATAAAGGTCCTTATAATGAAAAGAAATTAATGATTTATGTAACAAAAACTATTTCTAAATTAAAAGTAAAATGGTCAAGATGACTAATTATATATATATATATATATATATATATATATATATATAGTCATATTATATAATTTCCTTATAATTATTTTTTTTACTTGAAATGAAATTCACCGGACTTAGATAATTTCCTAAATCCTAGCTAGGACTATATATTATATAGTCCTTCATCCATATTATACAGTCCTTCATCCATATAATTAGTAAATGAAATGAGAAAGTCACGTGAAACCTCTCAAAGCTTCCCCACAAGACATTTTTAGTGTTGTGCCAACACATGCAGACTCATATTTGCCATCAATCTAACTCAACCATGCTAACTAATAGCCATTTTATTTTAGGCTATAAGCCCTGATCTTTCTCTCCATCTAATTCCTTACAATCTCTAAGCGTATATAAGCATGCATTCATACATTAATTGTTGCCAGAATTCATACTTTCGATAGTAGAAAAACAGGTTTCGATTATAAGCAGGTAGACTGATCTTGTTTTTGCTTGCATTTACACGCTAGAGAAGATGATGAAGAAGATGAAATGCATGCAAAAATGGGGGGATGTTGCGCCAGCACTCTTAATATCTCAACAAAGATCACGCTCTTCTTTTCCAAGATTGGATACCATTATCGAAGAGGGATCTGGAAACAATGGAGTTGTAGCCATGCCCAAGAGAGTGTTGTTTCTTCTTCCTATTGTTGCTTCTTTGATCTCATATTTCTTGATGCATGGTCGTTATTTCAGGTGAACATGTAATTTATAGGCACATGTAATGATTTTTGTATCTTCTTTATGATACTTAATGTATTTTATGCGTGCCTTGCCTTGCATGGATTGAAATTTAATTAGCTTCATGGCATCATCTTCTTATCCTTTCTTATTATTATTAACATAGATATTCGAGTCAGCTTGCGTATACCTTAACTAATCTCACAAGCCCTAAAGTTAATAATCATGTAAACGTTTAGTGGTTCTGAGATTTATAGGACTCGATCTGATAACTTCTAAAAAACAAACCTAAAACCTAATTAATTGAGCTACACCCTTCAGGATTGGCATCATTTTCTTTTCCTTTCTAACATTGATGATGATGAATGGTAATCCACTTGGCTTCATCCCTTTTTTTTTTCAATTATGATTTTCTATCAAACATCAAGGTTTTGATAGAATCACGATGTGCCTTCGATTGATTATATATTTAATGTTGTGATATATTGAAAGGAAACAACTATTTTTAAGGAATTGATACTGTGAGTATCACTTATTTTTTAATTCAATAATAAACAAAACCAAACATGTCAAAAACTATATAGAAAAAC
>Ga0307515_10021060_pt1 | contig 11582 bp, 7 predicted proteins | sample 17_EM_MG_FD_194513 | JGI IMG/M metagenome (GOLD analysis project Ga0307515, IMG submission 194513) | Populus trichocarpa ectomycorrhiza microbial communities from riparian zone in the Pacific Northwest, United States - 17_EM | ecosystem: Host-associated > Plants > Roots > Unclassified | place... | reverse complement strand
AGAAGAGAAGAGAAGAGAAGAGAGAGAGAGAGAGATTGGTGTGTCTCCATGCTGGCTATAACCCATAATTATTAAACTTATCAATGCTGATTTGAACCCACTTACTTAAAATATGAGATGATGTGAAACTACTTGTAATGAGACCTAAAACTTAATTGAAATAAACCTAAATAATATTGAATGAACCCCAAACATTTAAAAATAAAGGTTTTTTATGCTGTCACAAATAACTAAAGGGAAATAAAAGAGATAAGTCTGATTTCCCTAGTATAAAAAGATGTTATAACTGAAATAAATCTTCATTGTAACTTTAAGAAGAGTTTTCACCTCTAGATGTCTCAAATAGACTAGGAAAATCTGATATGAATGTGGAATTAATTATGTCGCCTCTTGCTTTTCCTTGTAATACTTGGACAATAATAAATACAAATATCTTCATTTGTTGCTGCCTTATTAGTTTCCTTCCTAGATTAGAAGAATCATTAAATAATCTTTCATAGCTTAGGAATCAGACCTGACCGAAATCTTCCCTTGAATTAATTAGAGATTATTTGCTGACATTGAATCCTTATAACATTAAAAAATATTGCCCAAACAAGGCTGCCATAGAGGCGGATATATCATGCATATGGTTAACATGGATTAGGCCTTTCCTGCACTTAGATTAGATGGACTAAAACCTTCTTTTGATGCTACAATGAACCTCCAAAACCAGCCTTAGCCAAAAACTTTGTAACAAACTCATTCATTGTCTTTTTTAATGCTTTTATCTTCGACCTTGTGATTGAACCAATTGAAACATGTTATGGATCCTTGATGGTGTTTTTCGGCAAAATTGCATCACCACTAATAAGGAAGCTCAATCTTAGAAGGATGATATAATCAAAATGTCATTTAGACCACTAATCAGAAAGAGGAGCAGAGTCAGATAGACATTTAAGTTGATTAGGAAAGCCACCATGTACATTTGATTTAATTTTCCTTTTCCTTTTATTATTTCTTTTGTTGTTTTTTTACATGATGTGAGAATATATGCATATACAAAAAGTCCTTGGTAGCTCTTTTTTTGAGTCCGATATTTTCTTATCATGTTCATTATTTGTTTTTAAAGCTTGATCTTTGGTGACATTTTTAGAGTCTTATATTCTATTATCATATTCATGATTTGTTTTTAAAGCTTGGTATACTCTAATGTTTACTCAAAAGGCTCTTAGTTCCTCTTCAATTTTTTTTTCCCAATTGTGTGTAAGCCTAGCTTTCTATTTGCCTTCTTGGTTTGTCTAAGTGTTTTGTTTCATGGGTTTGTAAATCAATTTAAGATTAAGAAAATTTGACATATTTGAGGTGGTTGATGCCATAATGTTTATTATTATCTAACTGGTAACATAGCACAAAAACATGACTAGTTTAATCTATTAGAATAAACCAAAAAATTAGTTTGGTTGATTAAGATGAATACAATTGATGTTTTATATACAACTATGAAGATTTCTGATTCAAACTATGCATGATCACTAAAGAAGTGGAATGATTCAAACTAAGTTGTAGAATTAAATTGAAAGAGAGAAAAAGAAAGAAAAAGAAAATTCCGCCACACACCACCACTAATGGAGGCAATCTTTGGTGGCCGAAAGAAACTGCACAAGCCATCATATTATAGTTGGTCCTCTCACACAATGGCACGTGTTCTCCGTGTGCCCGATATTTTTGTCCACTTTATTCATTTTAGTCCCTACTTCTATAATAACCTTTCAATTGAGTCCCATATTTTATCCCACTCGAGCTTAAGCCATTTTCTTTCAATTTAGTCCTTGAATTCCATCCAACCCTAGCCCAATGAAAATCCGATCGAGAAGAGAATAAGGGAAAGGGAAATAAAATGACAGACGACCAACCAAATTAACGCATTGTGATAGTGCTCATAGCTCGGGTTGTGAATTTGGCCTTTAACTCGAGTAGATCACGGGCGTCCAATATATCATCCTAATTTTTTAAAGTTAACCCACTTTTTATTGGTGATTTGGGTTGCTTTTGGCATATTAAATTGACTTGGTTACATTATGGCAACTCCAACCTGATTAATTTGAAGCTTAAGTTATGTAAGTAATCAGGCTTAAACAAGGTTTCAAAATTGAGTCACTGAACCAAATTCATACCCGCATCTAAACACGGGTAACGGAACTATTACTCCCTAATTAAGATGATGAATGCATGCATGGCAAACATCGCATAGATCAGCTGCGTTTGCCCAACACAAATCTTAATTTCATGTCAACAAGCGAGACTCCCATTTCATATCTCCATGAACGGTTCTCGACCACCGACGCCCGCGGGACATGAGATGAAAAGGTCCACACCGAAAGATTTTTTATGGCTGGTCTCTAAAATCAAATGACATAATTGGCAGGTGATTTGATATCACGACCCGCTAGCTAGCGATCTGCTGTAAATTTAAGCATATTTTTATGATTTGAGTTTCATTCTCTAGGCAAGATCGAGCCCTAAGACATTGTGATCCAGTGATTTGCCGGAAGCAACTCAATCTCGTGTGCCCTAGTACTGTTGGACCCGCTCCCATCAGTCTCATTGTCTTGTCCAGCAAAAAGGAAACATGTGCTCGGTTGTGAAGGAACATCTCTCTTTTAACTAATAGTTTCTGAATCAGTCACCTGCCATACATGTATACGCCGTATATACATGTATAATACACGACGAGGTATCAAGTGCAACGACAACATATGACTGGTAAAAAAAATAGTCTACCAGTTCTCCATATTATATCAACTTCGATCCGCTATGGAATTTTTTTTTATTTTATTAATACACCAATTAAAATATGGATAATTTTTTTAATAAAAAAATATTGAGCTCAAATAGACTTTTTTTTTTTTACTCAAAAAAATTGGGCCAAAAGTATCTGTTAAAAAAATGGCATAAGCTGGACATCTATTCATGTATAGGCAGTTCCAATAGGATAAAAATATATATTTACATAACAACTTTTCTTAGCAAAAACAATTAATGAATACACTCAAGAATTAAATAATTAAAAAGTTCAACAAAATTTCTATCCATGCCGTTGTGTCTATCAGTGAAGAATTCGTAAACTTTTTTCTTTAATTTGTGACGAAACTTGTTTAATAATGTACTACAATGTGGCCTATACATAATTGGTGTATCAAAATGGTTACCCAGTTTAGTTTATTAGATAATAATATAAATTATATCTTAAATTTCACTTGATAGTTTAAATTTTTATGTTGAGATGATTTTTTAATATAGTATCAGAGTTTTAATAGCTAAACGGTCACGAGTTCGAATCTCACCATCTTCATTAGGTTTATTAGACAATAATATAAATCATATTTTGGGATCTTATTTAATTAACAACTTAAGTTTTTACATTGAGATGATTTTTTTACACGGTATTAAAGTCTTGATAATTAAATAGTCAAAGCAATTGTGTGAATATATAAAAATTTAAAATTTAAAAAACTTTCATTTAAAAAATTATATTAAAAAATAATATAAATCGTATTTTTTGTATGTTATCTTGCAGCTTACGTTTAAGAAATAAATTATGCGATATTGCCATAAATCTTTATAATATTGATGGCACGGAGTTCAGGTTTAAAACCTCTCTAGCTAAATCTTTTCAATGATTCACCATGAAAGCAAAACCGATTCCTGTCTAAACACAATCACCTAAATCTTATATTTTACTACTTTTTTACCAGCATATATATGTCACCCCAAACTTCAGAATCTTCTTTTCATCATAAACCCTAAGGAAATATTGATCTAGTTGACTCTTTTTTTAAAAAAAAATTTATAACGAGTCTAGTTCACTCGTTCACATCTGATTTAAGTCGGATATTTGTATGCTTTCCAGCTGAACCAAGTATCTGATACTGTCCCTCCCTCTTAACACAACTTATCTCTTGTTTCTTGCTGCATATCATGATGTAGTTGGAGTAGCTTGCTCTTGCACATGTGTGTGTTGTTTTTGTTTCCTTTGTTACTTAGGCCTCTGACCCTCAGTCCCATAATTATTTTCATCATAAAAAAGAAAAGAAGAAGAAGAAGAAGAAGAAAGTCTCAATTATATGTCACGGCATGAGTTTCTACATAAGCACAAATTGAGTCATATGTTTGTGATGAACTCTTTATAATTATGAAGATAACGTTGGCAACTCAAGAGAACCGTTGTCTACAGTCATGCCATTTAATCTGCTGTAGTTCTCTGTTGTTTGAAATTTATTCTAGAATAAAACTTAGTTTAAACAAATATCCTACTTATATTAAGCCTCTATGATCAGTGTATGTAATCTCTTAATACTATGTTAGGGTAAATTTATTCATTGAAAACACATCAGATCAAATCTCTTTACTCTTTTCCTAAGGTTAGGTGTTCCCTGGCTGTTTGGGCAACACCAGGCGTCTTTTATATATGTAGGGCATCAATGTTGGACATGATTTATACGCATGCTGATATACTTTTCTTTTTCTAATAACTGTTTCGCGTGCTCCATTTTTCCCCTAAAAAGCTTCAATCACCACTTAAAGCATGACAGAAGACATGTAAAATGATGTTCTTCTGGTTTTGAAACAGATGGTCCAATGATTAAACTCAAAACTTTAAAATTGCAGGTCTCGGCTTTAAATGTTGGGGTGGATTAGAGAGTAGTATTCGTTATACTAGCATATCACTCCCACAGGTACTGCAGAAGAAAATAAACCTTTGGTTTTATTTTTTTTATTTTTTTGGTAAGCCATTGATTAAACAAAAGATGAATCTACTTACATTCTGGTTTGCCTTCACTAATGGAGCCTCTTTTTAATGAATTTACTTGACTTATCAGAAAAAACTAAAAATCACTGGATAATATTCATCATGTGTTATAGAAAAACTTTTATTTTTTTTAACATAATTATATGACATTAATATCTTTTTATGAGTAATAATTTAAATTTCATGACAATATAATTTGCTAGTAAAATCTTTTTTTTTCTTAATAATATCTTTGATTTTAAAAAAAATATATAATAGTTTTTTCAATGTTGATTATTTAATAAAAACTAAAAGCATTTATAAGACATCAAGTCGAGGTGACAGAGGAAGTGACATGGTGATAGGTGGCGACAACAGCATAATATTTAATACACTCATTTAATCTAAAAGAATCACTAAAAGCATTTCTTTTTACAACACGGTCTCGTATAAGGAAAGGAAAAAAATATAATAAAGAAAAAGAAAAAGAAAACAGAAAATCCTAGCCGTAGCATCAGTCGAGGTGACAGAGGAAGTTCCATGGTGAGAGGTGGCGACAACAGCGGAGGAGGATAGGCAATCAGCCACGACACGACGGAGCAACTTCTTTTAAAGAGGAAGATCTAAGCCTAGAAACAGCACCAAACTGGAGTTGCAGCTTGGAGCTACCGGGACCATTTCGTGAGGGACTGAACGTTAACAAGTCTCTGGGAAACCATCAGCAGAGTCTATAATTTAAATTAATAATTAAAAAGAGTGAGTCTTCTTCTGCCATCGTGAAGTAGTCTTCTCCGCATTTGTTTCTGGTGTGAGTGAATGGAGAAGGGAAAAGAGAGATGGGGAAAGGAATTAATTAGAGGGAGAAGGAAGGGAAGGATTGATTAATTAATTAATTTTTAATAATAATCTGGATTGATGAGGAAAAGCTTTATGAGGTGATATGTATAATTAGCTGGCCTGTAAACAACATGTATTATTAGCTCTTTGTTCTGTTTCCTAGGTCGTCATACTCTTATCTACCATCGATATCAACAGATGAAGATTCATATCTAGAGACATAACTAGACCCACGAGCAACTAATTATTTGAAACCATTTTTAGACGGTGAAGGAGAGGCTTTGCTGTTTGAAGAAAAAACCGTGCGGGGATTTTTGGGTGATTTTTCTAGTGAGGACTTTGTTAAAATAACTAAGATTAAACATAAAAAGAAGCTAGAATTTTTAATAATTTGTTTATTATGAAAGCTTTAATCTGTTTATTATGAATGCTTAGAGTTAATCTAAATACCAAAAAATTATATATAGGTTAAACTGAAAATACTATCTACCTTTAATAAATAAGACTAAATTAATATTATTTAATATCTCCCCTCAAACTCACGATGCAGCAGCTACAAGCATCGAGAGTTTGCCAATTAGAAAACGAAAACGAGAAACCCTGTTAAAGAAATCTGCAATCTGCACGGAAGAAGAAACAAAAGGCAAAGTAATGGTGTCATGCTTGAGATGATGACGAGTACGATGACAATCAATCTCATTGTGCTTAGTTCGCTAATGAAAAACCGAGTTGTGAGCAATCTAAATAGAACTCTGGTTGTCACAATACATAAGAGTAGGATGAGAAAATGAAACTCCCACATCAGCAAATAACCAACGTAACCAAACAATCTCTTTGTTAGTAGATGTCATGACATGATATTCTGCTTCAGTGGATGATTGAGAAACAATAAATTTTTTTTTGTTCTTCCAAGAAATAAGAGAATCACCTAAAAAGATATAGAACTCGGTAACAGACTTGCGATATGTGGGATCACTACCATGATCAGCATCAAAGTATGCACGCAGCTCCAACAAAGAGGTGGATGAAAGTAAAAGACTCTGAAAAACTGTACCTGAAGATATCGTAAAATACAAAGAACAGCTGCCCAGTGAATAGTAGTAGGAGAAGCAACAAACTAACTAACAACATGAACAACATATGCAATATCTGGACAAGTAATGGTGAGATATATCAAACTCCCAACAATAGTACGGTATAAGGTAGAATATATCAAAGGTAAACCATCAGAAGAAGAGTACATTGCGTTAACCTCAATAGGAGTATCTACAGTCTTATTATCAGTAAGTCTAGCCCGCTCAAGAATATCTGCAACATATTTCGACTGAGAAAAATGGTAACCTCTATAGGTGAGTATGCTACCTCAATACCCAGGAAATATCGAAGAGAACCCAAATCCTTCATTTCAAATCATCTAGCCAATTCTGTCTTTAAAATTGAAATACCATCAATGTCATCACCAATAATAATCATGTTATCAACATATAAAGACAGAATGATACGACCTGCATCAGTGCACTTAATAAAAAGAGCAAATCATGACTACTAGAAACAAAGCCAAGAGACGAGATCACAATAGAGAATTTCTCAAACCAAGCATGGAGTGCTTGTTTGAGACCATATAATGCTTTCTTAAGCTTACCAACATATCTAGAGTCATGTGAAATACCAAGAGGGGGTGCCATATAAACTTCTTCTTGAAGATCTCTATTCAAGAAGGCATTTTTAACATCAAGCTGAGAGATATGCCATTGACGAATTGAAGCTATGACAATAAGAATATGAATAGTAGTTATTTTTGCAACAGGGGTAAATGTCTCCTCATAGTCCATACCATACTGTTGAGAGTATCATTTTGCAACCAGCCTAGCTTTGTATTACCCAATAGACCCATCAGAATTAGTTTGATCTTATACACCCAATGACAACCAACAACACTCTTACTAGGAGGTAGAGGAACTAGATCCCAAGTATCTATCTTATGCAAAGCAGAAAGTTCATCATTCATAGCTTGTTGCCAAAGCGGATGAATAATTGTCTCTTTATAAGAAGATGGCTTAAAGAGACAATGAATAGAAGCTAAAACAGAAGTAAATGATGAAGAATAACAAAAATAAGCAAAATCTAGTAGTTTTGTGGACTTACGAATACGGATGGACTGACGGAGAGGTGGATCTACAATCTCAGATGAAGCTTGAGGGGTTGTAGTTGAGAATGGAGCTTCAGTTGTGCCAGAAATACTGAATGGAAGCGGCCTATTACTGATGCTTGGTTTGAAAAGTTCAAAGTTAGTATATACATATACAATTATTTTTTTAATATGTAATTTGATTAGTTTTTTTAATTTTAATAAACTAATTATTTTTTGAAATTAACATGTAAGAAAAAATTTTATTGGGAGGAGGCTGACAACAATGTGGCTAGGAGAGTTTAAGAGAATCAAAGCATCATTAGGTAAGGTTGCGTGATTTCTTGTACAATGCCCAAAAAAAAGCAAGGAAATATACAAAATATAAAAGTCTTACAAGCTGGAAAGACATAGCTGTGTAGAGGGATTTAAAAACCTCTGTACATCATGAAGGGTATATGGAATGTTTATCTCTAGCATATGATGTCAGAGAGTTTCTTGAGGCAATCATAATCCGGTTCATAGAATTGGACCAAGGAGGTTCATGGTTCTATAACCACGTACACCAGCGAATCCATTTTGTTTGTTTCACTTGTAAAACGGATGGTATGATTCTGTTTTATATGATAGTTTTTTTTTAAAAAAAAATGTTATATTATATGAAAATATTTAACTAACAATAGCTTTCATTTGCAGACTATGGTGCTTAGGCACAATGCAAGACCAGTTGAGTTTTTTGTTGAAACCTACATGCGGAAGGAGAACAAATAGAAAGAAGTGCAACAACTTGTGGGTAGCCGAGCTGAGAATTTCATGGTAAATAGGATTTGAAGATTTTTTTTAGTTATTATTTTTTTATTTGATGACTTGTTTATTTCTTTCAGGAAACATATAACACCTAGTTGCATGAGAGATATGAAGACAATCCTTCGACCCATCCGAAACTCAATCCAAATTTATAGTTGGAGGCCACTACCAGAAATTCGTTTAATACCAATGGCATTACCGATGAAATAATTTTATCGATAATTTGCAGTCATAATTACCGACGCAATATTTTTTGTCTGTAATTCAGTCGGTATATACCAACGGAATACTTCGGTCGATATATACCGATGGAATTACAGACAGAATATTCAGAATAAAAAAAAAGACGGTTTGCTGACGTGGAAGTTTTTGCGGGCGATTTTACCGACGGAATCACCGAGGGATTCAAACCGGAAGCTCCGTACAGTGACATGATCAATTTACCATTAGAATTGCCGATAGAATAACAGAAAGATTCGAACCGGGATATCCTTACAGTGACGTGATCGATTCACCGTCAGAATTGCCGACGGAATCTCCGACAGAAGTAGTCTGTCGGTGATTCCATCGGCAAAAGTTAATATATGACCACTCTGCCGACCCTCTCCTCCCCTATTTCTCCTTCTTCTTCCCCATCCCAACTCTCCCTTCCCAAACTGCAAGCAACCAGCCCCCCCCAAAAAACAAATCTCCCTTTTCTCAGCACAAGTCATATTTCTTTAAGTTTTGTGATCACAGCATCCGTGTTCTGATTTACCGACAAATTTTATCATTTTTTATAAGTAATTCTATCTTTTTTAATTTTAACATTTAAATGTCAATTTTATTGTTTTTTTAGTATATGTATTTTGTTAGTATATGTACTTGTTTTATTGTTATTTCTCAAACAAACTTGTAGTATATGAATGTATAATTTTGTACTTATTATGTTTTGTTAGATTTTGTAAAATTGTATTTGTTTGTAAATTGTTGAAACTTTATTGAATTACCGAATTACATGTGTTGTGGTGAAATAATTAATAGCTTATTTAACGGGTCCGTTTTAATTTTTATCAATACTATTGCAGAGTTGTAATTTCCATAAATTTATATGTTTAAATTTGTATAGACGTTTATAATTGATAATGAATATTTAATATTTATGAGAAGTTGTAATTAGTTTGTTGGATAATCTCGAGGTAAACCAATATTTTTGCAAATTTATTTACCTAACATGGTTAATTAATACATGTTGTCATCATAATTTTATAGAGGTTCGATAGAAGTCATGGATGATCGTTCATGGATGTATTGAGATTCACCCCAAGGATTGCAAAATTTTTACTGGAGGCGATATTAGGTATCCATGCAGGAAGTGTCAAAATAAAAAGTATCTGCATCCAGATGTTGTAATGATGCATCTTCTACATAAAAGGGTTTATGGAGAATTACCAGTGTTGGTATGCACACGAAGAAGTATTTGTTTGTAATAAGAGCATGGGAGAAAAGGTGGTTGGGTCAACTTCTAGTGCTAGCAACGTGCATGAAGTTGCAAATGACACATTAATCCTTACAGGAATATGGTTATGGATGCAATAGAATGAATCAAGGTAATGTCAATCAATGTCTAATCATAGAAGAGGAACCTAATGCAGATGCAGCTAGGTTTTTTGATTTGTTGAAAGATTCTGACGAACCATTATGGGATGGCTACACGAACCACAGTAAATTATCGGCCGTAGCACAAGTGTTCACCATCAAGTCAGATCACGGGTTGAGTGAGGTCGGGTGTGACAAGATTATTGAATGGGCGAGAAGCATTTTACCTGAAGATAACAGGCTGAAAGAGAACTTCTATGCTGCGAAGTCCATGATGAAACCCCTCGATTTAGGATACCAGAAAATTGACATGTGCCCTAACTTCTGCATATTATACTACCTTGAAAATGCTGAGATGACCGAGTGCATGACATGCGGGCATTCCCGTTACAAACCTAGAACTGGCAGGGGAAAGACTCTAGTAGCATATAAAAAACTTAGATACTTCCCGATCACAACTAGACTGCAGAGGTTATTCATGTCACCAAGGACTGCTGAGCATATGACATGGCATCAAGCACATGATGTGGTTGATGGAGTGATGATGCATCCTTCTAACGGCGAAGCGTGGAAACGCTTTAACAGTGTTCATCCTCACTTTTCAGTTGAATCAAGGAATGTGAGTCTTGGGTTGTGTGCAGATGGATTCAACCTATTTGGGTCATTTGTTGCTCTTTATTCTTGTTGGTCGGTCATACTCACAATTTATAACTTGCCACCGGGAATGTGTATGAGGCCGGAGTTCATGTTTTTATCTACTGTCATACCCGGTCCAAGCAGCCCGGGGCGGAAAATAGATGTTTGTCTTCGACCGTTGATTGATGAGTTGGCGCAGTTGTGGTCCTCCGGAGCTCTGACTTATGATATATCGAGGAAACAAAATTTCCTTATGAGGGCAGCTTTGATATGGACTATCAATGATTTTCCAGCTTATGGAATGCTTTCTGGTTGGAGCACGCATGGGAAACTCGCATGTCCATACTACATGGAAAACAACAAGGCATTCACGCTAGCAAACGGAGGTAAAGCTTCTTTTTTTTACTATCACCGTCACTTCTTACCACTTAATCACAGGTATAGAAAGAACAGAAAAGATTTTTTTATTGGCAGAGTTTAAAAAGATGTTGCATCCCCGCGTCTTTCTGGTGAAGAATTGCATGATGTTGTATCAGAGTACGGTGACATTGTGTTTGGCCTTCAATCAGGTAAGGAAAAGTTTCCTGATTTTGGTTTGACCCACAATTGGGTAAAGTGAAGTATCTTTTGGGAGCTTCCTTATTGGAAGACCAATCTACTCCGCCAAAACCTTGATGTCATGCATATCGAAAATAACGTGTTTGAGAACATTTTCAACACCGTCATGGATGTGAAGGGGAAGACAAAGGACAACATCAAGGCTAGATTGGATATAGCTTTATACTGTAACCATAAAAATATGGAGTTGGTTTATGATGAGTCACG
>Ga0307515_10021059_pt1 | contig 11583 bp, 12 predicted proteins | sample 17_EM_MG_FD_194513 | JGI IMG/M metagenome (GOLD analysis project Ga0307515, IMG submission 194513) | Populus trichocarpa ectomycorrhiza microbial communities from riparian zone in the Pacific Northwest, United States - 17_EM | ecosystem: Host-associated > Plants > Roots > Unclassified | place... | reverse complement strand
CGCGGCGCCGAAGCGCTCGTACCACCCGGCGGCGCGCTCATCTTTGGCGTCGATGGCGAGTGCCACGCCGCCGATCTGCGAGGCTACCGACAAGGCCCGAATCCCAGCCGCCAGCAACAGTTCCGCCCCAAGTCCTTGCCCTTGCAGGGAGCGGCTAACGCCAAGGCGGCCGAGCCGAAAGACTGGTACTTCATACCGGCCGAGTTTCTTGGTCAGGCGAGCGGGTACACGGGCGAACTCGATGGCGCCGGGGCTGATTGAGTAGTACCCGAGCACGCGGGTCGGCTCAGTTCGCGCTACGGCTACGAAGCTCTTGGCTCCGCCTGTCTCGTGATTCTGGCGGGCGTACTTCTGAAGATAGTCGTTGAGTTCGGCTGAGCCGCAGTCAAATCCCCCGCGGTCGTGATGGCGTGCAATTGCTTCCTCACGCCATTCAACCGGCACGCTCACTTACGCGCGCGACGACGGGCTGCCGCCAGCAGGGCGGCCGTAGGCTTCGGAGGATGCTCCAGCAGCTTTAGCACTCGCGCTGTATCACGCTCGGATAGAACGATGCGCTCAGCGCGGTCGACGATTTCTCGAGCGGCCGGGATGACCTTGCGCATGATGAAGCTGGTTACATCCAGTCGCTCATGAGCTGCGGCGCTTGCGAGGAGGCGTTTTTCCTCGCGGGTAGTGCGAAGCTCGATCCGGTCGTCTCGGGTTGCGGTGTTTTCGGCCACGGATAAGTCTCCAGAATTTGCGGGATATTCTACTGCACGGACGCCGTCCGTACAAACCGTGATCCGCGTCGCTTTCCAGCATTTTCGGGCGAACGCGCTGGGCTACATGCTTGCGTGGGGGACCCGATATGTCTTGTCCCTAGCATTCCGCGTACGCGCTGCGTGAATTAGTCTCGCTCAGTCCGACAAAGCGGCGCCGGTCGGTGTTATCAGCACCGGCCGGCGCCTAACAACCGCGAGCCCTCCTGCTGCGCACGATCCACGAACAGTTGAGCCGACGGAACCTCGCAAGCGGCTACGTGCAGGTCGATGAGGCGCCGATCAAAGTGCTCGACCCGGATCGCGGTGGACATGCTGCTCAGGCATATCTGTGGACCTATTTGTCGCCACAAGGCGGCACCGTCTTCTTCCACTTTGACCTCTCGCGCGGACGAGCGAGCTTGCAAAGCTTCTTTCCGCAAGAGTGGAGCGGCGTGCTGCAGTCGGACGGCTATGCGGCTTACAACAGCTTCCTGTGTGACAAAGAAAATATCGTGCACGCTGGCTGCATGGCGCACCTGCACCGCTATGTGACCGAAGCGGCCGATACAGGTGGCGAGGATCTCGCGGCGCTCATCGCTGATATCGGTGCACTCTATGTAATCGAGAAGGACGCTCCCGAGCGGGCACTCACGGCTGTAGAGCGCGCGGAATTACGTGCCGGGCGCTGCCCGCCGATCTTCGAGCGACTCCATGCGCGCTTCACGCGCCTTTGCGAGCAAGTATTGCCGCGGAGTCCTGTGGGCAAAGCATCAGACTTCCCCTGGGGCTTAAGCTCTGAGAAAGTGTCCGTCACATCCTGGTAACTCCATCCGGCACGACATCGACCTCGAATGCAACTGATCGCCACCTGTCCCGAAGAAACCAAACCAGCCCTGGTTCTCGAACTCGAAGCCCTGGGTGCGCGTAGCATCGCTCCGGGATACCGCGCTGTAACCTTCGAAGCGAGCGACGCTCTTCTTTATGAGCTGCACCTGAAACTGCGGACGGCGAGCCGCATCCTGAGGGTCATCAAGGAGGTGCCGGCCAAGTCGCCAGAGATGCTTCGCTCACAAGTCCGGCGCATTCGCTGGGATGAGCTGTTCGACGCGCGTCATGGCTTCATGGTCGAAAGCCAGGGTGACGATGCGGACAAGGGCGGGATGGCGCCGAAGCAGATCATTACCCAGGTGCGCGAGAGTATCCGCGAGGTTTTCGAGCGCGCCCAGGGGGTCGCACCGGTCGTCGATCGAAGTAAGCCAAAGGTAGTCGTGGTGGCGCATCTGAGGCACGGTCGTTGTATGTTGAGCTTCGACACCTCAGGCAAGTCATTGCACAAGCGCGGTTATCGCGAGCAGGGCCATCCGGCGCCGCTCAAAGAAACGCTCTCCGCGGCGATTCTTATCATGGCGGGTTACGACGGCAGCCAGGCATTCATGGATCCGATGTGTGGCAGCGGTACGATCGTCATCGAGGCTGCAATGATAGCGGTCCATAAAGCGCCACAGATCCATCGCAAGAAAGGCGAGTTTCATTTCGAGTGGCTTAAAGATTTCGATCGTGACCTATGGCGCGTCACTCAGGACCGCGTGCGTGCCGAGAAGCTGGAGGCCCCGACTGCACCAGTCGTCGCCTCAGACATCAACGCAGCCTATGTGGCGATGGCGAAAAAGAGTGCGCTGGATGCGCGCGTTGAGAAGTACATGACTTTCAACATGGGCCGCTTCCAGGATGCTGAGCCGCCCGCGACAAACGGCATCCTCGTGACCAACCTGCCATATGGCGAACGTATTGGCAGCAGCGAGGGCGACATCGTGCAGCTGTATGAGGAAGTGGGCGACACCCTGAAGCAGAAGTTCAGCGGCTGGCAGGCCGCCATCCTGGCCGCTGCCGCGTCGCCGTACAAAGCGATTGGCCTCAAACCCAAGCGCACTATCTCTCTCATGAATGGCAGCATCCCCTGCAAGCTGCTGTTTTTTGAGCTGTATACAGGAACTCGGCGTGCGCCACGCGAGAGCGCATGACGTGACATGCGCGAATGTCATCCCGGCTTCGGTTTTGTATCAGTTGGCTCAAATTCAGGTAGCCGCTCACGCTCCAGCCGGAAACGATTACGGTTCTCGATGAGTCGGAAGTGCGCTTCGGTCGCCGCGCTCACAAAGCTGACGGCGACGCCACTCGCGCCAGCGCGGCCCGTGCGACCAATGCGGTGCACGTAATCGTTGGTGGAGCGGGGTAGGTCGAAGTTCACCACAGCGGGCAGGTCAGTAATGTCGATGCCGCGCGCAGCGACATCGGTCGCAGTCAGGACCTGCAGGCGCCCCGCCTTGAAGTCCGCGAGCGCTTGGGTGCGTGCGCTCTGACTGAGCTCACCATGCAATGCTCCTGCGGCAATGCCCAGACGCCGTAGTTTAAGTGTGACGTGCTCAGTCGCGTACTTCGTGGCGACGAAGACCAGTGTTCGCTCCCAGCCATGATGTTGAATCAAATAACGCAGCAGTTGCATGCGGCGTTCGGGATCGACGGCAATGGAGCGCTGTTGAATGTCCGGCGAGGTCTGAGGAGTGGCGGCGACATCGATGCGGACGGGATCACGTAGTAACAGCTCAGCGAGTGATTGCACGGCCGGCGGAAAAGTTGCGGAGAACAGCAGGTTCTGGCGACGGTGCGGTAGCAGTGCCAGTACGCGAGTGAGCTCGTCGGCGAAACCTTCATCGAGCAGACGATCCGCCTCGTCGAGCACCAGGGTACTTACCTCAGAGAGGCGCACTGCGTTTCGATCGGCTAGATCAAGTAGTCGGCCTGGAGTGGCCACCACGATATCCGCACCACCGCGTAAGGCCATCATCTGGGGATTGATGGATACGCCGCCAAACACAGTAAGAATCTTGATCGGCTGCGGAAGGTAGTGACTGAAGATGCGAAACGATTCGCCCACCTGATTCGCGAGCTCGCGCGTTGGAACCAAAACGAGGCCACTGACCTGCCGATCGCGTGCGGCTATTCGACTCAGCAGTTGTTGCAGCATTGGCAAGGCAAATGCCGCCGTCTTGCCGGACCCTGTCTGCGCGCACGCTCGCACATCCTGAGCGCGCAAAATCGGCGGAATGGCAGCCGCCTGGACGGGAGTGGGCGCTCGGTAGTTCGTCTTGCTTATGGCCTGAAGCAACTCGGGGGACAATCCTAGTTCGGAAAACGGCATGGGGTACGGGAATGCGTTACGAGGCGCGGGATAATACCCGCTTGCCGGAAACCCTCCGCATCGAGTGCAAATATTCTCTCGCCGCTCAAGCCGCCCGCAGTTCCCCCGGCTTGTACGTGTTGCAGAGTCTGGTTCCAACGGCGCTCAAGCTCATCGGTGACCAAGCGGTTCTCGGGAACGGCGGCGTCAAAATGCTTTTGAGCCCGTCGTGAAGCGTATCGAGCCGCTTCCAGATCCCGCTCAAGGGCTGCCACGACCTGATCCTGTTTTTGCGCTTGTTCTTCGCTCGCCAAGATCGCTGCCTCTACAGCTGCCGGTTGCACCACAGCCGTAACAGACTCGCGAGAAACACCTTCAGCTATGCCGACGCACTGATGAGGTCACCTATACTCGAAACGATCCATCCGGATGTCCGGCTCCACTGCGCGCAGCAAGTAGGGGGATGGTGCGAATCGCTGACTCCGGCCAGTCACAGTTCTTCGGGGCTGATACATTCCTGCTTGCAGTACTGCGATGGGCCGAGCTCGCCGAGCGAGCGCGCTGACATCCACTGCTGACGTTAGGGAGAGAAATTGGGCTGGGGCTAATGACGCGCCACTCATGGAGGAGGGGATCAACATGCAGACTTCGAGGAATCGGCTCGTAGCAGCCGACGCTTTTCATGGGATGAAAACGGATACCTCAAGTCGTCCATGGTATTGGGTGGGGCGCGCTGTTTTGCTTGCCGGCATAGCAGCCGCGTTTCTAAGCACCACGTCGCACGTCGCGTACGCGCAAACCTTGTTATTCAGTGATGATTTCCAGGACGGCAACGCCGATGGCTGGACGTTCTTTACAACAAACACAGCCTCGTCCTGGGACGTAATTGCTGATCCGGCTGATGCGGCGAATTTGGTATTGGCCCAAGGTTCGAATACTAACAATGAGTCGTACGCTACAGCTGGCGAGGCCAGTTGGGAGAATTATTCCGTTGAAGCCAGCGTGAAGCTGCGCAACGTCGAGCCGTACCCTGGGTTGATAGCGAGGTACAAAGACAGCAACAACTACTACATGTTGCGCATCAACAAAGTCAGCGAAGCCCGGGTGGAGCTCTCAAAAAAAGTCGGTGGGGCAAGCACGATCTTCGCCAGCTATCCCTTCGTCACCACGGCCGACACTTGGTACACGCTGCGCATTACGATCCGAGACAATGTGCTGCGCGGTTACCTCAACGGGAACTCTCTTTTCGAAGTAATGGATACAGCCCTCGATGCCGGGAAGATCGGATTCCGCACCAACTGGGGACCGGCCTCGTTTGACAACGTCGTGGTGACGGCGGGGGAATCCATACCTAGCGGCCCAGCCGCACTTTCCGCCAGTGACCTCACACCTGAATCCGTCACGCTGCACTGGGATTCCGTCCCCGGTGCCGTTACATATCAACTCTAGCGCGCCCGCAGCGCGGCGGGCCCCTTCGTCGGGATCTACAAAGGCGGAACTACGTCCTTTCTCGACGCAGGGCTGACCAGCGCCACCGACTACTACTATAAAGTTTCGTCGATCGATGGCAGCGACGTCGAGTCGGCTTCATCGGCGGCGGTACATGCGCGGACTACGATCCGTGTTGCTGGGAATCCGTCCAATCTGAAGCTTCAGAAAGTGAGCTCCTTCAGCGCGGAGTTCCGCTGGAGCCCCGGCACGGACGCCACCTCGTACAACCTCTACCGTGCTACCCAGTCGGGCGGCCCCTACACGCTGAGTGATCCAGTCAATCAGCCCAACTACATCGGGACGACTGCCATCGACTCCGCGCTCCTGGCGCAAACGACATACTATTTTGCCGTGACGAGCATGAATGAGCGCGGCGAATCGGGTATGTCCAATGAAGTCCAAGTCACCACGCTCAGCCGGGACGAGGATCTCATTCAGAATGGCGGTTTCTGGGCGGCCAGCAATTCCACTGAGATCATTCAGGCGCACGCTGGCTCCATCTCGAAGTTCGGCGACACCTATTACTGGTACGGCGAGGACAAGCGCCATAACGGGGCGCGCCTGCGCGCGGTTTCCATTTATGCATCCCAGGATCTTGTTCACTGGGATTTCCGGAATAACGCGTTAACGACCGCTTCCGATCCCGAGCTGAGTGACAGCGATCCGATTGGCGCGAAGATCGAGCGGCCCAAAGTGCTCTACAACGAGCAGACAGGAAAGTACGTGCTCTGGGGCCACAAGGAGCCCCGCGACAATTACAACGAAGCCAGGGTCTGTATTGCCGTCAGCAATACTCCGGACGGCGCTTTCGTCTATCTAGGTAGCTTTCGGCCCGACCCAGTTGTCGGCGGAACGGGAGACGATGACCCCAACACCGGCGACGAGTCCCGCGACTTCACTGTCTTCAAAGATGACGATGGCACTGGCTATCTGATTTCCAGTACCCGGGGCAACCTGGACCTGGCGATCTATCGCCTCACCTCGGACTATCTCAATGTGGAGGAGCGGATCGCCACGCTGTACCGCGACCAGCGACGCGAGGCACCGGCGGTTGTGAAGAAGGATGGCATTTATTATCTGCTCACTTCCGGCCAATCCGGTTGGGCGCCGAATCAGGGGCGTTATTCGACTGCGACGTCCATGGCAGGTCCGTGGACGCCGACCCCTTTACCGACGTTCGGTGACAACTGGTCCTTTTACACGCAACCCGCGTTTATCATGACCGTTCCGGGCACGGAGACGACGACGTACATTTATGTTGGTGACCGCTGGCACCCGACACGTTTGGGCGCTTCCGAATACGTCTGGCTGCCATTAGAGCTGAACAATGGCACCGTGGGCATGGAATACGTGCCCCAATTCAAATTCGATTTAGGGACTGGAGCACTCGTTGTTCCAGAGGTGCAGCTAATCTCGGGCAACGCGGTTGTAACGGTGGCGCGGAGCAGTGTCGGGCATCCGCCCCAGCATGGCGGTGATGGATCCTATGCCACGTATTGGGAATCCAGCGATCGGACCTTGCCCGTTTCGGTCGACGTGGACCTGACTCAGGGCCAGCCAATCGGGCGTGTCGACCTGAGTTGGCGCGGCATTGGCGGATCGGAGGCTTACTACCAATACAAACTCTACGGCAGTATCGACAACGTCACATTCAACGAGCTTGCTGATCGCAGTACGAATGAAGACTTGGGCTTCACTTCCGATAGGGTAACGCCGAGCGACTACACTCCGTATCGCTACTTTCGTATCGTGATTTCAAGATTCGTTAACTTTACCAACGGGAATGCGCCCGGGTACAACCCTGGCTTGTATGAAATCAAGGTCTACAGCAAGGCGGCTCCCACCGTGGCGACTCCAGAGTATCCAGCAACCGCTCGACCGTGATGTCCGAATTTTGTGTGGTTCGGGAACTGGCGCCTACGGCCTCTCATGCCGCGGCTGATAAAGCCCAAGTGATCCCCCGCCTGGTAACTTGATCCGCGTAACTCTGCCCCAGCTTTCCTGTGTGATTGTATCGAACGACACTCCAGCCTTCTGCAGTGCCCGGATCTCAACATCGAGATCGTCCGTCATTAAATAGATCTCATGTAAGTCGTTCTCATCCGATGGATGCACCGCCATTTCAGAGGGCGGTAGCTTGAAGATCAGCCAGCCACCGTGAACATCTACGCTACTGAATTTCAGCACATCCCTGAAAAGCGCCCTGTCTGCTGACGCATCGCGCGAATACACAATGACGTGGGCTCCGTTAATCATCGAGAAACTCCCGTGCGATCGAAGTTTCGAGTAAAACAATGACATCAAAGACTGTCAAACGTGTTAGTCGCGTGTGACACTTTGATATGGCCCGATCTCACGCAAACGCACTGCGCCTCAGACAAGTCTTACGACTTTTCGCCTTGTTCGGAAATTCAAGCCGCGTAGTGATCTTTCAGCGCCTGGCGCACGCACCCGGTACCGCAGGAGACCTGGCAAAACACCTGCCGATCTCCCGACCCGGAATCGTGCAACACCTTAAGCAACTCGAAGTCATGGGCCTAGTCGCAGCGACCATGCATGGCAAGCGGCGTGTCTATCGAGTGACGCCGGAAGGCTTGCGGCCCTTGCACGAATGGCTCGCGGCGCACTCGCCCAGCGCACCGAGAAAGCGGCACCTATCGCTGTAGGCCATCAGCTCGTCGGCGGCTCCCCGTGAATATCGCCAACTGCGCATCGAAAGCACGCTTGTATGCGGGCCGCGCTTCGCCGCGGGCGACATAGGCGGCGAGGTTCGGATATTTCTCCACTTCACGTGATGCGCCCAACCTGGTGGGGCCATTCCCCTTTCGCCTTTTCCGAGCCTTAGGGTTGGGTGACGATCCTGTCCGTGCCTCGGAGTGCCGACCGGCCGATGAAACCGTAGACAGAGATCCTGATCTTGTATACGATTTCATCGGTGAGCAGGAAAGCAGAAAATCACATTCGGCGGCAGTTGCCGGCCGTCTTCACGTATTCCGAGGCCCGCACCGCCGGCCTGTCGGCGGAGCGACTGTACGCCTGGAGAGATCAGGGGATTCTGGGTCAAGTCGGACGCGGCCTGTACCGCTGGGCTGATGCAGAAGAGGGCGACCAGGATCTGCTCGAGATCGCTCATAGGGCACCTCGCGGGACGCTGTGCCTCATCACGGCATTGGCTCGCCACGGTCTCACAGACACCATTCCATCCGAGGTCGACATAGCGATTCCCCGCGGCAGCCGCATTCCGGCTTTGCGCGAAACTGTCGCAGTTCACGTCTTCGCGCGTGACACATTTGACATCGGGCGCGAAGAGCTAGTCATCGGCAAGACGCTTTCGGTAGGCATTTATTCACCCGTCCGAACTCTCATCGATGTTATCCGCCTGCGCCATCGCGAAGGGCCGGAGGTCGCCTGGCAGGCGTTACGCCGCTGGCTCGCCCGTAAAGGCTCTCAACCCGCGGCGCTGCTATCGATGGCTCGACGATTCCATGGAGCCGAGACGGCGGTTCGTGACGCGCTTCAAGTCGTTTTATGAAGCGCGTCAGCCGCACGTCGCCTGCAGGTGCGCGCTATCTCGATCTTCAACGAGAAGCACGACGTACTGGGCGACCCACCGAAGAACTGATCCAGCTCTATGCGCTGGAGTGCTTCCTTGATCGGCTCAGTCGCTCCGAGTTCGCAAGGAACCTGATTCTGAAGGGCGGTGTGTTGCTCGCCGCTCTCAATGCTCGACGGCCAACCCGGGACATCGATTTAGCTGCGTACGCGCTTCGCAACACAGAGTCCGAAATACTTGGGATGGTTCAGAAGATTGCGGCAATCTCACTGGGCGACGGCCTGGAGTTCGGCGCAGACCGTGCGGCAGTCGAAACTATTCGGGAAGAGGACGAATACAGCGGCATCCGTGTGCCCCTCGGTGGCACGCTTTCGCGCGCACTGATTTGATTGCATGTCGACGTGAACGTGGGAGATCCGATCTGGCCCGAGCCGCAGCAGGTCAGCCTTCCGCGTCTACTCGACGGAGTCCTCTTGGTTCGCGGCTATCCGCTCGAGATGGTACTGGCAGAGAAGCTTTCCACTGCTATAGCCCGAGGCACAGCGAATACGCGATGGCGAGACTTTGTCGATATGCATGTCCTGACGCAGCGTCATGAAATCGACGGTGATCGACTGCGCACGTCTCTGGTCAAGGTAGCCGATCATCGCCAGATTTCGCTCTCGTCTCTGAGTGCGTCGCTCGAAGGGTACGAAGACGTCGCTCAGTCACGGTGGGCCGCTTGGCTCAAGAAGCAGCGGCTTGAAGCGACTGTTCCGGCGGAATTCAGAACCGTGTTAGAGAACTTTGGCATATTCGCTGATCCGGTTATTCAGGACGAAGTCGCAGGCAAGAACTGGGATCCGAGTCGGCGCCGCTGGCGCTCGTAGCGTTGGCGTGTTTTCGCCTCTTCGTTTGAACTCACGCAGCAGGGCTTTGTCAACGCGTCGCACGCTCGCGCTACCTGTCGATCAACTCAGCGAGATCGCTTGCACTTACCAACCATGGAGATGCTGAGCCGAAACAAGCGACAGGGTAGTCCCTTGCCAGACGCACGTCTCTTCGCTTCAACTGCACTGACACCGAAGTATTTGGGCGCAGCCCGCGTTAGCGGAATGGTTGCTTCGCCGAACTCAGCCAGCAGCCCAAAGTACGTCGCCTGTCTCCTATATGTCTCCTCGCTTCGAAGAGATTTTCGCCCTCGCTGCGGCGAGGTCGGCGCTGGCTCCTCGCCCGATGGAAACGTGTCTCGCTTTCAGTGCTCAGGTCGGTGAAAATCCAGCCACTAGCCGGCCGGCTGGACAGAATGGGCAGTGCGCAACTGATGAGCACCATCCAAATCTCTCTCTTCTCCGCCGCGATCGCCATTTGTGTGCTGTGTGCGTTTCTCGCCACCGGCGGCAATGGCCGACCGCATAAACGCTATCGATATTTCATCTTCTACCTCATCGTCGAAGCGTCGGCGTTTGCGTTCGAGTGGCTGATCCTGCATCCCACCTCGCCGGCGAAGGCGCTTTGGCTGGGGTTGTTGATGGGTCTGTCTTTCCTGGTCGCGCCTTGTCTCTGGTTGTTTGCGAGAGAGATCACCGAGGACAGCCCGCCGACAATCCGCTCGCTCCCGGCAAGCCACTTTATCTTGATGGCATGCGGCTTTGCCCTCACGCTACCGCTCATTCAAACGGCGCATCTCGGTCCGTACTTTTGGAATCCGCACTCTGTACCGAGCAAGCTGCATAACCTCATCATTCACGGCACGATGCTCGCGTGCGTGGCTCTGTTTTTGTTTCAAGTGCCTTTTTACCTGACGCAGTGCGTGCGCATTCTCGCGAAGCATGTGAACCACACGAAGGCGCTCTTCTCCAACATCGAGGACAAAACACTCAATACGCTGCGACTTCTTATATTCGTGGTGGTGACGAAATGGTTCGTCAGCCTGCTGCGTGCGCTGTGGTGCGTGACTTTCGGCAAGGACACCGACTGGGGACTGTTGTTCGCCGGCATGGAAGTTTCAGTTACCGTGTGGGTGCTGTTCTTCGTTATGCGCCAATCCACGCTGTTCAGCGTGAACGAGCGCAAGTTGGTGCGGGATTTATTCCCGGAGCCGAGCGACGCTGCAGCGAGCATCGAACCCAAATACTCGAAGTCGTCTCTCGATGCCGCTACACGAAACCGCATTAAGCGAAAGTTGCGAGAGGCCATGGTGACTTCGCGGCTCTATCGCGACAGCCGCTTGACCCTGCGCGGCTTGTGCCGGCAGATCAAAGAGAACCCGCACTATGTGTCGCAAGTGATTAATCAGAGTCTCGGCGCTAGTTTTTACGATTTCATCAATAGCTATCGGGTGGAAAATGCGAAACAGATGCTGCTCGCGCCCCCAGGGAAAACCGTGATCGAGATCGCGCTGGAGGTGGGCTTCAATTCGAAATCGACCTTCAACGCGGCGTTTCGCCGATACGCAGGGACCACTCCCACCGAATACCGAAAAGCTCTGCCGGCGCACGAGCCAGAAGGATCCGATGTCACGAGGGGATCCGGTGCGCCGGACGGCTGCGGCGTGATCGCCTCGCCGGCCATCGACACTTAAGTCTCGATCGAGCCGAACCGAAGTCCTTCTTCGGTTGCTTTAAGCGCTTCAGTCG
>Ga0307515_10021058_pt1 | contig 11583 bp, 5 predicted proteins | sample 17_EM_MG_FD_194513 | JGI IMG/M metagenome (GOLD analysis project Ga0307515, IMG submission 194513) | Populus trichocarpa ectomycorrhiza microbial communities from riparian zone in the Pacific Northwest, United States - 17_EM | ecosystem: Host-associated > Plants > Roots > Unclassified | place... | reverse complement strand
TTCTTGGGTCATCTGCTACATTTGTTTTTCAGGCCTATACTGGAATTTTGTACAAGCATGATCTGTTATGTGCTTCAACCAATCTGTGACCAATATTTTGATTTATTTCCTAGCAAATTTCTCACAAACATTATGAGTTTTGAGGTAATGAATATGCTCTTTTTTTCTTAAGTTTGAGCTAGCAATGGATGCGATTTATGGGTACCATACAACGTGAACTTTGCTGGTTAGGATTAATGGTTATGTGAGAACGAAGATAATGAATCTTTATGAGAAATAGATGCCACCTCACCTTTAGTTTTGAGTTGCAACCATTGGAAAATGGCGTCGCTCCATGTCTATACATGAGCCAGCCAATACCTATGGATGTCGGTTTTCTACCAAGTGCAAATCAAGAGAAAACTTTATGTAACTTTGGAGGTTATAGCACTTCGATCGTGGATTTGTGTGCTGATCTCTCTCGTTGATAAACATATTTCCGATTGCAAGGAGATCAGAGAATAGCATCCTTAGTCTTTGGAGTATAAAGATTATTTTTAAGATTTTAAGTGCATAATTTTAACAAAAGAAATGTTCTAGCTAGAAATCTAAGAGATTCATTTCTGTCAAAGAATGGTGGTCTTGCCACTATGGTTACTGTTTTTTTCCTACACTGCCTTGGCCTTCTTCTATAGTAATTAAAAGGTTCAAATTCAATATTGGGTTACCTTCCAGCTTACTGCTTTAGAAACTAGAGCAATTAAAGTCAACTCCTCCATAAATACTGGAAATGATTGAACAATATCTCCACAACATGATATTAACTTAAATTCCTCACTTTGTAATGCCATTTCCACATCATTCTTGGTTAAGCGTAGCTGCTTGCGAGTACATTTAATTTCAAAGCTTCAGAAGACAGAAATAATTTTGTAGATAAGAAATGATGGTGCTTAAAGACACCAGAATAAAACCTAAATATCAGAATTTCAGAATCCTTAGAATGATACCTTTAAATTAGTTTCCATCTGATGATTGAAATCTAGTCTACAGAGGGTCGGAAAAAACAAAAAAAGAATACCTAACAGACAATGATGGGATTATTCCAATGCCTTTACAATCCAAAAATCTGGCTTGCATCGTTTTAGATCTTGCCTATTGCACTACAGAGGCATGGCTGAAGGTTTTGTGTGGTATTTGGTGGTGTTGGTGCTGAGGCAACACTCTTGCCGCGCGTTCAGACCGGCCCGCTGTTCTCGGCAAACTTGAGGCTTTGCTGGTGCATGCCCTTCTGCTTCTCCTCCTCATTCCACTCTGATGCATAATAGGATTTTTCAGTCGATTTCACTACGTCTTTTGATGCCGGAAAGAACATGCCACCCCATTGTGGGAAGTAAACCAAAGTCACAGGAAGAGTGCAACTACAAATCATATCACCCATCCAGGATAGACCAGCTGCTGTGGACAATCTTCAGCTTGAAAAGAATATTAGTTGCGTCAAACCAGAACCAAAATTTCCATCTGCATCGGTTAGACCTGGTATAATGCCCAATGATCGTCGAGAAATGAAGGGAATGACACCGAATGCTGCTCCACAAACAGCTTGAACTCCAATGGAGAAGAGAATCACTGTCACGATAGCAATGGGAAGTGAATTAGCACGACCAAGCCAAATACAGAAAACTCCTCCGAGTGTTTGTAAGATCAAGAGAGCCCGAAATCTACCTCTCATACCAAAGTATCTTGCTGCTACGTCAGAAACAATTCCACCAAAGGGACGAGCTAGAAGGTTAGCCATACCAAAGGTAGCAGCAATAACACCAGCTGTGTGAAGCTTTAGATCGAACCTGTAAACAAAAATCTTGATTAGTTCACATATCATATGATCAGAGTACAGCCTACAGGGTAAGCTAAAGACGCATATGCATGATAATTAGTTCAAAAACGTACATAGATGGTGGCGTTACACCGCGGGCCGCATATTTTTTTATAATGTAAAAAAAATGCTCAGGTGATACTTGTCTTTTGAAAGAAGAACGAAAGATTTGGGATGTGATTTATTCTATTGATTAGATTTAATAAGTTTGATTAATTTAATAATATAATTAAAAATAAGATATTAATAGTAAATAAAGTAATAATATTTAACTATAAAATAATAAAATGTTAATACCATACTCAATAGGAAATGAAATAACAACTCGTTTGAAACTCCAAAAGAGTTCACAGTTATAACACTATTGTTAAATGCTCTATGACGATAACCAAAGAAGCTACACGTGTTGTTAAAATAACGACTCAGAAAGCAAACAAAATCAACTATTGTGAAGCGAGCTTCCCATGCTTGCATCTAATTAATTAATTTAATCTAATTCAATAATAAAATTTATTTTAAAAAAGCTAAATTAATGAAACCCAATTTCTAATTAAATAAATATTAAGAGATAATACTGAAAATATATAAGCTTAAAAAAAAAAAAATTATGCATGCTTACTTGCCTCATTGCATGTCTGTTAGTATTGATTTTCCTCTTAATTATAATAGTATTTTATCTCTTTCAGATTTGCTTTCTAAGATCCTTGCTGGATCCTTCTATTTGTGGTTAATTATTACATACGTACTTGTAATTTCAAGATTATTACAAGGCTAAATTCAACTTAATCTTTGAGCTTTAATATTCAATTTAACCAAAGAATATTATGAATAATTTAAGCTTATTAAAAACATTGCATAAACCTTAAACTAAATATTTTAGAAGCATTGTTGCCTGCACAGTAACCAACCTGTGGGATTTATTTAATTGTGGAAAATTGCAAGTCAACCAAGTCCCAAATAAAAACTAAATCAAGTCCTCCCATCACCCTCTTCAATTCCAGATCACAAGTTAAGGTTTTGTCATCTTTTTATTCACTTATTAAACTGCTCGTTATAATATGTGGCTTGCACTTAGCCATGGTCAAAGGAAGGATCTTTCTTAAATACCACAAGTGCAATTCTCTCCCCTCCTTGTCGTCCCCTTTTGCCAGTTTAATGGAGATAGAAGAAAAATATCCTGTAACCTTGCATTATTACCCTTTCAAAAGCTCTCAAGAGTTCTTTATTTTCATGGTGCCAACCAGCTGGGACAAGACGACTCTCTTGATTTTAGGGTCTGGGTTTCGCTGGAGCTGAAGGTACCTTGAAAACATCTGTGCAATATTTTAAAGCTTGGAAATTATGAAATGGTGAGTCTTTGTTCACATCTTATAATAGCTCTTGTGTTTTAATGTAAACCCATACAAGAGCTCCATTATAAGACCTTGTGTCGATCAAGTTGCTTAGTAGAATTTTAGTTATTTATTCGAGTAAATTCCATAGTTCAATTCAAAATTAATTGGAAAAGGAGTACAAGTAGTCATGGAGATCATGATTTCAGTACTTTCCGATCGATCCAAAGGCTAGATTTTAGATGGATGCAGGTACCATCAGTACCAGAGAAACCGAGCTTAGGAGTTCAATTTTGTTTTCGGAATAGTGGATCGTTGCTCACGAGGTAGGAGTCACAAATCACAATTATTTATTATACGTTTTCTAATTAGTTGTTTGTTTTGCAATCTTCCATATTATCATGCCCCGTCTGAGATTTGCTCCAGATTGAATTTTATATTGAATTATGTGAGAATTAATCAAACTCGGCACGGGTTTACTCGTGAATATTAAATAAATTTTTATTCAAAACATCTGTTGTTTTATATATATATTTTTTTTTAAAAAAAAAAACTTTTAACAATGCTGGTTTAAATTGACTCAATTAAAATATAACCGAAGCTTGAATGGTGTCATGGATCTAACCAAGTTTCATAACTATGTTTTTTTGGAACTTCAAGACGCCTTCTCACCGCTCTTTGTATTAAATTACTATATCCAGGGAACAAGTGCTTAAAAGGGCTGCAGTAAATACATTTAGGAGCTAAGAAAGAAGCTGGCAACTATAGAAGAACAGCCCTAAGCCCAAAAATCTTGCTTTACCATGGCCTCATTTTCAAAGTCATCAAAGGTTAGTGAATCTCCCAAGCATACATAGAAGCTAATATCCATGCAGACATAATGCCTGCTAAGGGTGTAGAATTAGGCTATGAGATTTATTATACAAGCCTCCAAGTTTCATGTCAGAGTGCTTGCAGAAGGATTTTTGTGGTACAGTTGAATTCAGGCTTTGTAAGTAGTTTCTGAGGTTCTTTTTCTTCTTGTTTTTCCTGGGCTTTGTATCCCGTCCATAACAATAAAAAAGAAAGGTTGAAACTTGAAAATGGGCACACCTTCAACAAGGAAGCTTGAAGCGACCAGTTCTGCACTTAATCTTATGGTTGTTTTCTTTATCATCATTTATGGTAAACAAGAACAAAGAACTGTACACATATCTACTTTAAGTGCATCCCGAGTCTCAGACTGCTAAACAACATACATATCTACTTTCAGTGTATCCTGAGCACTGTCTAGACACAAGCTACCAGTTAACGATGCCCCAATCCCACAAGGATAGGAATGGGAACGATCTTGGACAGGTAAAAACCTTAGTCATGCACTACCAATGACCTGGAGCTTAAGCTTTTGAGTCAAGGGAGGATAAGACCCATTACATTAAGTTATGCTGCCCAAGGGGCTACTTGGGACGTGGAACCTCATTCCTTAATTTTCATAGCTTGATAAGCCACTACAAAAAAAAGGTGAAACCATATTCAATGGTTTAAATTTTGTAGCCCATCATAATGGCATCCTAATCACTGACAATAAGACATTGATCCATATAAACCAACCCCACAACAGTAAAACAATTTAGGAATCAGGTGATGCAATCACATCTTATGGCCTTATCTATCCAACATTGAAGAACTCCTAACAATACAACTCGACATTATCTGCAGAGGATAGCCTATGTACACAGTGCATTGCAAAGAAACATCAGGTGCATTCAGTATGGACTGATAGATCAGATTATCTCAAAGTATTCTTTCAAACAGTGGGCAAGCTATTTCCACATATTTAGATAATTCTATCAATTAAAGAAACTTATTATAAATATAATCATGTGGGTTTCAACTTTCAACTCATTCTATTCATAAAACCTAACGGGTGAGTGATGAGGAACACTTGGTTGCCAGATAACCTTCTAGTGGTAAAACAAAGCTAGACTGCATGAACATGACCCTGTTCGCAAGACAGCCATTTGTATCATTACAGAGCACATTTGAAAACCAAAATGCACATATCCAAGGGATAAAGCAGATCTTCAAGTTTCATAGTACAAATAAGCTCCATTCCACCATATTAGTGTTCATAAGAATATGAATGTATACTTTACAAGTAAAGCAAATCTAACCTCATGGCACAAGAGACAATTCAAGTGGAGAGAACTTCAAGGTTCAATAGAACAAACCTAATTCCATCAGCTGCTGTGATGCGAGGCAATAAATATTCTCGTTTTGGCTAATCTCATATTGGAGTCTATTGCAGCCAATTCCATCACAACAAGGGCAAAGAAACAAAATCTAGCAAAGGTTTATTATATACGCATACTAAGTGCTGGTACTTCCCCTCCTTTGAACAGGTTTGTATAGCACAACAGTGACAAATTTTGAATGGAAGCGATGAGTGAACCCTAGAGCCACCACAGATCGTGGGGCCTCCCGGTTCTCAATGTAAAGATGGTTGAGAATCACATTCTGTGGCAGTGGAAGGGTTTCAGAAGTGTCTGCACTTACTGGGTAGCTAAGCAAGGAGTGTTGCAGGTGTTGAGGTACTGAAGGTGGGTCCCGTACCTCATCTTCATTCCCAGGGTAGACATTGTTGTAACTTGAATCAGGTGATCTAGGAACTTCAAATCCCACAACAGTTGCTTCTCCCTGCAACACAATTAAATTATTAAAGTTTTCTACTTACATGACCTTGAAGTCCCGATATAATATCAAACCCCAAAGCACCATGTTTTCTACTTACATGATCTTCGCTATATTGGTTGCTCATGTTGAAAATGGCAAAGCAGAGAGTTAACAACACAAACTCATCAAGTTTGCAATGCTCCCAATCCTGAAAACACAACAATTCCCACATAAGCATCCAAAAAACTGTAATGGCAGCATAAAAAAAGTTAACTGTTTCTCCCTGGTGAGTTTTACAGAAGTAAAGCCTTACTATACGTCAACAATCAGAAAATCACCAAGCACAAACTTATTTCTATTCTTTCTCAGGATTCATGCTTGGCTGGGGGTCTTAGTAACGGCCTTCCCCCTAACCTCTTGACCTAATACTCTTTGATCCACTTAAAAACTTTCCCACAGAAAAAACTCTCAGCATTCCAAAGAGAAGTCCAAACACATTCTTCTGTTCTTTAACACAGATGCCAATATACATACAACTATGAAACTACCCTCTATTAACGTTGTGCACCAAAATACGATCCAAAAAAGAAACATAGCTTTGACACAACCCACAACCCATTTTCTTGAAAACTGCACAAAACAAAATAGCCCATAATTTTCTGTCAATTCAATCAACAGAGTCCGCTTTCTAACCCTTTTGAACAAATGTAATTTCATCCTTTTCACATGCCATAAAAGATTGAGCTAACACTAAATATACCCGAAAAAAAATGAAACATTGTTTCCCTAAAAATCTCATATCAAGAATTACAGGAAAAAATCTCAATTGAGCACAATCCTTGAACACAAATAAATCTTGATTTTGTTAACAAAGAAAGAAAGAAAACAAGCTACCTTGATAAAGCTGATGAAGAGAATTAATCTTGGATCTGATAGTTGAAGGAAATTGAAACCAAAGAAGCAGAAGTCAGTAGATGACAGTCGCCGGAGTTGTCGTCGGCCTTCAATTTTTTTACTACAAATTTAGAAAGTAGATGAACCCTAAGGTCATCGAGATGACAAGGTAACGTTGTTCTTGCTACTGCTGCTGTTGTGTAGGTAGACAGGCTGAAATTGTAAAGGACGGAATGCCCCCATCTGAACAAAATTATTTGTCTGGGTAAAATTGTAATATCACGCTTGTCCGGACCATTTTAATTAATTAAATTAATAATATGGTTTTCAATTTTTTTTCCAAAATTTTTTAAACATAATCACAAAACTTAATGTAAATGTGTTTATTTTTGGAAACGCGCCTGAAGCCCATGGGCTCGGAACATGAGCCCTAAGCTCAAGCGTCAGGCATGCACTTGACACTTGTTGGCTCATGCATTGGGCTTGAATCCCAAACATTATACCTAGATCCATTCTCAATTTCAGGCTACACGTTTGGGCCTGTTGCATATTCTAGTATATTTTGAACCTTGTTTTATAGTTTAAATTTAATACCTAGTCCTTTGGTTTTTTATGTACATCTCTAAGTGTACAAGAGTCTTCTATGATCTACCATATTTTTATTTCATTAATATATATCTGTACAATATATTCGTCCAATATTCATGTTTATGTTAATGGTATTTGTTATTTATTAAGGTTTATGTAAGAGATATTTATTATTCATTAATACTATAAGGGTGAAATAACTATTCATCCCTCTCCTTCAAGTAAAAGATAAAGTTCATGAGGTATAAATATTCAATGAATCACCCAGGTGAGAGGTTCGCAATTTCTATTTTCAACACACACATACTATTTCTTTACATAACATTCATTTCAAACCAAAACAAGAAAAAACAACATTGTTCTTAAAAACATCTTTCATTTTCAATTACTAATTTATTTTTATATTATTCCATTTTTTTAAATGAAATGTCTTAATCTAAACTAACATATAATTATACGTATAACTCCTTCCTCTCTTTATGTTTTTATGATTCGAAAAAATACATGAAAAAGTGATTTTATTATCACTATTCGACAGTTAATGGTTGTGAGGGAGTTGAGACCTTTTTACAGTGTCGTTGATGATGTTAGTTCTTTTAAAAAGGTTGTGAGGAAGGGATAAATTTAGAATGGTTGATTAAGATCTTGTAAAATAGATTCTAGTCGACCATGTCAACATCATTAAATATAAAGGGTGTAATTATAATTAAAAGAAATGTATAAAGTTATATTATGAGAAAAAAAACATATTAGAATAGCCTTTAAATATAAAATAAGAAGTTGTTTACACAAAAAATAAATATCCTCATATCAATTGTTAAAAAAAAAAAAACAATGATTGTTCATAATAAAACAAGGAAATGAAGTTGAAATCAATCGACTATATTAGAAAAGTCTTGATAGATCAAAATAAGTAATCGACTAGATGACTAGGAGTTTAGATCGGCCAAGAAAAAGTGATGGACCACAAGAGTAAGAACATGTGTAAAGAAGCACAAAGCTTAATTATATTCGGGGTGAGATTCCTCAATAAAATAATGATAAGAAGTCACAAGATTCGCAACAAACTTGGTTTTTTGACATTTTGATGGTTTTTTCAAAATTAGAGACCAAAGAGCTTGTTTTTGGCTTTTAAATCTTGAGAGAAACATAACTAATATTTGATAAGAACCCACTAAGAAGGCTTAAAGTTTAAACACTTGAAAAAGATTAGTGGTTTTGCGAAATGAGTATCTTAGTCAAGGCTGACTGAGTTGACCAATTTCAAGGCTTTGCTAGAGAAACTCCAATGTAACGTCATCGGAGACCACCTGAATGTTGTAGAGGAGAAAGATATCTTTCGATTGGATCTATTATTGCTCAAATTGGGGGCATGTAGCTCTACATTCATTTGTTTAAAGGTGCCAGCTTGATTAGCCGATAATCTGAAGATACAATGATGGTTGATCGGGGAAAAGATGGGATGTAAACATTTGATGGGGAGTAGCTGATATTTGTAAAGGGGGTGTTTCTAAGTTGAATGGTGATCGTTACAGCTCTAGTGGAGGTTGGAGACGTGACATTCATTCGCTTGAAAGTACCTATTTAATTAGCCAAAACTGCCAATAAAGATGCTAAATAATGGTCGAATGATGCATCGTTTAGGTTAAACCCTATAAATTAGGTTTCTTAATTTGGAATTTGACAGATTTTACTTTAGTCCCTATTCTTCCAATTGCTTTCAATTAATTGCACACGTAATTGCCTCCCAAACTTTTAATTTCATACAGCTCCACTCCTACCAAACTCAATTGTCAGGCCCAAAGTTGACCGTCTGTTTCATTTTACTCCTTAGTTATTAAAGTGTACATTTTGACCCTCAATTTCTTTAATTTGGCAAATGATTTGATCAATTTCAACCCCTGCATTTAAGCATCCTTTTCAGTTTGGTTCTTAATTTTGAATTTTTTCAATCAAGTCCCTAATTGCTCATTAAACTTTAATATTTATATAATGAAGCCCTTATTTTGACCAAATTAACATTTTAAAACTACAATTCGACCCTTAAATTTTAATTTCTTTCAATTAAGGTCTAAATTGACTTTAAAAATCAATTTTTCTTGCAATTAAGTCCTCAAATAAGATTAATTAAGCCCTAAAAAATTCTCATTGAGTCCTTACCTATTAAAATTTGTATTTTTTTACCCCAAATAAAAATATTTTCACTAATGGGCCCTTTTGTCAATCAAAATTGGGCTGAAAATTTTGTCAATCTTATACATTTTAGTCCTTTAACTTTTTCACTTGTCATTTTGGTCATTCACTACCAATTTGGGCAATCTTCTAAGTTTTATCCTTGAATGTGAGTGATCTATACTTTTAATTTGGCTTTATATGTACTCATTAACACATTAACAATGTTTCTTAAAACAAATTTCTAACAAGGTGTACCTCCTCTCATAGGTTATATATCATAAGGTTTTCGAGTTTCCACATTCATGCCTTTTCTAATTTGGATTAGTCAGGCTTTTAGATGATCTAAAGTCAACAAAAGTATGTTGTGTTCTTGACAGAAATTTAGTTTCCTGAAAAATCTTTCAAGCAACGAGCTGTGTACAGATCATCAACGGAATAGAAGACTCTTAACGATACATAAGCTATAATGAATTGATTACAATCCTTATAGTTTGAGTTTTTTTTTTTTTTGTAGAAAATGATGAACATTTTGATATATAAGAGGTGACTTAAGTATTCAATTTATCTCAACTCCAGACCAAGTTATTGATATTAATTATAACAAAGCCTTTCTTTATGGTGTAACGAGTCCAACAAGATACTAACAAGGCATAAACATTAGCTACGAGTATCAGTATCAATAGTATTGGTGAGAGTCTGTTTGGAAGTCGTATCTTATAAGTATATTTCTTTGTATTCTATTAGCTAATATTTGCTAACTTTATACGAGTTAATAAGGTTTTGAATTTAGGAGAGAAGTCTCAACAATTAAATTATGTTAGTTTAATTATTAGATACATTTGACCGACAAAATCTTCCATCTGTATGGATTGTCCCTCCTTCAATCTGGTAGCCATAAAAATTTGTCTGGAGACATGATAGAAGAAAACTTATGTTTAGTTAGAATGTCTAAAAACATTATTTGTCATTCATGACCATAAAAGTGTTACCTAAATGTGCAAATATGAGAGGATTTGTGGAATATAATTTCTTTTCTTTTTTTATTGTTGCTACTAAGGATATAGTAATATACTCTGTATTAATTTGATTATGTACTCTAATTTATTGATACTGTAAACAATATTCTCTTTTATTTGCTGCCCAAGAAGGGAAAAAGAAAGAAAAAAGAAAGAAGAGAAGATCCCACGTATGCATGAGATCCAAGCTGACCTTTAAGTTGCATGTTTGCCACGTGAAACCCTATGGTGATGTCAAATCGGACCACCATGGGACATCCTTGATAATGGACCACCAATAATTCCTTTTAAGAAATTTTTTCGAATAATTACTTAAGTACCTGTGATTGTGGATTCTATTTTATAATCGGCTGCCTTCAGTATTCAACTCTTGGGTGCTTTGGTTTGTCACAGATGTAAGGGGAAGAAGAAGACACGTAATGCCTCTAAGAACATTTGCGCAGAATATCAAACAAAATATCCCTAGGAAAAGATTTCTTCTGGTGTTTTTTTAGACAGGATTAATAAATAATGAAGGGTGGCCCAAGAAAAGACTTGGCACCGTTTTTTACCAAAAAAAAAATTAATATTTTTTTTATGTGTTTTGAATGTTTTGATGTGTTAATTTTAAAAATAATTTTTAAAAAATATAAAAATATCATTTTAATACATTTCGGTATAAAAAATACTTTAAAAAACAACCGTAAACACACTAATAAACAATGTTTATATATATATTTTGGCGTTTACCATGTTTATGCATTTTCAGGATTCAAAAGCTTTAGCCTTTTCTTTTTTTTGTAATATACAGTAAAAAGAAAACGTAGCATAAGGTAGCAGGTAGCCCCTTGAGAAGTAGTACTACGAGCTATGGGCAACACGAACTTTCTTAGGATAAAATTATAATGATAAAGAAAACCGATATTTCCTGATAATTAAACAAATTGACATCATACATAAGAAGAAGTTGTTCATGATAAAGAACAAAGCAATCTGAGTCTTGGACCTTCAAATATACAGCAGAACTAATTCCAAGATCTTGAGAAAACTACATATGTAAATAGTGAAACAAAAATTTTACATTAATTGTTAAAAT
>Ga0307515_10021057_pt1 | contig 11584 bp, 3 predicted proteins | sample 17_EM_MG_FD_194513 | JGI IMG/M metagenome (GOLD analysis project Ga0307515, IMG submission 194513) | Populus trichocarpa ectomycorrhiza microbial communities from riparian zone in the Pacific Northwest, United States - 17_EM | ecosystem: Host-associated > Plants > Roots > Unclassified | place... | reverse complement strand
TAAAAGTTGGAAAATCGATTGTTTTTGATGGTAAGATGGGTATGCGTAAGTTTTGAAGTGTGGCGCTACCTTTTGGTAAGGTTGCATGTGCGGTGAAGGTTGATCAAGCTACTATTTATTAAGCGATTCTTAGGCAAGAAGTTAAAACTTAAGGGATTCCTAACGCAGATGTATTTTAAGGTCACGTAAGAAGGAGCGAAGTTAGCAACACCTATAGATTAAATAGCCTATGCAGGACTATTCCTAACGGGAAGAGTACTTAAGTAGTTTAAACCTTACCTTACGGAGGTATAGGAAAGCGGCATAGCAACTACTAACTAAGAGGTATAATATATATTTGCTAGTTAGAGCGGGTTCGCGGAATACCTAATATAAATATTTAGAGACCTAAAAGCAACTACTATAGTAAAATAAAAGCTTTAAAACCTAACGCAATAAACCTTAGCAATTAAGTATATAATATAATTTTAAATATTAGCTATATAGGTTAAATAGAATAATAAGGCGCTTATAGCATAGTATAAGTAGGGACTTAAGGTAAAAGTCTAGGATATAATTATTCTAATAGAAGATGCGGATACTTTTAGGGAATTAATTAATTAAGTAATTAAGATTAATAATAGGATCTACTAAAGAGAGCAGACTAAGAAGGGTTAGGATAGAGTTTTATAGTTATATAAGGCGCAAGGCACGTAATAAAAAAATTAAAACTAGAAACTATAGTATAGCGCAGAGCTAATAGACCTAAGCGGTACTAAAGAAAATAGAAAATGAAATAAGAAATCATAGAAACCTAAAGGATAAGGATTAAGCGATTAAAGGTCTAAAAAGTAGAGGCTAAACTAGGGATCTTAGCAGCAGAAGATATTTAGGTGGACTCTATAATAAGAAAAATGGTTTAAAAAAGGAGCTTATATAAATTACGGGAAATAAGGTTATTTTATTAGAAACTATAAAAGTAGGTAGAGTTATTATATAGTAAAAGGAACGAGACTAATAGACGATATATATATATAAGGGGACGATAATATACTATAAGAAATAAAAGAGTATTTAATTAAAAGTTTCGCATTTTGTTATAATAACGTATACTAAATTTATAAGGACGCTAAGTATAGCGTAAGCTATTAGATATAGGAGCCAAAATTATTAAAGTTTAGAGGAACTAATAAAATATCTTATAAATTAGATATTAAGGACGATAAATTTAATATAGGCGAAATATTTAGTAATAATAAGGTAATAAAGGTAGCTTACTAGGAGTATATAAACCTTAGAAATATTATATTAAAAGTAAAAACCAAGACCGCTATAAAGCAGGGATTAATAGTAAAAATTATAACACCATTAGATACGGCATCCATTACTTTATAAAATAGAAGGAGAAATATTTATTAAAAAAGGATTAAGTAAGTAGATAACTGCTAGTGCTAGCTTACCACTTAATAAAGGTAAAAGGCTATAGGCTTAAGATTCTTAGGATGTCACGGAACGAGGTCAGAAGGCTCTGTAAACGTCGTAGCATTAACTATAGTATACGACAGGATATTGCACGAAGGTGCAAAGAGGTGCGAAGGGACCAGCACTTTATATACTGTGGGGTGCCAAGGCTCGCTAAGGGCCGCCAGGCCGGAATCCGTGATATAGGAAGAGATAAGATACGCTTAAGAACCTATAATAGATAACAACCAATAAAGTAGAGTAATAGCTTAGTTTAGTAATATATAAATAAGCTTAGGACGAAGTTTCCTAAAGGTATAAGATTCTTAAGACGAGATAAAAACACTATAAAAGCCTAGTTAGACTAAGGCTAGAGCTAAGCTTAGGAAAGAAGCAAGCTTAGGATTAAGAATTCTATAAAACTAAGAATTTAATACACAAATAAGGACTATTAAAGATATTAATACTAAGATTAAGAAGTAAGAAGACTTTAAGAATCTACTTATAAGGCGAGAAGTAAAAGAAAGCATAGAGGAGTTTAGATAGAGAATCCTTATATAGTAAGAGCAAAAGCTAGAGTAAAGAACTAGTATACTAGGTTATATAAGGGATAGAGCACCTATATAAAAAATAACTAATAGGCCTAAGATAGGTACGCTAAGAGCTAAATAGCTTACTAAACTGGAGTAAAAAGAGGATCTAGGAATTCCTACTAGGTTTAAAGAATAATATATAAAGGGCTATTATAATATAGTAATAAGATGATACTTCCTTATGGATAAGCCGTATATACTCTAATAGCTATACTAAAAGTAGTATAGACAGCGATATAATGATAATTAGGAAGATTTCTATATATAGTTAGATAAATAGGTTATCTAGGACTACCTAATTACGGAAAAAGCAATAAATTATATTAAGGGAGCCTTAATTATAATATTAAAGGATCTAGAGAAATAATTAGAGGACTAAAGAAGTAAGAGATATATCTTAATACCTACGAATAAAGTTATAACGTTTAGATTAATATAATAAAGGTTTAAACTTAAGGATAAAGACGAACTAAGAGTTAACCTAAAGCACTTAGTATATTATACGCTATTATAGATTGCATATATAGATAATATATACGATATATATAAGAAAAAAAAAGAGAGAAAAAAAGAGAAATACCCTATAAGGATGTATTAGGCGCTAGATAAGTAATAGTATAGAAATGTTAAGTATATATATAAATAGCATCTAGTAGAAGTTTAGGAGTTAGGGGACTTAATACTTTAACTAGAAAGATTCCTTACGGAAAAATACTTAGACGGATAATAGTAGTAGGAATACCTAAAGAATACGTATCTATAGTATATAAAGGATAAAAGGCGAACTAGGTGTTAGCTAAAAAGTAAGTTAAATATATAAGGATTAAGCAACTAATAGTTAGGAAAAGTAGAGGCCTATAAAATTAAAGGGAGCTAGTAATAGAGCCTTAAACCCTTAAAGAAATTTAAAGACAACACCTAAATTTATAAGTTAATTAGTAAGATTAGTAATTTAAAGTACTAATAGATAGTAAAGTAACGCGAAACTATATCTTACTAGTAGTAGTTAAAAGAATAGGATTGCCTTATAGATAAAAGGAGCAACTTTACCTATTAGTTACGACTTTAGGAGACCTAATAACCTATAGAGGAGGGATTATTAACCTTAAAATAGGACCTATTTAATTAACTATTAAAGAAAGATAAATTAAGATATCTTTTAATATCCTACTATTAAGACGGGACAAGGTAGTATTAGGGATGCCTTAGTTATAGGAATATAATCTAAGGATTAATTAGATTACAGGACAGGTTAATATTAGAAATACTTAACGCTATAAGACGTAATAATAAACCAAGTTAGTATAGTACTAAGTTAAAGCGACATATAAGGAAACCAAGAAAGGGTTATCCTATACACTAAAGAGATACTATAAGTATAGCAAAAAACTATAGAGCCTAAAAAGTAAAAAGCTAGTAAATTATATAGCATAGGATTATAAAATAGAGTTAAAACTAGAAATAAGTCTAAGGTTCTTTCCAACCTATAAGCTTACTCAAGAGAAGTTAAGAGCACTTAAAGAGTTTATCTAGGAGAATTTATAAAAGGGATATATTAGACTATTACAGTTATTAGCGGGATATTTAGTATTGTTTATACTAAAGAAGAACGGAAAACTTAAGCTATATATTAACTATAGATAGTTAAATAGCATTACTTAAAAGGATAGGTATCCTTTACCCTTAATTAGTAAAATTTAGGACCGGATAGGTAACGCGTAAATCTTTATAAAGATAGATCTAAGATAAGCATACTATTAAATAAAAATTAAGAAAGGCGATAAATAGAAAGCAGCCTTTAGGTTAAAGGAAGGACTATACAAGCTATTAGTTATATAATTCGGGTTAATAAATATACTAATAACATTCTAGAAGCAGATTAATAGTGTATTAGAAGAACACCTTAATAAGTTTATTATAGTATACCTTAATATTATTATTATCTACTTAATAACTAAGGAAGAATACAAGGAATATATTAAATAGGTCTTAAAGAGGCTATAGGAAGAATAGATGCTAGTAGCAATTAAGAAATGCAAGTTCTTTATAAGGAAGACTAATTTTATTAGATTTATTATTAAACTAGGTTATATTAGTATAGACCTAAAGAAGATTAAAGCTATAGTGAGTTGGTAAGAACCGGAGAACGTAATATAGTTAAGGTTATTTCTAGGGGTTTGTAACTACTACAGAAGGTTTATAGTATAGTAGTTAAAGAACATTAAACTATTTACTAGACTTGTGAAGAAAGACAAACTATAGGCATAGGGAAATAAGCAGAAAGAGCTATTTAAGGAACTTAAGAAATTATTTACCTAGGAGCTAATTCTTAAAATCTATTAACTAGGACTAGATACGGTTATAAAAATAAACGTATTAGACTTTACACTAGGAGCATACTTACTATAAAAGTACGAGAATATATAGCACCTAGTAGTATACTATAGTCGAAAGATAACACCACTAAAATTAAACTATAATATCTATAATAAGGAATTGTTAAGTATAGTTATAGTACTTAAGAAATAGAGAGCATTCTTATAAGGTATAGAGAAACTATTTATAGTTAAGATAGATTATAAGAACCTAATAGGGTTCCTAATAATAAAAAGAACTTAATTATAAATAAGTTAAATAGGCAGAAATACTTACAGAATACTATTTTAAGATTTAGTATACTAAAGGCACTAAGAATATAAGAGCAGACGTACTAAGTAAAAAGGCTAAATTATAAAATAATAAGAAACTATTAGGAGTAATACTACGTAGAGATAAGGACGGATTAATTAGGTATAATTACCCTAAACTAGCAGCAACCTAAGAGAATAGAGAATTAGAAAGAGTCTATAAGATACTAAAGAGCTTTTAAATATAAAGAATTCTAAAAGCATAGCTAGAAGATCTATAGATGGATATATATAAAAATTAAGAAGTAAAGTATATCCTAAAAAGCATAGTAAAGTATTTTATAGAAGATTTCTATAAGGGAATAACTTAAGGATATAACGGAGTAATAGGCTTAGTGTTAAGACTTTAGGAAGAATATATTATTAATAAAATCTAAGGTATAGCTAAGAAAGTAATAAAAGAGTATTTAGATTACTAAAGAAATAAACTAATAAGGCATAAGCTATATAGAGGGCTATAGCCTATTAAAATATTAGAAAGACTATAGAAGGTTATATTATAGGACTTTATTATTAAGTTACTAAAGTTAAGAGATCCTATTACTAGTGTCACGGAACGCGGGCAATAGCTACAAAGCGTATGTATTTAGGGAGTCTATAAGACGTTACGCGATCGATCGTAAGGGTCAAGGGCGTAAGGAGGTGATATACCCTCGCGTAGCTGATATAAGCTATACGCGAGGTATACGCGAGAGTACGGGGTTCTCCTATAGAGGCCCCTACGGTCGGGTTCCGTAATACTACCCCCCCTCCTATTAAGGCGGAGCTCCGGCGACGCTATGGTTGCTATATATATATAAGGGGAAATGCTTAAGGTATCTAGAAGAAGGAATATTGTTATAGGTATAACGGGCTCATATAGATGCTTCTGACTTAAAGCTTATAGGTTACTACTATGCAAAGGTACTGGGCTATAAAGGGGAAGAAGGCTATTAGGGACTTGGTGAGATATAAGGGTATTACTAAGGCGCTAGTAGTAAGCGAGCTAATAGCGATTTTCTATTCCGGGGATAGAAAATCCTAATTAGTTGGCTTCTCCTTAGCGTCTAAAATCTAACCAATTAAACAACTTTAACCGGTGGTTAAAGTTCCTTAACATCTCATTAAAGTAGTCACATAACGGTAATGTATAATAATTTAGCTGTAACGGCTCCTATAGGGGATTAGGTATAAAATCTCTACTTAGGCCTAGTTTTTATAGGTTTATATGGTAGAAATCGCTAATTAGATCTTTTACGTTTTTAAAATCTTCCTATAGTTGCTATTCTGGCTAATCTATATTAAATCCTATATAGGTAGCTTTATAGTAGAGCCGCCGTCCTCTGCCTTTGCTAAAGTATTTAGAGTTAATAATTTGTTTAATGGTCCACTCCTCATAGTTCTTGTCTTTGTTCTTATCTCAAATTAGTACTAATAGGGGTTTAGGCTATATTTATCCTAGTAGAGGGTTAGGCTGGTAAAGGTGTAGTAGCTATAGGTAAAACACGGGCTATATCCTATAGGTGGCTAAGGTAGGCGGGAGCTTTAGTTTATATATAGCTCCTCTGTTAATAACTTATTTAATCTAGTAAAAGCTAAGGTTCTTATAATTAAGTGACTTTATAGGTCTTTATATAGAGATATTACGTATATTTAACTATACCTAGTCGCCAATACGTATCTCGGGTAGTGGTGTTCTATAGCAGTTGGCGAAGTAAGCTTATTTTGCTTAAGCCTAGGCCATCTCTCCTTTATAGTAGTTAAGTAGGTCTTTTATACAGTCTGCATATTAATTGGCAAATAGCATCTTAAGGCGTTTTCTATATAGCAGTTTCTTATTAATAGGCTCTGGTGGCTCTATACCAGATTATAGGTAATATCCTTTATTCGCGAAGAACGGGGTAAGTCCTATAGTGGCTAAGATATAGTTATTTACTACGAATTTACCTAGCGGAAGGTAGTCTACCTAGTCGTCCTAACTATAGGCGACTACCTATTATAAGTACGCCTTTATACTAGTGTTAGCGTTTTCCAGTTATCCCGCAGTTTTATAGTAAAAGGATATAGATATCTTAACGGAGATACTAAGGCGTTAGCAGATCCGCCTCATATATTAGAGTTAAATTACGTGCCTTGGTTAGATGTAATAGAGTTAGGTAACCTGTATAGTCGGTAGACTTCGCGAAGGAAGGCGTCGGCAACATTACTTACGGCTACGCCTTTAGTTAGAACGTAGTAGCGTTCTTTTATAAGTCGGTATATTATTATAAGGATGTTCTTATAGGTTCGGCCATATTATTTATAAGGCGGTAAGTTAATAACAAAATCTATAGCGATATCTGCCCATCGTTATATAGGTACTAGTAGAGGGTATAGCAGTCCTTAGTACTTTATGTGAAATACTTTAGCATATTTATAGCCGTAATAGGCGCTTATAAAGCGTTTAACTAAGTCTATTATTTTAGGCTAGAAGTAGTATCGGCTAAAAAGCTTATAGGTTCCTCCTTTGCCTAGGTGGCCGCTTAATCGGAGGTTATAGGCTATTTAGATTAGTTGCCATTATAAGTCTTCTAAGTTGGGGATAAATAGACGGCCTCTATAATAGAGCCTATTCTCTTTTACTTCTAAGGCTACTATATTAATCTAGCCTAAGCTTTAGAGGTTAGTAGGCAGTATACGGGTGCCGGCGATCTTTGCGGTAATTAGTTAATATAGTAATAGGTTAATAGGGGTGTTATATACTACAGTAATAAGTTTGTTAATTTTAAGGGGTAACTCTAGTTCTGTGGTATAAAGCTGAGGGGCGGTTAATTCTGTCTTAGGTAGTATACCTAGGGCTAAGTTTCGTGCTTTTAGGATTGTTTATTATTAGAATTAATTATAAAAGTTATCTTTTAACTAAGGAAGGTCTTGCAAACGGCGTATTAGGCTATTAAGCTTAGTACCTTATACTCCTAGCCTATATACAATTTTAAAGTTAAAACCAAAGAGGAACTTGTTTTAACGTGCTTAGTATCGGTTTAGTTATTTTATAGTTATAAAGTACTTAAGATTGCGATAATTTATAAGGACCTTAGTTAGCTAGTTAGGTTCTGCTAAAGAGAGTTCTAGTTAGAATTCCTTAAACGCTTATATAATTGTAAGGAGTTCCTTATTATAGATCTTATAGTTATATTCTTATAGTATAAGCTTAGACAAATAGAATACGACTGGGTAGAGGAGACCATTATTACCTATCTAGGAGAGGACGCCCGCGTTAACGTGGTCTAAGGAGTTAGTCTTAAGATAGAGTTATTGTCCTAGTATAAAGTAAGCTAGGATAAGTGCTTTAGTAAACGCATCTTTTAAGTCTTAGAATGCCTTTTTGTATTTAGGCGTCCAGATAAAATATAGATATGTTTTTCTTCCTTTTACGGAAAAGCCCTTTATTTGCATTATTGCTATAAGTAGTGCTATAACACCTAAGAAGTTATATATAAATTTCTAATAAAAGTTAGCGAAACTAAGGAAGGCTTATACGTCCTTAATATAGGTAGGAGTTTGCCATCTGGTAATTATATATACTTTTTTAGGGTCCATACGGACACCCTTAGTAGTAACAATTAGTTTAAGGTATTTTACTTCTATAACTGAGAATTCGCACTTCTTTAAATTAATATAAAGTCCTACGTCTCTAAGGCGCTGTAGGACCTTTTAAACGTGCTTGGTATACTTAAAAGGGTTATCGCTATAAATAAGTATATCGTCCAGGTACGCGGAGTAGAAGTCGTTAAGGTAGTCCCGTAAGATATTATTAATATAGCTTTAAAAGCTACCTAGGCCGTTATATACGCCAAAAGGCATAATAGTATATTTAAATTAGCCAAAGCGCGATGCGAATATAGTTTTCCATTTGTTACCTTCCCGTATTTAGAGGCGGTTAAAGGCGGCGATAATATTAAGTTTAGTATAAATTTTGGCTTAGCTAAGCCGTTTAAGGGTCTCGCATATAAGCGGTACGGGGTATCGGTTCTTAATCATAATAGCGTTAAATCCTCTATAGTTAACGTAAAATTAAATACCTCCTTTTAGCTTTTTAATAAGGAGGATAGAAGCGGCTGCTAGGGATATACTAGGACGAATAAACCCTTTGTTAAGGTACTTGTTGATATACTTTTTAACAACTAAGAGTTTGTCTTTTAATATTAGGTAGGGTCTCTTATAAAGCGGCGTTTTTCCTTATTTAATATTAATAGTATAGTTGTTAGGTTAATATAGGGGTAGTATATCTACGCTCTTTTATAAGTATATATTAATAAAGTTATAGTATCTCTTAGGGAGGAGCTTACGGAGTTCCTTATTAGTAAATCCTTTTTTAAGCTTTATAAACTTCTTAAAGTCTAAGGGTAAAAGTCCGTAGAGTTCTACAGAGGCATTATTTTCTAAAAGGTTAACTATATCTATCCTATTACTATAAAAAACGTGGTCCTAATCTTTATTAAGCTTATATAGTTATAATTAGGAGGCTGCGGCAACGGTCTAGCCTTTCCTACGTGCTATACGGTAGAAGGCCGCGGCGCTTATATAGTAGTAGTTAGTTGTAGGTAGGGTAATAAGGGTTTCCTTAGGTTAATATCCTGGGGAGTAGATAGAGGCGGCTAGGCTGTACCCTAGGCAAGTCTCTCTATAATATTTAGAGTTAAAGGTTACTTCTCTCTTTTACCAGTTAATGGCGGGGTTATATTATTCGAGCTAGTTTATTCTAAGGATAATAGGATAGTTCGTAAGTAGTGTAATATAGGCCTAAAGCTCCTCCTAGTATCCGTTTATATTTAGGTAGAGTTATACTATATAGGTAATCTTTTATATAGTATAACTACTATTAGCGAGTTATAGGGCGCGGGCTTTAGTAAGGGGTAAGGTAGGTAGGTTATAAGTACGTATAAATTAGGTATCTATAAATTTATTAGTAGCTCCGCAGTTAATTATAAAATAGGTTTTATATTATTTCTTAGCGGTAGTTCCCTCTATAGGTAAGACTATTTACTTCTATTTTTCTATTCTTACTAAGCTATCTATTAAGCAAGCTAATATATAGATCCCTCTATTATTAGAGTGTCCCAACCTACGACTTAGGGCTAGGACTTTACGTTTTCTAATTCCGCGTCTAATTCTACTACTATTACTACATCTTCGTCTTATATAGTAGCGGCGTATAGCAATATATTTAGTGTCCGGGGTATAAGGTTAGGTATTTAACAGCGGCTGCTAAACCTAGCCATTAGGCAGTTTAGGCTATAGCTATAACAGCCTTCTTAACGGCATCTATAGCAACGCCTTAGCTTTTAGAGTAGCTCGTGCTCTCTATCTAGTAGCTTCTTTAGGAAGGCTAGTATAGAGAGGTTAATATTAGGACCAGTAGTATTACTTAGGGTAGTAGGCGTTAGTGGTTTAGTAGGTCCGGAGGGCTTCTATAGGGAGATCTTTAGGCAGGAGTTTATAGTAGTAATCTAGTTCAGCCGTTATTTAATCTTCTGTAGGGCTGCTACCATATTATAAACGTTATTATAGTTATGGCTAGCGGCTGCGTAACTAAGGTAATAAGTAACTTTTTTAAGGAGATCTTTCTAGTCTTTAGCGTCATCTTAAGTAAGGACTCCAGTATATTCCTAGAATTTAACATAGAACTTATTAAATAATTTAGTAGAACTTATCTTTAGGGCGTATAGTTTAGCTTAACTAATGGCTATTAGGTTATAGTCGCGGTATATTTAGTTAAGGTTATTAAGAACTTCCTAGTAGGACTGCCACTTCTAGGGACTGCTAGTCTCCTATTAAGCGAAAAGCCTATTAAATAGGATACCCTTTGTTCGTCCGATAATATAGCCAATCTTAGTATCTTCTATAGGGAAAAGGCAGGCGCTCTAGGTTAGTTTCTCGCGGGTTTATATCTTCTAGTGGCTATATTCCTTACGGTCACCCTTAAAGATTAGGGGATTAGGGTAGCGTATATTAGACCCTATAGTAGTAGTTTAGGTTCAATCATTATAGCTTTTATTATCGCCGCTGCTATAGTAGGGGTTCCTATTAGGTAAAGCTGCTTAGCGCTAACCTTCCGTTAAGCGTTAAGTAGGTAAGGTTACTAGGGGTATAGAGACTTAGGTAGCGTTATATGCAGTAAAGAGGTGTCTGGTATTGTTATAAATATACTTATTAAGCTAAGATTATAAGTATTTAATTATACCCTCTCTTTCGGTAACTATAGCAATAAGTATAATCTCGGCCTTCTTTAATCATTAGACGTTATATTTAGACGCGCGGAGGTCGTCTTTAATCTCTTAGCGTATGTTATTAGTAAGCGCCTTACAAGCTTATAGGTCTTAGATAATATTATAATCTTAGGTAGTACGCATCTTAGCTTATATAAGCTTTAGATAGTAGTTCTATAAAAGGCAGTAGTATTTATCGGGTTCTTATACTACCATTTTTATAAACATCTCAGCGTCTTATATCTTGATCTTAATAGGTAGTAGCCCTTCGGCTTATTTATTTATAGTTGTGTAGTTAATAAAGGATAAAACATTATTAATGTCCCCCTTATAGTTATTATAGTCTTTTAAGCCACTAGGCTTCCCTTTAGGGGTTAAGGCTAGGGCTAATAAATTAAATCCTCCTAGGACTGATTAGTGTCGTGGTTTCGATATAGGTATTAGGTTATTCTTTAAGTTTAATATAGTGGCTAGTAAGGAATTTCGTCTTACTATCGTTAATTCTTTAGGAGTATAAAGTAAGGTAATTTATGGACACGCTGCTTTTAGCAGCGTCTACGGTATCGTGGAGACGTAGAATTGGTCGTAGGCTGAGCGTCGGTGAAGAAAAAGGCGCAACGTAATGTCATGAAACGCG
>Ga0307515_10021056_pt1 | contig 11584 bp, 1 predicted proteins | sample 17_EM_MG_FD_194513 | JGI IMG/M metagenome (GOLD analysis project Ga0307515, IMG submission 194513) | Populus trichocarpa ectomycorrhiza microbial communities from riparian zone in the Pacific Northwest, United States - 17_EM | ecosystem: Host-associated > Plants > Roots > Unclassified | place... | reverse complement strand
TTAAAAGATAAACTTCTAGTTATAAGAAAGTATATTAATAAGCACCTTAATAAAGAGTTTATTTGTCCTAGTATATTACTAGCAACCTCCCCTATCCTTCTTACTAAGAAGCTAGAAGGAGGTATTTAATTCTATATTAACTATAAAGGACTTAATACTATATAATTAAAAATTAATACTAAGTACCGCTTATACGGGAGACCCTTAAGCGGCTTAGCTAAGCTAAAATCTATACTAAGCTTAATATTATCGCCGCCTTTAATTATTTTTAAATATGGAAAGGTAATAAATAGAAAACCGCATTTATATTACGCTTTGGCCAATTTAAATATACTATTATACCCTTTAGCGTATATAACGGCCTAGGCACCTTTTAAAGTTATATTAATAACGCCTTACGGGACTACTTTAATAACTTTTGCTCCACATACCTAGACTATATACTTATTTATAGTAATAACCCTTTTAAGCATACTAAATACGTTTAAAAGATTCTATAGCGCCTTAGAGACGTAGGACTTTATATTAATTTAAAGAAATATAAATTCTTAGTTATAGAAGTAAAATACCATAAACTAATTATTACTACTAAGGGTGTCCGTATAGATCCTAAGAAGGTATATATAATTACTAAATAGTAAGCCCCTAACTGCATTAAGGACGTATAAGCCTTCCTTAGTTTTACTAACTTTTATTAGAAATTTATATATAACTTTTTAGGCGTAGTAGCACTACTTATAGTAATAATATAAATAAAGGGCCTTTTTATAAAAGGAAGAAAAACGTACCTATACTTTACTTAGACGCCTAAATATAAGAAGGCGTTCTAAGATCTTAAAAATACCTTTACTAAAGCACTTATCCTAGCCCACTTTACACTAGGATAATAACTCTATCTTAAAACCAACTCCTTAGATTATATTAATATAGGCGTCCTCTTCTAAATAGGTAATAACGGTTTCTTTTACCTAGTCACATTTTACTTATCTAAGCTTATACTATAAGAGTATAACTATAGGATCTATAATAAAAAACTCCTTATAATTATATAAGCATTTAAAGAATTTTAACTAGAACTTTCTTTAATAGAGCTTAACTAGCCAATTAAAGTCCTTACGGACTATTATAACCTTAAGTACTTTATAACCATAAAGTAGCTAAATTAATGCTAGGCATATTAGAACGAGTTCCTCTTTAGTTTTAACTTTAAAATTATATATAGACTAGAAGTATAAGGTACTAAATCTAATAACCTAATATGCTGCTTATAAGACCTTCCTTAGTCTAAAGATAATCCCTATAATTAGTTCTAACAATAAATAATTATAAAAGTACAAAATTTAGCCCTAGATATACTACCTATAATAGAGCCAACTATACCTTAGCTTTATACCACAGAACTAAAGTTACCTCCTAAAATTAATAAGCTTATTACTATGGTATATAACACCTTTATTAACCTATTACTAGATTAACTTATTACTATAAAGACCGCTAACGCCTATACGCTACCTACTAACCTCTAAAGCTTAGGCTAGATTAATATAGTAGCCTTAAAAGTAAAAGAGAATAGGCTTTATTATAAAGGCCGCCTATTTATTCCTAACTTAGAAAATCTACAACAGCAACTTATCTAAATGGCCTACGACCTCTAATTAAGCGGCCACTTAGGTAAAAGAGGAACCTATAAGCTCCTTAGCTAATACTATTTCTAGCTAAAAATAATAAACTTAGTTAAACGCTTTATAGGCGCCTACTATAGTTATAAGCGCGCTATGGCCTTTAATATAAAGTACTAAGGACTACTATACCCTCTACTAGTACATATATAATAATAGGCAGATATCGCTATAGATTTTATTATTAACCTACTACCCTATAAATAATATGGCCGTACCTATAAGAACATCCTTATAATAATATACCGACTTATAAAAGAGCGCTACTACGTCCTAACTAAAGGTGTAGCCGTTAGCGATATTACTAACGCCTTCCTTTACAAAGTTTACCAACTAAGGTATATAATTTAACTCTAATATATAGAGACGAATCTGCTAATACCTTACCATCTCCGTTAAGATATCTATATCCTTTTATTATAAAACTACTAAGTAACTAAAAAACGCTAATACTAGTATAAAAGCGTACCTACGATAGGTAGTTGCCTATAGTTAAGATAACTGGGTGGATTACCTCCTACTAGGTAAATTTATAGCGAATAACTACGTCTTAACTACTATAGGACTTACCCCGTTCTTCGCAAATAAGGGTTATTACCCCTAATCTGGCATAAAGCTACTAGAACCTATTAATAAGAAACTACTATATAGAAAACGCCTTAAGATGCTACTTATTAACCAGTATATAGACTATATAAAAAAAATCTACTTAACTACTATAAGGGAGAAATGGCCTAGGATTAAGTAAAGCAGGCTTACTTTATTAACTATTATAAAACACCACTACCAGAGATACGTGTTAGCGACTAGGTATAGCTAAATATATATAATATTTCTATATAAAGGCCTATAAAGTCACTTAATTATAAGAACCTTAGCCCCTATTTAATTAAACGAGTTATTAATAGGGGAGCCGCATATAAGCTAAAACTCCTACCTACCCTACCTACCCGCGGGATATAGCCTATATTTTACCTATAGCTACTACACCTCTATTAGCCTAACCCCTTACTAGGGCAAATATAGCCTAAACCCCTACTAGTACTAATTTAAGATAAGAATAAAGATAAGAACTATAAGGAGTAGACCGTTAAACGAATTATTAACTCTAAATACTTTAGTAAAGGTAGAGGACAATAGCTTTACTACAGAGCTATATATATAGGATTTAATATAAATTAGCCAGAATAGTAACTATAGGAAGACTTTAAAAATGCAAAGGATTTAATTAGTAACTTTTATTACGCAAACCTATAGAAACTGGGCCTAAGCAGAGATTTTATACCTAATCCTCTATAGAAGCCCTTATAGAGTTAAACCGTTATATATTACTACGTAAGGGTAAATTGCTATTAGATTGCCGTTAGATTATAGTAAAGTGCGATTATATAACCGGAATATTGTTAAGATATCTAGAAACTTTAACTGGCGGTTAAAGTTATCTAATTAGTCGGATTCTTAGATGCTAAGCCTAATTATATAATATTATTTTAAGCCTTTAGTAATACCCCCCTTTCTTTTTTTCTATACCTTAAGTGTCCCTTTTATATATATATAGTAACCATAGCGTCGCCAAAGCTCCGCCTCTATAGAAGGGGGGTAGTATTACGGAACCCTACCGTAGGGGCCTCTATAGGAGAACCCCGTGCTCTTATATACACCTCGCGTATAGCTTATATTAGCTATATATAGGTATATTACCTCCTTACGCCCTTGACCCTTACAATTGATTGCGTAATGTCTTATAGACTCCTTAAATATATACACTCTGTAGCCACTGCCCCCGTCCCGTAACATATATATAAGTAACTACTATAGCGCGCAACGCTACCCGTAAGTATTTTAAGGGAGCTTTAAAACCTACCTAATAATAATATAAAAGATAAACGCGACCCTAATTTATTATATATTCTATTAGGCCTAAGGGGCTTACTAAGGGTATTTTTAGGTAGATAAGCTAAAGTCCTACTATAGAACTTAGAATATAATTATATAATTAATCTAAAAAAAGGCAAACAACTATTAAACCTTTTTATTTATAACCTCTCTTATAAAGAGCTTAAGATTCTATAGGAGTACCTTAATAGTTTACTAGAAAAGGGATAAATCTAGCCTAGTAAGTTACTAGTGTGAAAGGGTACGACCTCTCTAAGATAGGAAAGTCACAGTGCTATCTCTCTATCTGTCAGTCGGTCAGTCAGTTAGTTAGTTAGTTGGTTAGTTATAATTAGTTAGTAGAATAGTTAGTAAGAAAGAAAGAAAGAAAAGAGTGTATTTCCGGTAACTAGTAAGGTCGTAATGTATATATAATAGAGGGAAGAAGGAAGGAAGCCGAAGGCTCTATAAATATAAGAAAATGCCAAGACAGTAGGCGACGACCAATCTACACCACTACACTAGTAAGCGCGTTAATCCTCTTTATCCTAAAACTAAATAGAACTATAAGGCTATATATAAACTATTACGGTCTTAATAAGATTATAATTAAGAACTATTACCTACTACTACTAGTTAGTAAAATACTAGATATATTATTTAGGGCGAAGATCTTTATAAAGCTAGATCTATAAGACGCCTATTATAGGATTTATATTAAAGAAGGGGATAAGTAAAAGACCGCTTTTAAGACCTAATACGGCTACTTTAAGTGTCTAGTAATGCCTTTTAGGCTAGCTAATACGCCTATAATATTCTAATTATATATTTATAGAGCCTTAAGGGGACTAGTCAACTGTATATACGTTATCTATTTAGATAATATCTTAATCTACTTAGAAGATAAGGATTAATATAAGCAACATATTTATAAAGTGCTAGAATATTTAGATAATTAGGGCCTCTACGCTAAGGCGTTAAAGTATATCTTTAATACTAAGTAGGTTAAGTTCCTAGGTTATATTATAATGCCTATAAGTATAGTTATAAACCTAATACAGGTGTAGATAATCTAAAAGTGGCTAGAGCTAGAGGGCTACTAGAATATTTAAGTGTTTTTAGGCTTTGCCAATTTCTCTAGGCGCTTTATTTATAACTACTTAGATATTACCTAATATCTATCTAACTATATTACGGAAGCTTTCTAAAATCTAACCTAAAGAGTAAAAAGCTTAAAGGCGGTAAGAAAAAAACTAAAAAGGGACTAACTAAATAGTATAAGCTATAATTATAGCCTAAAAAGGTTTAGAAGGCCTTTTAGAAACTTTATACAAAGTTTATAAAAGCTTTATTACTACGGCATTTTAACCTAGATTAGCTATTAATAATAATTACTAATATATTAAATTTTACCCTTATTAGTATCCTACTACAACCTAATAGGTATCTAGACGCTACCTAGCTCCACTAAAGACTAGTAGTATTTTATAGTAGAAAATTCTATAGGCCTAAAGTTAGGTATTATACCTATAATAAGAAACTGCTAGCTATAGTTAACTACTTTAAATAGTAGTAATATTACCTTAAGCACGCGCGCTATAATACTCGTATACTCTTAAATTATTATAATTTACGCTACTTTATAACTATAAAGGAGCTTATACCTTAATAAGCTAGATAGGTAAAGGAGCTTATGTAATTTAATTTTAAGATTAAATATAAGCTAGGGGAAAATAACCCTACTAATAAATCGTTATAATAACCAGACTATACCAAAGGCTTTAAAACGGGAGAAGGAAAATAAATAATAGATATTTTACTCCCTATATTATAGGACAAGCTCTAGGTATAGAATACTTAAGCACCTATAGCTCTATATACTAAGTCTTAGGCAATATAAGCCCTATTAGTTTTTACTAATATTTTAGCTAGTACCTAGTCCGTTATTAATAAGGGTCTAAATATACCTAAATAGAACGTCCCTAATACATTCTTAGAACCTAGTAATATACTATCTCTAATTATTAAGCTATCCCCTTAAACTAATATTAAAGCTATAGAGCAATTAGAACTCGGAGCCCTATAATAACTAAAGAACTTTAACCTTATAGCGGCCTTCTAAATATATATATATTAAAGAGTTATAAGATCTATAGTACTATCTAGTCTTATACTTAGAGCAGTATAGGATAAAATAGCTTTTACTTAGGAACTACCTAAAAGGTTAATAGATTTTATCCGTAAAGTGTAATAAAGGGACGCTTTTTATACTATTTTTAATGCGGAAGTAGACTGGAAATATAACGGAAAGAAAGCTACTAGGCGCTACTATTAGGAACTAGACCTAATAGGCCTACTATATAAAGGTAATAAGATTTAGGTGCTATAAGAAGTAAATCTATAATAGAAGATTCTTATAAAGAATTACAATAATCCTTTAGGTAGCCACTATAGTCAAATAAAGATAGTGGAATTACTTTAGCGCAAATACTATTAGCTAAAGCTTAATTAGGAAGTAAAGGAGTATATTAGCTATTATAAAAAGTGTTAAGTATATAAGATCCATAGGAACAAGCTATAGGGTTTACTTAAATTAGTTCCCCCCGCTAGTAAGCTATAGTAATATTATGCCATAGACTTTATTACAAATCTCCCGCTATTTAAAGATACCTAAAGACAAATATATAATTTAGTTCTTATACTTATTAATAGGTTTTTAAAGTATGTCCAATACCTTCCTATTAATAAGATAATTAATATATAAGCGCTAGCTAACCTAATTAAAGAGAAATGCTTTCTTAAAGTAGATTAGCCATACTTTATTATTACTAATAGGGGCAGCGTCTTTATAAGCCAATGCTAGTCGGACCTATACTTCCATTTAAAAATAAACTATTATTATAGTATAGCTTTCTATTTATAAACAGATGGGTAAATAGAACGCTAGAATTAGGAATTAGAGTCTTACCTATAAATATATTTAAACTACTAGTAAAATAACTAGTGTAAGCTACTTCCGTATATAGAGTACGCTTATAATTTAAAGCAATATTTATTATATAAGTATACACTAATCTAGATTATCTATAGCGTCTAACTATTTGGGTTTAATAGTATACCTAATAATTACTAGCTAAGGCCGTATAATTAGTTATAGGATTCTACTAAAAAGTCTAAGAATATCTACTAAAGAGTATAAGGATACCTTTAGGAATAGAAAAAGTAATAAAAGTATATAAAGCAGAGCCTATAAAATGCCTAAGAGTAATAAAGGCTTTAATATAACCGTAAGCACTAAGATAAGTATTTTAGAGTAGGCGATAAAGTTCTATTACGTTTAATAAATATTAAAACCCATTAACTATTAAAGAAGCTTAATATAAGATACTTAGGTCCCTTCTAAATTAAGAAATAAATTAGTAAGTTAGCCTACTGTCTCTAGCTACCTCTATCTATAGCCTATATACATCTAGTATTTTATATAAACCTACTATAGCTATAGTATAAACCACTACTAGAAAAGAACTTCCGTTTAGGCCTAATTAAATGTTCTAAGGTAGTAGGCGAGCAGTATAAGGTTAAAGCTATACTATACTATAAGTCTATTAAAAATAAGCTTTAATATAAAGTTAAATAGCTAGGCTAGCCCGTTAAGGACTCTATATAGGAACTAGAGGATTACCTTAATTATTATAAAGATATTCTAAAAGAATATTAGGACTAAGGTCTACAATCTATAAATTACAGAAAGCGCTCTAATACTATAGTATTATCGCGACCTATAAAGAAAGCTCGCGAAAAGAGTAAATAGGTTAAATTAGATATAGAACGGACAAGCTCCGGAAATTATAAGAATTAGGGCTATAGCCTAAAGTAGGATGGGTCCTTAGCCTTTTTATATATATAGTATAGAGTTAATAAGGCATTTTGCTAGAATTACATTCCTATTTATTAATCTATACTAGGAACATTGTTCCTAGGGCTTCTAAGCCCTTTTTAAAGGCCTTATAAGGCCTTTTTAAGCACTTAATTAAGGTCCTTAATTACTACTATATATAAGAACAAATCCTAAAAGTCTAAACCACAAATACCCAATCTAAAAAGCTACTATACCTCATTATTATTAGGAGTAGGATTGGTATCTATTAGGCTACTAAGTAATAGCTAATAAAAATAGGATCTAGACCCCTTAGTAGGGGTATAAGTAGGTATAAAAATAGGGGTAGGACGATAAGGTGTAGCTAGAGCAGAGATCCTTAAACGCTTAATACTAATATTAGGTCTAAACCAATACCAATAAAGCTCTTGTGGCGTAAGCTTATAGTTAATAAAAATATACTTAAGCCTAGAATAAATAGAGATATTAGCTAGCTAGTATGGTCCAGAACCACTAAGACCTTACTATAGCAACTATTAGTTACCTATCCGCTAGGTACCTAAAGGGTAACCTACCTAATACCGTATTAGATTATACTCTTTTAAAACTTAACGCGTATATATAAACTCCTTCCTATAGTATATAGCAAACTTCTTCTTATTACCCCTATTCCTTACCTAATCCTTAATATACTAACCTTGCTCTTATATTATTCGTTACTAGCTAGCTTACTAGGAATTATAGGCGGTATAGATAGCTATGGTATAGTCTTAAATTTAACTAAGATATTTAGTATTGGCGTTAAAATAAGACAAAGCCTGGGTAATATAGTAGTTAAGGACATTAAAGGATTGTTGCCACTTAGGCCTAGGCTATTTAAGCTTAAAGTTAGTAATAGAAATCTATTAAGGATAGAAAAGCCTATCTTAACGTAACTACCGCTCTTAGTACGTATGTATTAAATATAAGGACTAAAGGTGTTAAATTTAACGCAGTGCGTCTTATTATAAGCCTCCAGAATCCTATTATTAGATTTCTAGTCTGTTAAAGACGTATAGGCAAAATTATTTAAGTAGGACTAGCACTAGTTATGGGTTAGTAGAGGTTAGGGTTCTATATATAAAGGTAGGGCTAGGATATACTATGGATTTTATTTAAAAGAGTAGTTAGTAGAAGAGTAAAGAGGCATATTAAATTATTAATAGAAAAAAAGAAAATCTTAATAATATATTAATGATACGTCTAAAACTGGATAAAGGTTAATAATAGGAAAGTAAGGTATTAAGAAAAAGGAGCAGCTTAATAAGTAAAGGTATCCTTATACTTTATCGTCTAATACCCTTCTAGTAAATAGCCGCAACCTTACTAATATAACTCTGTTACAATAGCGCTATTTAAAAGAAAGGAAACATATGTATAAGTTATTTAACCATTACTTTCTTATAAAAACTAACTACGCGGCCAAGGGAAGGCAATTAAGGCGTTAATTAAAGACGTATATAGGTTAAATTATGCCTAAAACGATACTATAGTATTAAAGATTAACGTTATAGACGTTCTTAATAATTGTATAATAGCTACAGTTGCTATCGCGAAGTGTCCCTATTTACTAGGCAGTAGAGCTACGCCAAATATACAGTATAAGACTATTAGATTTAAAAGTATATATACTAAATCTTAGGAGACAAGTCTCCTTAATTAACTAATTAATACCTTAACCGTATCTAATAGCCTAAGGGTAGATATAGGAATAATACATTAGTGATATAGAGGATTATATAGAACAATTACAGATTACAGATTATATCCTAATAGTTAAAGATAAAGGTAAGCTAAGGCTCTATATATTAAATCCTATACTAAAAGGTTCTATAGAACTATATTGGAATACTAAATTACCTATAATACTTATAATTAATTACAGACTAGTATAAAGGCTTAGAAGTAGAGTTATATAAAAATCCCTATATTAGCCTAGGTAGTTATTAATATGCTTTTAGTAGGCTTCTAATAGGTCTTCTAGCAATCCTTACGTCTTTTCTCTAGTTATATTTTTTCCTTATTAAGGTTTTTTAGAAGTTTAAAGTAGGGGTTAGATAGATAGATAATATATAATAGTATACTAATATCTCTCCAAACCCCTTCCGGGATAAGCCCTTATAATCTCCCTACTATAAGGTAATAGCGATTAGGGGCTAACTGTAAGAAGGGGGGTAATATAAGGGATATTATTGCAGACACCTTAGGCTGCCCTTAGGACAACCCCTAGACGCCCCTTAAATAGTCGCTAGTTATATACTAAAGGCACGCACCCGTAGTATATAGCCTCCATAATCCTAAAGGCCTTACCTCCTTAAGGATTTGTCTCTCTTACTAATCTATTCTATTTTTACAATCGTGCCTTATAGCCCCCTATTTACAAAGCCCCCTTATAAAAAAGGTATAAAAGGAGAGTAAAAATAAGTAAGGCTTTTTACCTAGTTTTTTTTACCTTTAGGACTAGGAGATAAGAGACCTAAGGAGGTTATTATCTACTAAAAAAACTAGGAAACCCCCTCTATAAGCTATAAGCTACTAAATTTTAAAATGCTATAAGCTCTAAAGGAACTAAAAAAAAGAAGTCCCCTAAAGTAAAGCTTTTTATAAAGATAAGTAATAACGAAATGTTATTTACCTCTTCCCTTCTATCTTCCCCTTACCTATTTAGGAAAGATATAAAAATATAAAAGGTAGACGAATTATCTTTAGGCTATATAAAAAGAAACGGAAAAAAAAGAAGCCGTTCTTAATCCTCTTCTAAAAAAGAGAGCCAAAAACAAATAAGAAAGATAGTAAGACTTAAGCCTATTACGGCTAGCATACCTTTCTTTAAGCTTTTACCAGAACAACACCTAGAGAAGGCTTTAGAAAGCCTAACCTAGGCCTATAAAGGGCTAGAAAAAGGAGGAAGAAAAAAGTAAGTTAAATAGCTAGAAGACTATACACGAAGTATTCTAATAGAAGAAAACCCCCCTATAAATGGAAGAGAAAAACAGGAGAAAGACGTCCTAAAAGGACTAATAGAAGAAGTAAAAGCCCTCCGCAAAGAAATAGCCCTAAAAACCTACGTAGAAAAGCTAAAGAAGGGCCTTTCTTCTTCTACTTTCTCCTTTTTCTATCCCTCCTCTTCTTCTTCTTCTTCCTCTTCTTTCTACTAGAGGAAAAAAAAGAAGCAGCTATAAGAAAGGAGATTAGTACTAGTTATAGACTAAAAGGACTAGTCTCTAAATACCTTCTCTATCTAAAATAGAGAAGCTAGTTATAGCTTTTATATCTAGAATAAAAGAAAAGTAGAATATTCTCCTTATAACTATAGAAGAATATAATATAGACTTTCTAGTTAAATATAAAGAAATCTAGTCTAGCTGCTTCTCCTTTAAAAAAGAATAAAAACTAGAGCCTTAGGCTTAAATAGTAACTTATAGTGTTTCTATCTCCCCTTTTCTAAGGAAAGAAGGCTTTAGACTTCTAAAAGAAGAAATAGAGATCGTTAATCCTATTAGGATAAAAGGACTACCTAGATAGATCTTATTAAAGTCAAAGAGATATAATCCATAAACTAGGTTTAACTCTATAGTATTTACTATAGAAAATAAGTAGAAAAGATAGGAAATTTTTAGACAGAAGGAAATCCTAATTATAGGGATAGCTACTAAGGTAGTTAAATACCTAGAAGTCTCCCCTACTACACAATATACGAGTTACTAAAAATTTGGCTATATAGGAGATAAATGTTCTATAAGGGCCTAACGGTTTTATGCAGTAATATACCTATCTAAAGACTACCCCCATTCTACTTATAATATAATAGGTAGACCTTCTAAGCACACTACCCCTCTTTGCATTAATTGTAAAGAAAAATACTTTGCTAATAGTAAAGACTGCGAGTCTCTTATAGCAGCTAAACTAGTATATTAATAAGTATAAGTTTAGAAGGTTCTATATAAGAAGAAGAAGAAATCTCCCTAGTCTCTAAAGCTAGAGGAGAAATCTTCTTTATACAATATAATATAGGAAAAAGATAAGAAGTATAGTAAACCCTACTAGAAATAGGATTTAGGAATAAAATAGATTCTATTTTAGTATAAAAACCTAGTATATAGAAACATAGACA
>Ga0307515_10021055_pt1 | contig 11584 bp, 13 predicted proteins | sample 17_EM_MG_FD_194513 | JGI IMG/M metagenome (GOLD analysis project Ga0307515, IMG submission 194513) | Populus trichocarpa ectomycorrhiza microbial communities from riparian zone in the Pacific Northwest, United States - 17_EM | ecosystem: Host-associated > Plants > Roots > Unclassified | place... | reverse complement strand
GGCACTGTTCGTCGCCGCGGTGAGCCAGCAGAGCTCGCTGCCCGTCGACACCCTCTTCGGCCGCTGGATGCACGCCACCGGCTGGGCCGGGCCGCTGGTGCTGCTGGGTTTCGCCGGCACCTGGGCGCTCCCGCTGCTGACCTCGGTGGTCGCCGGCGACGTGTTCGCCGCCGAGGACCGGCTCGGCACCTGGCGCCACCTGCTCGTGGCGGTCCGGTCGCCGCGCCGGATCTTCGCGGCGAAGGCGCTGGCCAGCCTCACCGTCATCGTGCTGCTCGTGGCCGGGCTGGCCGTCTCAGGCACGGTCGGCGGGCTGGTGGCGGTCGGCAACCAGCCGCTGGTCGGCCTCGACGGCCACCTGCTGACGCCGTCGGATGCCGCCGGACGGGTCCTGCTCGCCTGGGTCTGCGTGCTCGCCCCGACCCTGGCCCTGGCCGGGATCGGGCTGCTCGGGTCCGTCGCCCTGGGGCGCTCCCCGATGGGACTGCTGCTGCCCGCGCTCGTCGCGCTCGCCCTGCAGCTCGCCCAGATGCTGCCGCTGCCCGTCGCCGTCCGCCTCGCCCTGCCCGGCTACGCCTTCATCGCCTGGAACGGCCTGTTCACCAGCCCGGCCGAGCTCGGCCCGCTCCTGATCGGCATAGCGGTCAGCCTGGTCTGGGCGGTGACCGCGACCGCGCTGGCCTACCTGCTCTTCCTGCGGCGAGACTTCACCAACCTGGCGTACGACGGTTCGGCGCGCCGGGCCGTGACCGCCGGAGTGCTGCCGCTCGTCGCTCTGGGCGCCGCGACGGTCGTGGCAGTTGCCGCGACGACGGCGACGACCACCGGCTCCGGGATCGAGCAGGACAAGGTGCAGCGCTCGGTCGCCACGGCGTTCGCCCATCTCTACCGCCTGCAGACCAGGCAGCTCAACCGCCCCGACGTCACCGAGGCGCAACTGACGGCCACGGCGGCGTGCAACAAGGGCGCCGGCAGTGTCGCCGCCGAGGGTCCGGGCAACGACTGGCGATGCGTCGTCTCCTGGCATCTGCCCGACATCGAGGCCACCGGTACGGCCATCTACCAGCTCGACGTCACCGCGGACGGCCGGTTCGCGGCCGACGGCGACGGACCCAAGGAAGTGAACGGCTACTTCCTGGTGCGCACCCCGGACGGAGACGCACCGAACCCGCTCTGGCAGTTCGACGGCAACGTCGACCTGCTGCCCACCGCGCCGAAGGGATAGCTCCATGCAGGTAACCCGCCGCCGTCGACGGCTCGGCCGCCGAATACCACTCGCCACCGTCGGCGCCACCGCGGTCGTCCTCGTCGCCGGCACCGGCATCGGGTACGCCCAGACCCACCAGTTCGGCACCGACCAGGTCGGCCAGACCACCGACAGGGGCCTGGTGGTCTCCGACGACCAGTACGTCGACCCGATCGGCAAGCACCTCGTCATCAACAACGGCAAGATCATGTCGTCGGCGGTCAGCCCCGACGGCACCCACGTCGCGGCCTCGGTCACCGACGGCGGGATGGCGCTGGCCATCGTGGACCTGAAGCAGTGGAAGGCGCAGCAGCTCGTCGGCAACAACGCGGCGGCGGACCTGCGGATCAGCGGCAACGACGTGGGCCAGGAAGGCCCCACGTACTCCCCCGACGGCACCCAGCTGTGGCTGGGCCAGTCCGACGGCTACCGCAAGTTCACCGTGAACGCCGACGGCACCCTAGCCAACCCGGCGTTCATCACGATCCCGGCGGACGGGCCCAAGCGGGCGCTGGTGGGCGAGGCGGTGTTCTCGGCCGACGGCTCCACTGTGTACTCCGCGGTGAACGGCCAGAACCGGGTGGTCGCCATCGACGCGGCGACCGGGGCCATCCAGCAGAGCTGGGCCGTGGGCAACGCCCCGCGCGACATGGTCGAGGTCGGGACCAAGCTCTACGTCAGCAACGAGGGCGGCCGGCCGGCGCGGCCCGGCGACACCACGATCAACTCCTACAACACCCAGGTGCCGGCCGACCCGGTGACCGCCGCCACCCCACCGGCACGGTCAGCGTCATCGACCTGGCGAACCCGGCGGCCGCCGCCGGGAGCATCGCCGTCGGCCTGCACCCGACCGCCCTGTACGCCAAGAACGGGGCGCTGTTCGTCACCAACACGGCCACCAACGACGTGTCCGTCATCGACACGGCCAGCGACACCGTCGTCCAGACGATCGCCACCCAGCCGTGGCCCGAGGCGTCGGTGGGCTACGAGCCCGACGCCGTGACGCTCACCGACGACGGTCACCTGCTGGTGACGCTCGGCCGGGCCAACGCGGTCGCGGTCTACCGGTACACGACCCCGCTGGAGCCGGTCAGCTACGTCGGCCTGCTCCCGACCGACTACTTCCCCGCGGAGATCGCCACGGTCGGCAACGACGTACTGGTCTCCAACACCCGTGGCATCGACGCCCGCCGGCCGACGACCAGCGGCGGGCACGGCACCCACGACACCACGTCGAGCCTGCAGCGGTTCCGGTTGCCGAGCGACCTGGCGATCCGGGCCGGGACCGCCAAGGTCTTCAGCCAGAACGGCTGGACCAGCGGCTCGGTCGCGCTGGCCAAGGGCGGCGCGAAGCCGGTTCCGGTGCCGGTCCCGGTGCGGCTCGGCGACCCGTCGACGATCAAGCACGTCTTCCTGATCGTCAAGGAGAACCGCACCTACGACCAGCTCTTCGGCGACGACTCGCGGGGCAACGGCGACCCGGCGCTGGCCGAGTTCGGCGAGAACGTGACGCCGAACCAGCACGCGATGGCCCAGCAGTTCGGGCTGTACGACAACACGTACGATATCGGCACGAATTCGGCCGAGGGACACAACTGGCTGATGCAGGCCGACGACCCGGAGTACACCGAGTCCTCGGCCGGTGAGTACATCCGCAGCTACGACACCGAGGACGACGCGCTCGGCCACCAGCTCAGCGGCTTCATCTGGACCGGCGCCCAGGCGGCCGGCAAGACCGTGCGCGACTTCGGGGAGTTCCACCAGTTCCTGACCAAGCCGGCCGACGCGAGCTGGCAGAACCTCTACTGCGACACCAAGAACATGGCGACGACCGGGCAGAACACCGCCTATCGGTTGGTCTCGTCCTCGCCGATCCCGTCGCTCAACACGGTGTCGGTGCCCGGCTTCCCGAAGTTCGACACCAGCGTCCCGGACATCTACCGGTACGAGATCTGGAAGCGGGACTTCGAGAAGAACGGGCCGGCGAACCTGAACATGTTCTGGCTCTCCAGCGACCACACCGGTGGCCCGCCGAACGCAGCCGCCCAGGTCGCGGACAACGACCTCGCGGTCGGCAAGGTCGTCGACACGATCTCGCACAGCCGGTACTGGAAGGACTCGGCGATCTTCGTGGTGGAGGACGACGCGCAGGCCGGCCTCGACCACGTCGACGGCCACCGGGCGCCGATCCAGATCATCAGCCCGTGGGCCCGGCACGGCGTGGTCGACGATCACTACTACTCGCAGATCACGATGATCCGGACCATCGAGCAGATCCTCGGGATCCACCCGATGAACCAGAAGGACAGCGCGGCCAGCCCGATGCGGGCGGCGTTCACCCCGAAGGCGAACTTCACGCCGTTCCAGGCGCTGCCCAACCGGACCTCGCTGACCCTGGGCCTGGCGACCCCGCCCAGCTGCGGCCTGGACACCCCGGCGCCGCAGGACCCCGATGCCGCGCCCGCGCCGTCGGCGACGGTGCCGGCGGACAAGCAGCAGGTCGCGGCGACGTGGGACGCCTGGAAGACGCAGCAGCGGCTGACCGGGCCGCAGGCCCGGCCCGACTTCGCGAACCCCGCGCAGATGAACCACTTCACCTGGTACCAGACGCACGACTGGACGAAGCCCTACCCCGGCGAGAACCAGATCTTCGCCCCGGAGAACGTGCCCGGCGCCTACCTTCCGGCCCCGGACACGGACTGACAATCCGTTCGACCATCCGGAGCCGCGGGCATACCGTCACCGGGTGCCGACCGACGACGCGTACGACGAACTGATCGGCGCCGCCACGGCGGCGCCGATCGGCGGCTGGAGCTTCGGCTGGCTGGACGGCCGGGTGTCCGGCTCCGATCCGAGCTGGTCCTATCCCGACCTGGCACGGCGCCTGCTCCCCGGCTGTCACTGCGTCCTGGATGTCGACACGGGCGGCGGCGAGCTGCTGGCGTCGCTCGCACCGCTGCCGCGGCACACCTGGGCCACCGAGAGCTGGCCCGCGAACGTGCCGGTCGCCCGCGCGAGGCTCCAGCCGTTGGGCGTCACCGTCGTGCCGGCGACCGAGCGGGCCGCGGGCCTGCCCGTGGCCGACCAGAAGTTCGATCTGCTGCTCAACCGGCACGGCCACCTGGACGCCGCCGAGGCCGCGCGGGTGCTGGAACCCGGCGGGACGCTGCTCACCCAGCAGGTGGGCAGCGACGACTGCGCCGAGCTCAACGCGGCCCTGGGCGCCCCCGCCGCGCACGAACCGGGCAGCTGGAACCTCGCGACCGCCGCGCAGGCATTGACGGCCGCCGGTTTCGATCTCGGCGACTCCCGTGAGGAGTGGCCGATTCTGACGTTCTACGACGTCGGGGCCGTCGTCTATCACCTGCGCATGGTGTCCTGGCAGGTGCCCGAGTTCACTGTGGACCGCTATGACGGCACGCTACGGCGGTTGCACGCCCGGATCCGGACGGCCGGACGACTCGACATCCACGCGCACCGATTCCTGATCACGGCAAGGCTGGCCCCGTAGCGGCCGTTCTGGTTCATAGGGGATCAACAGGAAACGCAGCCACGGCACACAGGCTCGGCCCGGATGCTTCTCTCATCCGGGCGGGCGGCCCGCCTCGCTGGGCGTTACCGACCCGACACCGGTTGGCCGCTTCGTGGTGGCCGCGGCACAATGCCGCGGCCCGAGCACAGGAGGATTTGTGTCCCTTTCTGCCGTACTGTTGCGCAACCGGCGTCTCACCGCGGGCCTGCTCGCCGGGGTCGCCGTCGCGACGCTGGCCGCGTGCGGCTCCACTGACGACAGCTCGGGCTCTTCGACCACCCCGGCCAACGGGAGCACCGGCGGCCCGGGCGGCGGTGGCGGCGGCGCCATGTCGGCGTACTTCCAGTGCCTCCAGCAGAACGGCGTGACCATGAGCGGCCCCGGCGGTGGCGCCGCGCCGTCCGGCGCGCCCGGCGGGGCGATGCCTTCCGGTGGCCCGGGCGGCGGAAACGGCGGCCCGGGCGGCAACGGGACGCCGCCGTCCGGTGGGCCCGGCGGCGGCAACGGCGGCGCGCGGACCATCTCGAAGCCGGACGGGGTCTCCGACGAGGTGTGGACCAAGGCGCAGGCGGCCTGTTCGACCTTGGCACCGTCGGCGGCCCCCACCGCGAGCGCTACTTCTTGATCCGATGGCCGGTCCGGCGGTGTATCGCCGCCGGACCGGCCCGCTGTATTCCGGGTCAGCGCTGGGCGGCGCCGGTGTCCGTGCGGCCGAGGGTGCGGAGCTGACGGTCCTGGACTCGGCTGAGCAGCAGCAGGCTGGTGATCGCGCCGACGCCGGCCATGAACATGTCCCACTGGGTGTCCCAGACGTCGCCCTGGGTGCCGAGGAAGTCGTCCGCCGAGGAGCCGCCGACCACGGCAGACAGCCATTCGAACAGCTCCCAGGTGGCGCTGACCGCCATTACCACGCAGAGCACCAGCGCGGCGAGCCAGCGGCCGGGACGCAGCGGGGTGCGGCGCAGCAGGATCTCGCGGGCCACGATGGCCGGCACGAAACCCTGGGCGAAATGACCGAGCCGATCGTACGGATTGCGGGTCAGCCCGAGTGTGTCGCGCACCCAGTCGCCGGCCGGCACCTCAGCGTACGTCCAATGCCCGCCGATCATCAGGATCAGTGAGTGGGCCAGGATCAGCCGGTAGGCCAGCGGGCTGAGCGGGAACCTGCGGTAGGTGGCCACCAGGATCACGGCCCCGATCAGCGCCGCGAGCACCTCCAGCAGCCAGGTGCCCATCGACTTGGCCCCGATGGCGGAGACGACCAGGGCGACCAGCCCGACGGCTAGCAGGACTGCGGGCTCACGACGGCGGGGCGCGGCGCTGGGCAGCGCGGAAGATGCGATCACCGCGCCAGTCTTTCGGACCGGCCCGGCGCCGCGCATGGGTACAGCTACTCAGGAACGCCCATGGCGGAGGGGCCACTCGTCCGAGTGGCCCCTCGCGGCTAGACTTCAGCTGGCAGTTGACCGTGCTCTGCTACAGCGGGCGCGGCCTCGGGAGGGTGTTGCAGCACCCTCTCGGGGGCCCGTCCAACCGGACGGCGCCTACTCGCAGAAGACACGCACTTTGGCATCGGACTGGTCCACCTCCACGGTCATCTCGTCGAGCTGGTCCACGAGCTCCTCGAGCTGTTCGGGTTTGAGCTGCGTCAGGTCGAAGGGCACGCCCGACCTGCTCAGCTCGGCGTTGGCCTTGACCAGTGCCTGCGGCGGGATCAGGGCCGCCAGCCGGACCCCGGCCCGCAGCAGTTGCAGCGGCACCCGCACGTTGACCCGGGTCGGCTCGCCGTCATCCACGGCGTCCACCACCACCCGCAGATACTTCGCCTTGCCCTTCGGCCGGGCCTCGAGACCCGACGCCGGTGGCGGCTGGTCCCGTTCCAGGGCGGCGATGAGCTGCTCCGCCTCCGCTGCGTTGATCTTGCCCTCGGCCAGCATGTCGAGGATGTCCTTGCGCTGTTCGTTCATCGCAACCTCTCCTATCGGATAGCTACGAGCACGGCCGTGCGGCCCTGCTCGATGTCGAACCGGGTGCCGGGCAACGCGGAGACCAGGCGCCAACCGGTGCCGAGCGCCCGCACCGAATTGACGTGGTAGACCAGGCAGGCCACGACCGCCACCAACACGGCCAGGACCACGATCGGTGCGAACACGAGCGCCACCGGGAGCACCGGGACCCAGATCCGGAACGGACGACCGGACGGACGCTTGACCCGTACGGTCAACAATTGCGGCATCATCTGCCACCCTCCAATTCGGACAGTGCCTGCTGTGTGGTGATCTCGCCGCGGCGCAACCGATCGATGACGTCGGCCCGCGACGGCGCCGGATCGGTCTCGACGAAGTTGAGCATCTGCGTGATCCGGTTGAGCCGCGCCTTGATCGTCGGGTAGCTCACCCCGAAGATCCGCTCCATCTCCTTGATGGAACCGTGGCACCGCACGAAGGCCGTGACGAAGACCTGATCCTCGACGTTGAGCTGAGCCAGCTGCGGCAGCTCGAACTCGCCCTCGATCGCGACGCCGTTGCCGGCCAGGCGCACCCGCTCGACGACGAACGGCTGGCCCCGGGTCAGGTTGGTGAGTTCCTGCCAGTCCATCGCCTGATCTGTCATAACTAAAGTTGTACCCGGCCCGCAATCAACTTTCAAGAAGTCGATCTTAATTTTCTTAAGCCGTGGGCTTTGGGCCGCTGACCCGGACCAGCTGGGAGGAGTAGTTGCCTTGAGCGCTGTAGGTGTAGAGGTCGTCGCCGGTGCAGCGGTACTGGCTCGGCTCGGGAAAGAACGTGACCGGCGAAGTGGTGTTGACTTTTCCGTTACGTCGCACGGTGTCCACCGCGGTCGACTTCTTGACGGTGTCGGTGATCGCGCCGTCGGCGGCGTAGTAGCGGCCGGATACCGTGCCGCGGTGGACGTCTGACCAGGTGACGCCACGGAAGTGGGCAGTCCGTGGGCGCATCTTGCTGTAGTCGGTGAACTCGGTGCCGTCGGCCCGATAGGTGATGAGGACTCCGGCCCCGCCGGTGTACAGCACGCGGGTGCTGTCGATCAGGCCCCACGCCTGGTTCATCGTGACCCGCCAGGTGCCCAGCAGGCAGGGATCGACACCGGGCCGGTAGCTGGGCGACGGGCTCACCGAAACCGAGGGGCTCGCCGCCGCGGACGAGCTTGCTGGGGGCTGGGCTGCCGTTCCCTCGCCGTGCGGCATGACGAGGTACACCACCGTGACGGTGAGCGCGACGATCACGGCTACCGCGGCGACCGCTAGGAGTCGGTGGCCCGTGCCGGGCTGCGGGCGGGGGTCGGCTGGCAGATCGCCGCCTGTGGACGCGGTGAGCTGCGGTGTCCTGCGCCAGCGGGCCGGCGGGGCAACTGGCACGGCACGGTCGGCCACAGCGGCCGGGACAGTCATGGGCTGCGGGGCCGTCGGCTCGACCACCGTGTCCGCTGCCACCGTGTCCGCAACCGCCGCGTCCGCGGCAGCTGTGTCCGCGGCGACCGTGGTTGGATCTGCGGGGCCGTCGGCGGCCTCTTCTTGGTGCGCCACCGTGGTAGGAGCGGGACTGACAGGATCCGCCTCGGTCGGTTGGGCCGGTTGCTTTGCGCCGGGTGACCGCTTCTTGCCCTGTGCCAGCTGCCGATCCGTGGGCGCGGCTATGGTCGGCGGCGGGGCGATGGCGGTGCCGGTGATCGTGTCCGGTGTGAACCGGCGCCGACGGCGCCGCGCCGGCTGCGGCTCCGCTGCCGGTTGTGCCGCGCTGGCCAGCAGCGGGGCTGCCTGGTCGGCGGTGAGCCGCTGATCGACGTCCTTGACCAGCAGCCCCTTGATCACGGGCCACAGCTGCCCGGCGTGGGCGGGCGGTTTGGGCTGGCTGGTGAGCACGGCGGCGAGGGTCGCCTGGGTGTCTTCACCGTCGAACGGCGGGCGGCCGGTCACCGTCGCGTACAGGGTCACCCCCAGGGCCCACAGGTCGGCGGCCGCGGTCGCCGGGTGGCCGTTGATCCGCTCGGGCGACAGATACGACGGCGAGCCCACCATCTGCCCGGTCGCGGTCAGGATGGTGCCGCCATCGATGGCGGCGATGCCGAAGTCGGTCAGCACCACCCGGTCTTCGTCGAGCAGGATGTTGGCCGGCTTGACATCCCGATGCAGAATTCCCTGCCGGTGCGCCGCCCGCAGCGCCTCCAGCACCCGCAGTCCGATCTGGGCGGCCCGCCAAGTGGACAGCACACCCTGCGCCCGGATGACCTCGGCCAGCGAACGGCCGTCGATCAGCTCCATGACAATCCATGGCCGCCCGTCATCGGTGACCACATCGTGCACCGTGATGATCCCCGGGTGGCGAAGCTGAGCGGCCGCTTGCGCCTCCCGCAGCGCCCGCCGCATCAGCGGATCCGCGGGATTGTCGCCGGCGGAGGGAAGGTAGATCTCCTTGATCGCGACGTCGCGATGAAGCAGCCCGTCGCGGGCCTGCCAGACGACGCCCATCCCGCCCCGCCCCAGCGGCCGGACCAACGTATAGCGGCCAGCCACCACTTTAGCCGCGCCCTGGGACATGCCCGGAACTGTACCGGTGCCCCGCGAACCACCCCCACCCCGCCGAGGGTCCGATATGGAGCCGCCGCGGTGGCGTCCGCCGCGGTCGCGCTGATTCTGCAGTCCAAGCCGGCGGCAACACCCGACCAGGTCAAGGACTGGCTGGTCAAGAGCGCCACCTATGTCCCGACCGGTCCGGCCGCGAACCTCGGCCTCAAGGAACTCAACGTCAACGCCGCGCTGGCCCGCAGCGGCACCGCGGTGCAGACACCTGGGCTCCGGCCGGGCCTGAAACCGCCGGTGGACTTGCCCGCAGCGCTCGCTCACACCCGAGGCTGAACGCTGCGTTCAACTTCCTCGAGGAAACGGCGGAAGATCGGCCACGGGATCCAGCAGGAGCCGTGCACCTCGAGGCTCTCGCCGGGAATGACCTCGATCCGGCCGCAGGCGGTGGCCAGGGTGTTCGGCGTGACGGTGAACCGCTCTTCGCCTTGAACCCGTACCTCGCCATCCGGCATCGGTCGGGCCGGGCCGCGCAGCCCGGACATGTCGCCGATCGACATCACCATGCCGAGGAACCAGTACAGCACCGGCCACGGCACCCGCCCGCCGCCTTCGCGGGCCCGCAACACTGCGAGCTGTGGGCCCCCGGCAGTGTAGGGCTCGCTGTAGCGGTCTCTGTAGGGGTGTACGTTCGGCAGTCCGAGGTCGAGGAACGGTCCGTCGCCGGCCGTGGCGTCCGAGGGCGGCTGGCCGTCCGAGCGCAGCTGGTAGAGGTCGCCGTCGGTGGAGGAGCCCCGGTCAATCCGGTACGGGTAGTGGGGCATCTTGTGCATTGGAGCAGGATCCCACGGCGGTCGACTTGGCGCTGTGGAGGAATCCGTTGCAGGAGCGGTCTTGGCTTATTCGATCCATTTGTTCGCCCAATCGGGAGAGCCTGTGGCGCAACGGGCGATCCTGCAGCTCATCGAAGCCACGGTCAGCGCTGACCCTCCCTCCGGATGCGAGTAGCTCGCCGGTACTGCTCCAACTGAACACCCAACCCGATGCGGTGAAACGTCAAGTCGAATGGGGCCTGCGCAACGGCGGGCCGTATGCCGTTGCCACCAGCGACACACTCATCGAACTCACCCTGTCCGGCTATATCACCGACTGGACGACCGTCCGATCGATCTGCCAAACGGCCACCCGCCTTTGGAACGCCGTGCTGTACGACGAGACCGGCTTCGCTTTTTCGCTCGACGATCCCGCCTGAACCCAGCCGCCGACAAGCCGCGGACCGGCTCATCCCCCGTGGGGCGGGAAGGAGCGCCGTGACTGATCAGGTGGTCAGTTCGGCGGTGGCAGGCAGGCAGAGCGATGGGCGTCCCCGTTACCCACGAGCCCGACACCCCGGGCACGAACCCGAGTGATGGGAAATCGCCCGGCAGACCCGCTCCAGGGCGATCATCCGGGTAGGTTATCGGGGTGAGTGACTGGAATACGACCATCATCGAGCAGTTCCGCGCCCAAGGCGGCAAGGGAGTCGCCCAGTTCGGGGACGCGCTGCTGCTGTTGCACCACACCGGCGCCCGCACCGGCACCGTCCGGGTCAATCCGCTGGCCTACTACGACGACGGCGACCGTCTGGTCATCGTCGCCTCCAAGGGCGGCGCCCCACTGAATCCGGACTGGTTCTTCAACCTGCGGGCCAACCCGGACACGACGATCGAGATCGGCGCGGAGACGGTCAAGGTCCGCTCGGCCGAGATCACCGGCGACGACTACGAGCAGACCTGGGCCCGGGTGACCGCGACAATGCCCGGCTTCGCCGACTACCAGACCAAGACGGCCCGCCGGATCCCGCTGGTCGCGCTGCACCGCAAGGACGGGTAAGGCGGCGCGCAAAGCAGGTAGAGCGCAGGCAGTATCCCCTGCGGGCAAGCGCCGCGCATTACCTGCGGCAGCTCAGGATGTACCACGGCCGGAACGTCCGGCCTTGCCGAACCTTTCTCGGGAACCGCATGACACGCTCTGCAGCGTCAAGACCTCTTCGCCGAGGGATCAGCGGCAGATGAGCGCGCACACGCGGTGGTCCACTGACCGGCACGTTTCCTTCGACGGGCGATGACTCGACGTTCGGCGGCTGGGCGTGCTGGAAAACATCTTCCACGGCTTCGGCCGAGACGGACACGAGATCGCTTTTGTCTTCGGGTGCCGGCTGGCCGATCAGACCCTCTACGAGCGGGACTTCGTTGGCGAGATTCTCGACGACGCGGGCACCAAGGTC
>Ga0307515_10021054_pt1 | contig 11584 bp, 8 predicted proteins | sample 17_EM_MG_FD_194513 | JGI IMG/M metagenome (GOLD analysis project Ga0307515, IMG submission 194513) | Populus trichocarpa ectomycorrhiza microbial communities from riparian zone in the Pacific Northwest, United States - 17_EM | ecosystem: Host-associated > Plants > Roots > Unclassified | place... | reverse complement strand
CGGGTTTCAAAACTATGATAGAAACAAACACGATCATTTTGACCCAGACTAACCGTTGCCGTCTGGAAAGTGAGAAATGCCTCCATCCCGTCCGTAACTTCAAAATTCCAAATCCCTAATTTGCTATCCAATTTCAAACCCTAATCTCACTCAAAGCTCAAGCCGTTCCCTAATCCCAACAATACCCCAATCCCACTCCCCAGCCAGCTACTGTCAAGGGTTAAGCACTCTTTCTCTCTTCAGGTAAATCAAGGCACTATGTTTCCTTCTTTTTTAAATGTCTCTCTTTGCTGTTTAATTGAAGAAATTAGCAGTTTTTTTTTTTTTAAATCTGCAATCCATCACGAGTAGCCTATTCTCTTCCTTCGCTTATAGGGTGACATTCTTTGGAGATGGAAAGTGGTGGAGAGACGGTGACTCAAGTGGAGCAGTGGTCTGTTGAGGATCGGGTGTTCCGGATATACAATCTGTTCGCTAATATTCCTCCTGTAGCCCAAACCACCATGTAAAAACCGTTTATATATATGTTTATAATAATAAAAAAAATCATTCGTAATAATTTTGTTGTAAAAAAATAAATGTATATGTACAGGTTGGAGCTTCAACGTGACGAGCACATTATATACCTTAATGAAGGTCTCAAGCAACTCGGTCCCTCCTTTGTAGCTCTGGATTCCAGGTTCGCTCGCCTGCTTTTCCTCCCTTCTTCCTTCCTCTCCGTTTTCTTTTTATTTATTTATTTTTTCAAATTTGATTTTGCTGTGCAATATTGCAGTCGACCTTGGCTTTGCTACTGGATCATACATTCCATGGCTTTGCTGGGGGAGTCTCTTGATTACCAACTCGAAAATAATGCCATTGACTTTCTTAACCGTTGCCAGGTATTTTTTTTTTAAAGCTACTTCCATTTCTTCCAATTTATTATTATTTTTTAATGTAGCTCATGGTTGTGTGTTTAATAACCATTTTATTGTTATTTTCTTTTTGCGCTTGTGTATTGGAGTTTCCTCATCATAATGAAATAAAAGTTTAGCACTTCATCTTTTATTCATTGCATTCTGTTTTACAGGACCCAAATGGTGGATTTGGTGGCGGACCTGGACAGGCAAGTTCCATTATTTCGCAAGATGAATTTTTTCTTTTGATACACCGCCACTGTGTATGATAGTGTTACAGAACTCACCAAACCATAATCCAACCCAGCCTCCTCTTTCCTCCACAATCCCTATGCTTGTTTGCCTTTTAGTCTATGTTTTTTTGGATAGCAAGGTAAGGGAAGGACAAGGCTCAATCCATCCAAATTGAGATGATTGAAAACTACAAATTTAAAGAGGGCAAGGATGAAACTTGTCCTTCCAATGCTTCATTGGGTCTCCATCTTCTTTGCCAAACAAAATGAACACCAAATCCTTCATTTCTCATCCATCCCTTTTGCAAACCCTCCTGTCAAACACATGCAAAAGTCAGAGATTGGATATTCTTTTTCAAAGCTTATAATAAATTCATACCCCCATTTACTTTTTGCTATAGTTGTGTGAAAGTGTTTCCTGCTGAAAAAAGGGGCTGCAACTGTGGTTTTAAGCTATCCTAAGTTAGTCTAATGTGAGAAGTTATGGCGATAATAGAGAAGCCAATCAATCTTAGTTGTGATCTTGCCTATCTTACAGTGGTCTCCCTGAACAAATGTTAAATATTGTTTGCGTTTATTTTTGTGGTAGGAGAATGCTAGAGGCATTCCTCTTTTGTATATATGCATGATTTCTTACATGCTGTTTTGTTTTTTTCTTTTTTTAGAAAACTATCAATTGTCAACTTGACTGTATTAGTTTGTTATTTTTGTCTTTAGATGCCACATCTCGCAACAACATATGCTGCAGTGAATTCAATTGTTACTTTAGGAGGACAGAAAGCCCTGTCTTCAATTAATAGGTGGTCACTTTTTTTCTGCTGTTCTTTTAAGAATTCACCTTTCCTCACTACACTGCAACTTCAGTTTTTGGAATTGATTCAACTTCTTTTTAATCTTTCTTCTAGAGACAAATTATACAACTTTTTATTGCGAATGAAAGATCCAAGCGGGGCCTTCAGGTGTGATTTCAAATTTGTTCTAGCAGTTCCAATGAAATTGATTTTTTCATTAATTTCATTCATTAATGTGTGTACGTACGTATGTTACAGTGACTGAAGTATCATTTCATATCTGAAACTGCACAATTTTGAGTTCTTACTGTCTAGTGCATGTTTATTTTTTCCATGTTCTAGCTTGCTTTTCTTATGTACAACCTTGGAAGCTATTCTGGATTTGAATTTTTGGTGGTGTCAAGGGACTTGTGGAGTTGGTTTAAAAGGATTGGGGATTAATGTAAGTACTAGAGTAATACTAGTAAGGTTTCACATTTAGTAATTTTAGGAGTCACTATCAAAAGCAGAGTTGCTAGAATTTTATTCATAAATTGATTTGCATTGTATGGAATGATTACATAACCTTTATATAGGTCTTGTGAAAAAAACATTAATGGTCTTTTTTAGAATAGGAAAAGCCGAATAAAACTGAGCTTGTTTGGGAGTGTGGTTGCGGTTGCTTTTCACTAAAAAAATATATCAAAATAATATTTTTTTATTTTTTAAAAATTATTTTTGATATCAGCGCATCAAAATGATCTAAAAACACCAAAAAAATATTAATTAGAAGCAAAGAAAAAATAAAAAATTTTCAAATTTTTTCAAAAGTGCTTTTGAAACGTAAAAACAAATAGGGCCTAACTCTTTGATGCTAAAAATTACTAAATAGTTCCATAAAGTATATTTTTCCTAAATGAGAAGGCACAATTTTTAAGGAAACCAAAACTATATATTAATTTTTCTTTCAATGGTTTCTTATTCAACTTTTACCCCTAACTATATTTTATTTTTAGTGTATTTGGAAAATGATAAAGGGTAATAATGGATTGTATTGATTAACTCTGACTTCTTAAGTAGCCATTTAAATTTGGACTACCAAAAGAGGAAAGTAGGACACTTGTTTAGGGACTGGGAGACTGGAAAATAAGGTAAAGACAAATTTTGTAGTTTTCCAGCAAATGGTAACTACAAAAATGCCTTCTCTACAAAATGACATTAACTTTGCTTCCTTTTATTTTCTGCACCACGTTATGCAAAATTACCATATAAATTTTTTGGTTTTGCTCATTTTCATCTAAACATGTTATAGAGGAAATATGAACTGTTTATGACTAGCTTTGAATGTCATGCATTTCTTTTCATTAGGATGCATGATGCTGGTGAAATTGATGTACGAGCATGCTATACCGCCATTTCAGTAAGATCTTTCTCTTTCACCTTGGAGTCTTTTGGCCAAAGCATCAGTTGAAATATGTGTTTAGAGTAGCCATCTATTATAGCTTAAAAATGCTGTCTATATTCTGTAACAGATCCTTATTCAAGAATCAATATAATCAACCATATAATTAATTAGCTTTGGTGTGAGATCTGCTAAAAGTTGTGTTCAAACTGCTCTAATGGAAATATTCACTATTGCTTGACTACTAGTTGAACATGGATGAGTTTTATGTACTATCTATAATTATGTGTGTAACTGGCATGTTATTTCACTTTCACTAGGTCATTTAACTCTTACATTTGGGCATTTATGTATCACCAGGTCATATTAGGCATTGCTATCTCACTCTTTCGATAGGTTATTCTACTTTTGCTTTCCTCACTTCTGCACTGCTCCAATCATCTTGTTTCAACCAGGTTGCTAGTATTCTCAACATTCTGGATGATGAGCTCGTTAGGGGTGTTGGTAATTTCATCTTAAGGTTGGTTTCTAGTGGTTCTTCAATATTTAATTTTGGAACTATTCCAGCTTGAGCTTCCTTTTTTATTCATGTTTTATCCAATTCTTTCAGGCTTTATTTGGGGTTTATTTTTTGTCTTAGCTATTTGTTACTTCTAGAACAACAGTCTTGGTGTGTAGCATGTGCCATTCTTCCAAATTATGAAATCATTTTACTTCCATGTTTGAAACTTTCAAATGTGCATTTACAGAACTTTATATGGAGACTTGATTGCATAAGAAAAAATTCATGGTTCTTAATGGATGAGAACAAGTGTTAATACCCAAACTGTATCATTCCCATTACATTTGCTATGCCTCAAGAGGCTAGCTTGTGTATCTTCATTTTTTACATTTAATCAGAGTTGTTGAAAGTTACCATTTTATTTCTTTGCAATTCCTCTTGCATTTTGCTTTCATGGATGTGAGGTAACACTCATTTTTTCTGTTTTTTCCCTTTTGTTAATATACTTTGGGATAGTCAAGGACCATTCATATGTAACCCATCTAAATTGGCCTCCATATAATTTTGATACCTTCATATTCTCTAGTTTAGGGTTTTTGGTTCTTTTGTGTCCTTTCAAGCTGTGAGCTCATTTTATGTGCTCTTGGGAATTGTGGCTGTCAAGTTTGAAAGTGAGATCAACATGAGTGTAGATTGACCTGATGTGGCTTTTTGTGATAATTCCTGTCCTGAAGGTGTCATTCGTTTGTTGGGATGTTGGTAATTTCACAAATTTGGGAGTATAGTATGGAGCCACTGGGAAGGCCAAACTAATTGTGTGAAATTTATTGCCTTTTTTTTCTGCGAGATGGACTACATCGCTTCCCCTAGCAATATTAATTCCTCAAAAACCACATGGAGTTTTTATTCATTATAGTTAGTTGAGACATAATGATACAGTATAGGAACATGAAGTTTATTTGTTTGCTGTAATTTAGTACTTTTAGAATAATAATAATAATATTATTATTTTTATTTATTATTATTATTATTATTATAATTATAAGGTAATATTTTAATAGAATTCTTATTTTCTATTTAGTTTAGGATACTAGGGTTGCTTGGTGTTTGTATAAACACCACATCCCTTTGTAGAAGGGAGAATGTTAATGATGATGAATTGAAATTAAGATTTGAGTATTGTTTCTTCTATATAAACATCATCTAGTAGCAACTTTAGTAAACCGAATATCCAACTTGCAAAAACCCTCATAAATACAATATCCATTGAGATTAGTCCAAGCAGAGATAGTGGTGAGATCTGAAATAAACCATAGCAGTCTTATCATACATAATAATCTATTCCTCAAAGCTATAAGGTTCAAAAATCTCATACAATATTTCATTACTAAACTGATATAAGAATCCATGAAATTTACAAACAAAACCAACTTGTATGAGTGGACTCTTCACTCTTCAATAATCACGATCTTCATACGTGATGGAAGCAATTTGTTTCTTGCCAAATGAAATCAGTCATCTTAAGCCCAACTTATGAAGCTTCTGGTGAATTTAAGATGAGAAGCAATGTGGTGCAATAATGAAGTTTGGTGTTTGACAACGATGTTGGCAGCAACAAAATATCTATCTTGACTTAAAGTAGTTGATATAGAAGCTATTCTAGGGTGAGAGGGATTTGTTTCCACATTCTCTAGTTGTAAATTTTTTTTCTTCTAGAAACTTTTTTTTTTCCTGACAAAAAGAATTTAGGGTTTGTGGTTTAAGGTATGGTCCAACCTTAGGCTCTGATACCAAAATTGACGTAGCACAGGATAGTAGCAAAGTTAGAAAGAGCAGAATTCCCTAGAGGACAGGGAAAAATTGAGCAAGAAGAAAGGAAACCTATAGAAGAGGGTAAATCCCTATAGAAGAAGGTTAAAGAATTTTTTTTTTTTTTTATAAAAAAAAACCTTGTAAGAGGGTTCCAATAAACAGAAGAAACAATACATAATTCTGAATTTCAATTTATCATCATTAACATTCTCCCCTTCTACAAAAGGATGTGTTTATATAGATATCAATAAACTCAGTATTCTAAACTAAATATGAAATAAGAATCCTAATAAAATATTTTTAACAATAACAACAAAATCCTAGAAATTGACCTAAATAATTATAGGATTTTAAACATAAGAAATTACAAACAAACAAGTAAACTTTCTTTTTTCCTATACAACATCATATAATTTGTCAAATGATATACGAATGATGCTGGAGTTATGATTGAGACTGGACTGTTGAAAGCTCTCTGTAACCTGGGAGAGGAAATATTTATTTGATTTCATAGATAAATGAATCTTTATAGTGGTCTATAAGAATGGTATGATGGCAAAGCTGGGTTGCGTTATGTGTCAGAGAGATGGGCATCATATGTGCTTGTTGCATCAATAGGTGGTGATTAATTTGTGGATGAGGTTGCTTCAGTTACACCGTGCTGTCCTTAGATCTGCATTGTTTCAGAATACTCTTTTAGCTCTATTATGCCAGTGACTATTCTGACAAGTCATAGTGTAGTTTTTCTATTTTCATACAAGATTAATTCCTCAAAAGTATTACACTTGCGTTGTGTTTATATTTCTTGATGGTGTAAGCAACTAAAAGTCTTTCTTTTTGATATCCAACTTAGCTGTCAGACATATGAAGGTGGTATTGCAGGAGAACCTGGTTCTGAAGCTCATGGTGGGTATGTTCTCTCTCTCAAAGTCCATATCTGTTAAAGAGATTATAAGTTTTCTATTTTGCTAGCCCTCAATTCAACTTCTATATGTGTCTGCTTGTGGTCCTATCTCTTTCCCAGTCAATCAATGCATCTCATGGATTTGAATACCTGGTTATCAGGTATACTTTTTGTGGATTGGCTACCATGATTTTGATCAATGAGGTTAACCATTTGGACTTGGCTGGTTTAATTGTAAGACAATGTTGCCTTTCTTTGTGATCATTTGCCAAAATTTATCTATTTGTACATGAATTACTGTGGTGTTCTATATGTTGGGTCTCTTATGTATCAATTTTTCTGCAATGAATTTCTTGAACATGTTGTAAGAAAGCTTTTGGTGGTTATTGTATTAGGATTGGGTCGTCTTTCGACAAGGAGTGGAGTGTGGATTTCAGGGGAGAGCAAACAAATTGGTTGATGGTTGCTACTCTTTTTGGCAGGTATTTTCTGTTCTTCGTTTCAAGTTGTTAGTGTTTCATTTTTTATGGTGAGTTAAAAATTATGTGTTCAGGGAGGCGTGCTTGCATTATTACAAAGAATAGATTTGGTTACTGGTGATCGTCTATCACTATTTGATTCTGGAGAAGAGGACAGCACTGGAAATAGTACTTCTGAAGGAGAAGATACTGATGGAATTTCATCTGCGGCTGAGGAGACTTGCCATTTTAAGAATGGAGGTAGATTGGTTATTTTTTTCTTTTGGAGATTTTGCACTTGATCTTATGTTGGCTTTATGGTTTTGCATAATTGTCATGTGATTTCTCTCACCTTTTATTCTTACACGGCTGCAGAGCAGCAGGATACTTCTTGTTCAGTGAACGACACCAGTTCCAGTCATACTCGATCTTTGGGAAATGTAGAACTGGAACCTCTTTTTCACAGCTTGGCATTACAGCAGTACATACTTCTATGCTCACAGGTCGAAATTGAAAAACTCTTTCTATTTATTGATGACCCTGTCATTGAATTTTTAAGATCTCATTTCCTACTTCGATGACTTTTTATGTCTATTTCTTATCTATCTGATTATTGCTTTTGATAGTATCTTGGAAAGCCTGAATCATTTTCACACTTGTTTGCTAAATTTTTTTTCCAGCATTTTTCATCCCTAACACAAAAAAAATATCATTTTGATTCCTCTATGTCATGGGTCAAGCCCTAGAAACTGTTTTATTTTCCCCAGAAAGAAAGGTGGTTTTCCTTGTGTTACATTTTTATTTCCATGTTTTTAAAACAAGGCATGAGGTTCTCAGCATTCTGTACTTGCCAAACAATAGTGATCTGTTTTTAAAACAAGGTCATTATTGGCTGGTGGCATGTTAAACGTATTCGAAGATTCAGGTTCCTGCACCTCATTTGGGAGGGAAAAAGTTTTGGCAATTTTATGCTAACCCAAATGCAGTGCCCATTGTTAAACCTAAAGAGTCTTGCAAGTTGAGTTTGGAAACTTTCAATATGGTCTATAAAAGTTTATTTTTCATCATTAAGGTCAGTGTCATTTATTCTCAACGTGGTTCCTTCATCTCTGTGAAGATTTGTAAGGATCAAGTCCATTGCATGCCATAACTAGCACAACATCAAGACCTAATGATTCAATATATATGTGCATGCTTATGAAACAGATATAACCATTGGGTACCCACACAAAAAAGAAGTTTAAAAAAAGAGGAGATTTTGAACTTATTTGACCACAAAATCCAGGGAGGAATTTGTAGATTGCCTCAAACTTAGTGGTTATGTTTTGTTGCATGGACATTTGTGGTAGCGGAAAATTGTATTGAGTTAGAGAGGTTGGTTTTACTTTGATATTTGAGCAGCTCTTAGTTTATCTTATTTAACGGATATTTGATACATTTTGTGTAATGTGGCTACTACAGTTAGAGAATGGTGGATTCAGAGACAAACCAGGGAAGCCCCGAGACTTTTATCACACATGTTATTGTCTAAGTGGCCTCTCTGTATGCCAGCATAGCTGCTCCAAGGATTACGATTCTCCATCCTTGCCCGGGCAGGTGTTGGGTCCCTATTCAAATCTCTTGGAACCCGTCCATCCACTCTACAACGTCGTCTTGAAACAGTACAGGGAAGTTCGTGAATTCTTTTCTAGGTCTTGAGCAAAGTTGAATTGAGATGTATGATCTGTATTTTGATAGTATTCTAGAAATTTTATCTATGGCATGACTATAAAAGAGATTCATTTTGCTGTTTGAACGCCTTACTCCAAACTTTTCAATTGAAGGGTATGTACCATCAATATTTAATCAATCAAGTATCTTAGGTTATTGTAAGTGTAAATATGTTGATATCTAAATTAAATACTGGAAATGTGTTACATAATTGTCTAGGTACTAGCAAACATGTGGCATGATCCAGATTGAGAACATTGGTTGCTAGTTCCAATATCAGGCATGGTTAAGATTCTTGCAATTAATTGGATCAGCAAGATTTTTTCTTTCATCCATGCATGCAATATTTTTTTTTTGTTGTATTTATAAAAGATTCAATATTCTATTAAGTATAGGTTATTAATTTCTTTATCTAATTTGGATTTAGTGAATTCTCCTAACCAGAGTTTTTTCATTCTTTATATATTAAGTAGAATTATTAAATAATTTCATTAAGATCCATATATGTTATCAAATTATTTTAAAAGTAAATAAGCTTAGTTAATTTTAATATATTTAAAGATATTAATTATGTAATTAAATATTAATTACTATACATAATGAAGTTAATTAATTTAAAAATATTTAAGGTTATTTTTACCTTTTTAAATAAAATAAGCAACTCTCAAACTAAAAAATCATCACTTTCCTTGCCTTTTAAAGTGAAAGCTAATATACTCTTAAACAACTGTTATAAAAATCATTTTCTACTTTAAGTAGTTGATTTTTAAAATCTAAACAAAACACTTTTTAATCCTTTATTTTAAAACAAAACAATAAAAGTTAGAAAACCAGGGGGCCAAACAAGCTCTTAGCCTATGGTTTATTGTTTGATTTTAACTAAGTTCGTTCTAAACATTGCGCAATCTGGCGTTAGATATACACTTCTTTGATAAAAAAAAAAAGAAAAAGAAAGTAAAGTCCTCTTTTGCCGTAATGATTTGATATAATATTAGAATTGGTTGACTATTAGATCCTCGATACAATTCTAATATACTTCAATATCAATATGTAAATTCGATGATTTTTCTAATAAAAAAAGACCAAAACATATATATAATTCTCATTCCAAATATATACATCAATTAAAACCTTGATTAACACCCTAAGAAATATGTAATTTTTAACATGAGAGGTAGTTTAACTGATCAGATCTTGGATTTGCTCTTCAATAACCACGAGTTTGAGTCCTCTTAAGACCACTAGAGGTTTATATGATCGTTAATTTTAGAACTCGTGTAATTAGTTGAGGTACGCGTAAACTGGTCCGAACACCTAAATTAATAATAAAAAAAGTGTGAGTTTTAATAAAACAATGAAAACTATGTTATCATTTTCCATTTTTACCCAACATATTATATAGTTCAATGTTCTTGTTTTAAGTATTTTTTTAAAGAAAATGGGTAAAGGATAAAAATTGAAAGTGAATGAAACTATGGGAATTATTATACTTTGACTTTTAAAAATGGACACTCAAAATGGCATGACATATTGAGGGACAGTGGGACATAGGGGGTATAAAACAAGCTTTTAAATCATCCACAATACTTTATTGGCTTTTATTTATTTTGACCATCAAATACTTAATATTATCATATTAAAGAAACCCGTCATACTGGACAAACGTAATTCACAAACATTTATGAACGAAATAGTATTTTTTATAAGAGAAGACATTGCAATCATAGTATATATTACATTCAATGATTTAACCACATTTGATTTTTTTTTTTAAAGATTTTCAAGTTTTTTCTATTGTGGATTTTAGTAAATTAATAATTAAAATAAAACATTAAAAAATATTGGAGAGTTATTTATCCTATTTTTATTTTAACACTTAATTGTATTTATTTTCTTCATATAATTAAACTAGCTTTTTTTAGGCCTAAAAAATGCTACCATTTAACATTGTAATATAACTAATTATCATCACATTCATTAAAAAATTTTAAGCATAAAAATCAATAATTGGTTCAAATTTCCTATCCTTTAAAAAAATCATTTATATACTTAATCTTATCGATTAATCAATTCAATCATTATTTCTATAATCAATTTGATTATATCCTTATAAGTGTCTATACTCTTATTATCATACTCAGATATAAATCCATCTTTCCATTCTATTATTTACCTTACCTTTGTCAATTCAAATGTCGTAATTTCCATGCCATAATTTTCATTAGTTATATCAATCCAAGTGCATAATTATATAATTTTTAGACAACTTAAATCAATACTTTAGTATAATCCTGACAGATCCTGAATTTACTATAAAAATCCCTAAAATATAACTACGATATAAATTATATCAACCTTTGTTTTATCCTTTATTATTGTTCTAAAACAATCGTTAACTCTATATCTTATGATATATTTCCTGCTCATTATATGAAATGGAAGTGTCTTCTATGGAGCTTCCACCTCCTAGTTGCTAAGGAGGCAAATGCTCTAACATGTGCTCTCATACAATTTTCCAACAATCTCGATCCATACTTCGAGTTTCCAATCATATGTCTTAACCTCCTCACAACCATCTTAAACCCAATTAATTTATACTTGCACACCTTACACAGTCATTAAAGCCTAAAACTCCTTCCATGTGAATTGCCAGAACAACTATCTTTTTACTACTTTTACATCACGATCTGGCTCTCCTAATAGTCTAGAAACAAGACAATTATTCCATCTCAATAACTCGACTTGGCATCTCATATATATACTTTTTATTGTCTCACTTTTAATTCAGTTTACTTTCACTATTGCCACCACTCATAATATATCTAAACATTATTTTTATTCCATATATAAAACCTTAGAACAACAGTCATTCACCCATCATATGTACTGGCATATAA
>Ga0307515_10021053_pt1 | contig 11584 bp, 6 predicted proteins | sample 17_EM_MG_FD_194513 | JGI IMG/M metagenome (GOLD analysis project Ga0307515, IMG submission 194513) | Populus trichocarpa ectomycorrhiza microbial communities from riparian zone in the Pacific Northwest, United States - 17_EM | ecosystem: Host-associated > Plants > Roots > Unclassified | place... | reverse complement strand
AAAAAAAAGTGGCATGAAGTGGAGGTTGGACCCGACCACTACTTCCAAGTAGTTCCAACCGGGCAACGTCCTCAACAGGGCGGCAGAAGGTGGTCTAGGTAAGCAACTGGGGGTTACAGATGACCCTGGGCTCTGGCCCCCAGTCATGGTTGTCGTCGCGGGAGGCGACGAGTGGGATGCAGGCTCGGGCTGCGGGCCTGGGCCTAGCTAACACTGGTTACCTTCTCGTATAGATACATAGTAGTGCCTCTGCTTTTAGCAGATTTTTCTTGTACGTAGTTATTGCCCTGTGGTCGCCACATCATCGCGACAGGGCGCCAGTGAGTAAACAGGTAGGAAACCGGTGCGGGGGTCGTGCTCCCCCGTATCCGAGACTCTCCTTGATCCGTAGAGTAGTGGTACCCAGGCTGGGCGGCCTTGAAAGAGTGTCGCCCCGCCCCCTGGGGAATCAGAACACAGTCGGCGTTGCCACTCTGGCAACTCCCCTGGGTGCCTGCAGGCACAACCCCCTAGCCGATACGTCCGCTCTGGGGTCACCAGGGGTCGCCAGGGTGCTTGCTGAAATTTACGGGAATTTCTTGGTTGCCCACGAGGCTTCCTCGAGTTCCGCGCTGATACCATGCGGCCTCCTTGGAGGTCCGCGGACACCCAATGCTGAAGAGAGGGCACGACATAATGTGCCCTTGACAGCGTATTGCCCGGGTGGGGGCCTGGATGCTCATGAACGTCCATGGACCTCCACCTTTGTAACCCGTTATGCCATAGTTGGGCGTCCTTGGACGCTCAGCTCTATGACCTCTCCCTGGCCCTGGCCAGGTGACGTGTAGTGCACGGTCCTAGGCGTACGGATCTGTCGCCGGCCACTGGATGTGAGGGTGTGATCGTCTCGGTAAGCATCGGGGGCACCAGCGCTGTTTAGCTTAGCCGTAATAGGGGTGGGATCCCCGCTGCTCTAGGCGTACGGAGTCCTTTGGGTCATGTCGTGGGCCGCAGCCTTATGTGCGTAGGCTCTGTAAATCATATAAAATACATGTAAATGCACCTAATAGGTTCGCATGGTGTACCAATTGGTAGGACCCCTTCGGGGATATCCGGTATAAGTGGGAGCCGATGGGAAAGGGCCACTGGAAGGCTGTTGCCATGGGGATATGGGCACTGTGGGCCTCGTGGTTGTCCGGCGTTATAAAACCTGCATTGAAAAGTACCCCCCTGGCAGTGCAATACCACCGAGTAGGGCATTTGTATCCGAAGTGTGGAAGCCTTTGGCGCGTTAAGTCGCTGTCCCGGCGAGGATGGCGTTGCGGCGTATGGACCCCTTGTGCCCCGAGATGTTTCACCTGATGATAGTTAAATCTGGTGCCTGGTTACTTATCTTTGCCATTTAGGGGCGTGACTCCCCCATCCTTAGAGAGTGCGGGCTTCGGCCGTCGCATGGATGGTGTGGGGAGTTTTACCATAATTCGTCTCCATTATCCTTCTCTCACCCTCTGGGAGTGGGTTCTACTCCCACTGTAAGGTGGAGATAGTGGTGTTGGGCTACGATCCTCTGAGGTCCGATTCCCATGCCCAGGTAGGGACGTTAAACAATTTAGGGGCAGTCCGGTACGGTTTGCCCTGTCAGCCGCAGGCAGGGGCCACCAATACCAATGTCGGACTTAGAGGCCCTCCGCAGTTTTAGTGGGTATGGCGTCATAAGACACTCCGTCTAGGCATTGACTCCCACACTCCCAGCCTCTGAAGCCGGTGTGTGTGTCGCATGCTGCTCTCCTTTTGGTTTGCAGTGAAGGCTGTATTGGCGCCTCCAACAGGCAATGGGGTCATTAAATGATTTCTGCGGGTTCAGAGGAGGGAGAGTTCTAGCGAACAGGCCATTCCAGTTGAGGGGTTTGTCACGTCCGGGCTACGGGCAGTAAGAGCCTTAACTCCCCAGAAACGGACTGCCCTGTTTAGGGGCACCTTTTCAACATGATCTCATTGAGGGCCGGGAGACCATTTCCCTCCTTTGAGTGTAAAATCATTGAACTGGTGGCAGTGCGGCTTCCCTTCTGACCAAAAAAAAAAAAAAAAAAAAAAAAAAAAGTGGCATGAAGTGGACATTTCGAAGATAAGGTATCACTGACGGGCTCTGTGCTGTCTAACAACATAGCAGAGGTCGCAGCGGTGGTCTTGTGCCTGCTGGCATGGAGAGATGCGCATATAGTTGTCCACACAGACTCAACATTTGTCTTGGGTTTACTGCGAGGGGGCCTACTGGCCATGGAGAGAGACGGGTGGGGTGACGCCCCCTGGCACCTGAGCAGGGGACCGCCCACACCCCTCCTGCAACAGCTCTTGTACTTACTGCAGGATAGAACAGGGCGAATACGCTTTGAGAAGGCTAAAGCTCACAGCCACGACAACATGAACAACATCACAGATGCGCTGGCCAACAAGGGCCGCTTAAAGGGCAGGGTCCTTGACGTGGGCTCCCTCAAAATACCCGCAGGGTGGGTGGACACGGCCCCAGTCCTGTGTCACCAGCCCCTCGACTACATGACTAAATTGGTTGTATGGGCAAGGGTGGGCGCACCAGCAAAAACAATCAAGTTTGAGTCCTTCTCTGACAGGTGGATGGTCACCCTCAGGAACATGTTTGGGGTGGTCCTGGACCCTGGAAGCTACATAGGGAGGATTTGGAGTTTGCCCATTCCGGAAGGAATGAAAGAAGTGTTGTGGAAAGAAATGAATGGGGCACAGGTCCTTGGCCATAGGTACTTTGGTAGAGGGCATGCTAAGTCTGACATGGGACACTTTTGCCTGTGCAGGACAGAGATGTCGTTGGGGCACATATTAGTGGGCTGCAAGGCCTATGTGCTACGCTCGCTGATGGAGATCCTACTGGACTTGCTGAAAGCTGTGTACCCGGGATCTGGGTTCAAGATGTTAACCCCGGATGCCTGGGGGCAGTCCCCTTGGTACCCCTTGCTGGCTCTTGGGGAACTGGAGGAACATGCGTACCCCATCGTCAAGGGAAGGAAGGCAATCCTTAAGAGGCTGAAGGAATCCAGACAGAGACGCATGTGGATTATAGGTAACTACTATTGGGCCCTCTGGAAGTGGCACATGAAAGAAATACATGATGCAGGCTTCAAGTTCGTGCCTGCGCTCTGTGAGGATTCACTACACAACACCTTACTTATGCCCGTCCCCCCACACCTGATAAAACAGTGGGAGACAAAAACTGACAACACTGGGAACCAAAGGTCCACGGCTGGACCCATAGGCAGCAATACCTGCCAGCCCCTTGTTCTCGACAGAGGCCACCAGAATAGGGCAGAGGCCCGCCTGAGTACCTGGGGTAAGCGGGTGCCACGAGCCCTTGGCACTTCTGCAAGGGACCAAGCAGTGCAGTCACTATCCTGAAGGGACGCTATACTGCGAGCCCTCACAGACGACGCATATACGTGATCATGTTGTATGCGTGCTCTAAGATAACCCTCCCACAGACACATTGTCCCCATGACCCTTCCCTGGCCCTCTGGGAGCAGGTTCCACTCCTGCTGTAAGGCAGGGGATAGTGGTCTCCACCCGAGCTCACCATGGGCAGACAGTGGAGGCACAGGGAGGGACGTTAAACACTTTCTGGGTGGTCCAGTATGGTGTGCCCTGTCAGCCGCAGGCAGGGGTCATCTTCACCTATGTCGGACAAGAGGCCCCCTGCAGGTTTAGTGGGTATTCTGCGTTCAATCCTGCTCGTGGCGACCCCCACACTCCCGGCCTCTGAAGCCTTGGAGTCTCGGCCTACTACATCTGGGTGCCAGGAGACCAGCTCACCCCTATGTACTGGCGCGGGCGGGGCTGTATTGGTGCCTCCAACAGGCAACGGGGTCTTAAACCAGATTCCTGCGGGTGACGGTAGGGAGAGTTCTAGAGAACAGGCGGTGCCGGATGACAGGGCGCCACTCCATGGAACTGTTAGCTGCTGGGGCCGGGAGACCACTTCCCCTCTCTAACTTTTCTTGGTTTCGGCAGCAGAGCCGCCTCCCTGACCCACAAAAAAAAAAAAAAAAGTGGCACGAAGTGGAGGCGGGGGCAATGTGTAAGTGGAATCTACACAGAGGCGGTGATGTGGAGGCTATGCGAACACAGTGGCATGGAGGTGGAAGCGAAGAGGAATTAAGTGGAGCGCGCAGGGCAGAGGCAGGTCTATGCTATCGGAGTGAGTCTAGTAGCGAGCGGAGAATGACACAGTCAAGGGGAAATACAAGATACAAATCGGGGAACATCAGAAAGAGTCCATAGTACGAGACACGAGTCACAGAGAGGGGGGGAAGGAACAAGGAGATTGGAAAGGAAGTGGGAGCGGAAGCGGAGGAAGGTTGTCAGAGCGACTGGAGGGAGTGGAGACTGTTGGAATAAAGAGGAAAAGGGGAAAAAAGGGTGATATTATCACAGCGCGCCGGCAGGAATATAAACTCCAAAAGGAAGAGGGGGGAATGGGTACAATGGCTTACAGGCTTGTCAGACCTAATTCCCAAGCGACGCCCAAAAGCACAATGGGTGCCCAATCTGTCTCAGCGGCTACATGCTCCGACTAGGTACAACTCCAAAGGGGCTGACTGAAGTGGGGGTTCAGTCCGGCCGGCTAGCCCTGCAGTGCTATGGGTGGGGGTTAGCATGCAAGGGCAGGGGAATGATCCACACAGGCTTGAGGGCCGGAGTCCAAAGGGCAAAGGTGCAAGCGAGTGGGTCGGGATTTTACAAGAGCAAGGCGGGGCACAATAACAAACATCTATAATTGAGACATTGAGTGAGGGACATTCCCCATCAAGTCTGAGCTTAAATACAACATGTAATTTACAGACATGCGGCTACTGGACTGCAGAAGGCGGTGGAGCGGAAAGCAGTGAGGTGGGTGGCATCGCATAGTGTAGGTGGAACAAAGTGGACTGGGGTGGCTGCTTTGCGGCCGGGGACTGGAACTTTGTGGAATTTGCGGGGGACAGATTCCCCACCGCTCACCTGGACAGGGCACCGGTCAGGTTGCTGACCGCATTTAATAACATAAAGGCGCTGTGCGGCTTTACTGACACGGCGGGCCCGGATCCCGCCCCGCCTTTATGGTCTTACAGTAAGACGACTGCACACGGTCGGGCGTACTCCAGACTGGATAGGATTTACCGGCCTGTGTTGGGGTGGTCGGCCGGTGATGTGACACCTCTAGACACGGGGGCGTCGGACCATAGGTTGGTCATGGTGCCTGTGTACCCAAGGAGACCGAGGATTGAGAAGGCTACGCCTGCGCCCAGGCTGCCGAGCCTGGACGTGCTTGACAAGGCGAGAAAATTCTGGCCAGCGGTTCTGCTGGCATGGGGTATCCTGACAACCCAAGGCCCAATCACGCTGGAACGATGGGCGGATTTTAAGAAAACCATTCTAGACGTGGGCCTGGCGGAGGTCCGCGCTATGAAGAAGACCAGTAAGAAAGACTGGATAGCAGCCTTGAAGAAGGAAACGATCCCGCCTGACTTAATAATGAGCGCCGTCACGAGTGCCAATAGGCAGTTATGGGCTGCGCGTCGCCCTCCAGCCAGAACTCCGCGAAGCTGGCCGTGCGCTATACCTTCGTATGAGGTGCCGCCGCAACAAAGCAAACACTTTGTCGCAAGCCGGGCGTCACCGTGGCAGGTTATGGTAAAGGCACAGCCTCCCTCGATGCCGGAACCCGGCAGCACTGGGGCAGTGCGGTTTTTGAAGCCAGAAAAGGACAAAGGGGTCGCAGACCTGCTAAAGGAGCGGGCAGCTAAGCTGGAGTCTTCGACCAAGGCTAAATGGGAGAAGATGACCAGGACCCACTCTTCCGAGTGGTTTAAACAGTCCTCTAATAAGGAGCTGGATGAAAGAGGCAGCCGAGCATCCGTCTCTGTAGAGGGGCTCCGGCGCCCGACGGATGACATGGCCCGCACAGACCTGGCCGGCATGACCGCCGTTGCCAGAGACTATTTCTTCGACCTGCATACCCCGGAGCAGGCTGACCAGGAACGAATTGCAGCGCAGCAAGTTCTATTAGAAGAGGTCAGGCTCCAGAGCCTGCGCCGCCCCGATCCCAAGCCAGAGGACGTAGTGGAGGGGCCATTTACGAAGGACGAGATGAAGGCCCTCCTGTCGAAGATGCCAAACACCGCCCCCGGGCCAGACGGCATACACTATGGCTTCTGGAAACGGCTCATAGGCACCCTCAATGCGTTGCAGGACGGCGATGCGCCCCCCATGACCTTCTGGTCGGCGTTCGCAGACCTAACTGAGGACATTATGGATAGAGGCTCCTCCCGGGCGGGGTTCAAGAATGCTAACATTAGCCTTTTCTACAAAAAGGGTGACCCTACCCTGGTTTCCAACTATAGACCCATCTCCTCCATGAACACGGACTGTAAAATGTACACTAACTTGCTGAACATGAGGCTTGCGCCTTGGGCGGTGGCCAAACTCCACCCGGACCAGAAAGGCTTCGTGCCGGGGAGGCTGATGAACGAACACACAAGGCTGGCATCCGAGGTCGCACACCTTTGTGATGTGACGGGCACCCCAGGCTTTATAGTCGGTCTGGATCAGGCGAAGGCTTATGACAGGGTAGACCAATCATGGCTCTTACAAGTGCTGGTGGCGTCTGGGCTCCCCCCAGCCCTTGTCCAGCTGATCAGTGACCTTACTAGCGATTGTAAATCCAGAGTCCGCATTAACAGCGGGTACAGCCCCTATTTCGTGCTGAAGCGAGGTGTACGGCAAGGCGACCCGTTATCCTGCCTGCTCTTCAACTTCTCCATAGAGCCTCTTGCCATCCGGCTGCGGCAGGTGGTCAAAGGTCTCTCGGTCCCGGGCCTCAAGCCCGTGAAGGTGATGCTATATGCCGATGACATTAACCTATTCCTCGGACAGGAGGATTCGGTGCAAGAAGTGTCCGAGTGCCTGACTTCTGTGTCGAAAATTATAGGCTCCAAGTTTAACATGGACAAGACAGACATTAAACCTGTGGGGCCGCACGATTTCCAGCTTGCATGCTATACCAGGCAGGACATGGGCGGCCCATCAATACCAGGGGCGCACATCCTGCCACCGGCGGACCCTTTGCGTATACTAGGTGTATGGATCGGTAGCAGGGACTTCGCTGCAGATAGATGGGATCAAATCGACAAACACATAAAGAAAATCATCTCTCAATGGCGCGCTATTGGCGCGTCTGCAAGGAACAGGTCTATCCTGGCCAAAGCTCTCATGCTCTCCAGGTGCCACTTCCTGATGGATGGTAATGGTATCCCTCCGGCCATGCTCAACAAGATAGGGAACAAAATAATGAACTTTGTCAGAGGAAAATTCTCCGCGATGGCTTACAGGACCCTGGAAGCTCCTATATCGGAGGGGGGGCTCAATACACCCTCCCTCGCGACCCGGAAGATGGCCGCTGACCTGAAATTTTTGAGTGACCTAGTTTCGGGGGACCAACGGGTGCCCTGGAAGCAGTGGACCTGGATGGACCTGAAAATGGCTTCGACCTCCAGCAGGGCTGGCACACACAGCGGCCTTAACCCATTCTTGCAGCAGGCTTACACTCAACCCACTCTGCTCCAAAGCAGAGTTTGCCAAGCTTTCATGACGGCCAGGAAGTTCGGGCTGGACTTGGTCTGTGCCGCCCCATCCATTGCGGCTAGAATGGGTGCGCCCATTCTGAATCACCCAGCGCTACCTAGGCCCGGTTCGCAAAGGTTTGGGAAGCTGGTAAGCCTCCGCTCAGCAGGGGTACACAAGGTACTCCACCTTTACGCCCCCCCCGCCCTTAGAGGGACGGGCCTGAAGAGAACAGTCTCAGCTATGAAGGAACTGGTGCACACCTCGAGCTGGTCGCCATTGAGAAATCTTGGTGCCGCGGGGGTGCACCCTAGTGTTAACATTTGGCCTAACATGGATGGCCCCATGGGGTGCGTGAGAGTCTTTACGGCCCCCAAATCGATCATTGCGGGACGCGTCGTTAAAGACGCGTATAAGAAAACCAGGGTGCGGAACCCCATGGTTGACTACTCCCCTGCCGCACTGCCTGCCGCCAGGAGGGCGGAGCCTGCAGTCTTCGAGAGGGATATACACATCTGGACAGATGGCTCCGCGAAAGACAATGGCACAGACATTTGCACTGCGGGGTCCGCATGGGTATCGGACTTGCAATTCCGAGACGCCGTTTCACTGACAGGAGCGGTTCTCTCTAACAACGTCGCAGAAGTGGCGGCGGTAGTATTGTGTTTGATGGCATGGCAGGATGCTCACATAGTCATCCACACTGACTCCACTTTCGTTCTGGGGCTTCTAGCCGGTGGCCTCCTGGCTATGGAAAGAGACGGATGGGGAGATGCCCCGCGACACTTTAGCAGAGGGCCGCCTACGCCCCTCCTTCGGATGCTCCTGTACCTGCTGCGAGACAGAACTGGAAGGCTGAGCTTCGAGAAGGCCGAAGCCCATGGGGACGACAACATGAACAATCTCGCTGACAGGCTGGCCAACGAGGGTCGCCTGAGAGGGAGAGTCTTGGACATCGGCTCCTTGGTGGTGCCTGAGAACTGGGTCGACACTGCACCCGTCCTCAACCACCAGCCCTTGGATTACATGACCAAGCTGGTCATCCGCGCACAGATCGGGGCCCCTGCGAAAACGCTGAAATTCGAAGCCTTCTCAGACAGATGGATGGTCACCCTCAGACACTTGTTCGGGGTGGTCTTGGACCCTGGGAATTACGTCGGAAAGGTTTGGAGCCTGACGATCCCTGAGGGATTGAAGGAAGTCCTCTGGAAAGAGATGAATGGCGCGCTGGTCCTTGGGCATAGATACTATGGTCAGGGACACGCCCGATCTGACATGGGGAGATTCTGCCTGTGCGGGTCAGAAATGACCTTAGGGCACGTTCTTCTGGGCTGTGACGCCTACAGGCTGCAACCACTAATGGATTCCCTACTGGCGGTCTTGGGTACCCTACACCCTGGTGCCGCATTTAAGACACTTTCCCCTGATTCCTGGGGTGCGTCGCCCTGGTACCCCCTCCTGGCATTGAGGGAACTGGAGGAGGCGGCATACCCTATCATAAAAGGGCGAAAGAAGATACTCAAAGGCCTGAAACAGTCCAGGCAGAGACGCAAATGGGTGATCGGCAACTACTACTGGGCTGTGTGGAAGTGGCGCATGAAGGAAATTCATGATACTAATTTTAACTTTTTGCCCACGAACTGTGTTTCTTCTTTGCGAGACACGCTGTCCACCCCGGTCCCTGCACACTTGCTCACTCCAGTGGCGGGGCCGGGAGGTGACGCTGAGCCGCCTGGCGTTGGGCAGGGCCCAGCGATCACCCCTCTAACTGGTGACCTCAGTAGGCTCCCTCCCCCCGTTTCCCACGTCGTGGGAGGGAATGCTGAGTCCCAGCTCGGTGCCAGAGGGAAGTCTATACTGCGTGCCATCCGGGTGCCAGATACGGACAGCGGCCCGCGATATGTCTCCAGACAGGCGGCAATCCTGCGGGCCCTGACTGATGACGCTTATGCGTAGGAGGTTCTCTTCACGTACTGATTACACCCGATTTTCATGTTCCACGTCGTCCTCATCACCCTTCTCCTACCCCCTGGGGATAGGTCCTAACTCCTATCGTAAGGTGGGAGATAGCGGGTCTCACCAGAGCTCACCTTGGGCAGACGGTGAGGCCACAGGGAGGGACGTTAAACACTTTCTGGGCGGTCCGGTAAGGCACGCCCTGTCAGCCGCAGGCAGGGGTCATCATCGCCGATGTCGGACAGGAGGCCCCCCGCAGGTTTAGTGGGTATTCCGCGGTCGCTCCGGCCGTTGGTGACCCCCACACTCCCGGCCTCTGAAGTCAACAGAAGTTCTAACCTTGGGTGCCGGGAGACCATATCACCCTCGGAGAACAGCTTGGCTGTATTGGCGCCTCCAACAGGCAACGGGGTCTTAAACCAGATTCCTGCGGGTGACGGTAGGGAGAGTTCTAGAGAACAGGCAGTGCCGGATGATGGGGCGCCACTCCACAGACCTGCCAGCTGCAGGGGCCGGGAGACCATCTCCCCTCTCTGGCTTGTCGTGCAGTCGGTGGCAGAGCCGCCTCCCTGACCCACAAAAAAAAAAAAAAAAAAGTGGAACAAAGTGGAGGTTGGACCCGACCACTACTTCCACGTAGTTCCAACCGGGCAACCACTCGCAAGCAACAGAGGCTTGCCACCTCTGTGAGCAGGGCTAAAGGTGGTCATGCAGGAAGCTGGCATCAAATGGGGGCCCGGGCCCTTGGCGTCATGGCAGCGTCGGGGATACTGCAGCGAAGGCATGCGGCGGGGTCGTTGACACGTCAGGCTGTAAGTCCATCCTAGCTCACTCTAGGACGCTTAAGGGGAATTTCCGAGTTGATGCAGAGGCCCCGCCATTCCTCCCGGCTCCCCACCGAGGGCGGTTTGGTTTTAGCGATCAGCTACGATAAGACTCAAAGGTGGGTTTGAAAACAAGCCGAGCACATGTGAGACGTGCACAGGTCATTGAGCTCCCCAGTTCGCCATCGTAAGAGTTGGCGTGCTGATCTGGGCAACGACTCGGTCGCCCCGGAGCGGGACGTTAGTCACAGCGTGAAACTCCACCGACAGACGGCATAGCCCAAGATGGGTCAATGGGGTTCCCAGCCCCAGTGCGCGAACCAGACCCCCTGATGACCCCGTGGCTGACCCTCTCCGGGGGGCTGTAAGTCCCGGGGCTTCTGTGGAGACGTTAGGTGTTCCTCCGTGGGATCGGGCCTGTGACCCTGACTGGCCTGACGGGCAGTCCGCTGTGGCGAGACGGTAACTGCGGTAGGACAGGGGATCCGGGCCTAGAACCGGCTAGAGCGCGCGATCTAGCCAATCGCTTAGGCTCGCTGATAGGCAAATCGAACCGGCCTGCCGTGGAATGGGAAACTCCAGGGGTGGAATCCTGGGGCGGACCGTGGCGGGAACTGTATAGTAAATGGTTCCCGGCCCGAGAGGACAGAATAATCTGCCGTCGGTGGGCCCGGAATAACAATCCGGTTGCTCGCTTAAGTTGTTTCCAGGGTAACGTGTAGCCGGCCGTGAGGTCTCGCCCGCCCCGGTTTTTGAATCGGCTTTGACCATGTATTGTTTCTCGGGTGGTTAGTAGTTTACGCTTCGGTGTCAAATCTGGTTACGACGTTGTGATCATGTAGGCTACCCCCTAGCAGTCCCGTAGTTAACTGTAGAAATGCAGACGATTGTACCCTGCCTGCAGGCTCTCACGGACCGTGCCTACACCTAATGGGGAGTTAGGCATCACGTCACTAATTCAACGTCCCATGTCGTCCTCATCACCCTTTCCTCACCCTCTGGGGGCGGGTCCTACTCCCGTCGTAAGGTGGGGAATAGCGGATCCAGCCTGAGCTCGCATGGGCAGACGGCGGGGTCACAGGGAGGGACGTTAAACCATTTCTGGGCGGTCCGGTAAGGTGCGCCCTGTCAGCCGCAGGCAGGGGTCATCATCACCGATGTCGGACAGGAGGCCCCCCGCAGGTTTAGTGGGTATTCCACGG
>Ga0307515_10021052_pt1 | contig 11584 bp, 15 predicted proteins | sample 17_EM_MG_FD_194513 | JGI IMG/M metagenome (GOLD analysis project Ga0307515, IMG submission 194513) | Populus trichocarpa ectomycorrhiza microbial communities from riparian zone in the Pacific Northwest, United States - 17_EM | ecosystem: Host-associated > Plants > Roots > Unclassified | place... | reverse complement strand
GGATTCCTGAATTGGGAACCCGTCGGTCATCTACAGCCGGCCCCTTTCCCTTGTCTGCAAAGGTTGGCCGAGAATTTATCAGCGAGGAGTTTGGGGGAAGAAGGAGAAGAGAAAACCTATTGGACCGCAGGGGTTGCTCAGGTAGAACGCGAATTGAGTGTTGTCAGCAAAAGACTGGAAAACATGGCCTTTGCCAATCTAAGGACGCGCTCAATTGAAATCGCTAAGAAAACCGGAATCGGGAAATTCACCAGCTCCCAATACAAGGGCATTAGACCATCCATCGTAGACTGAGATCGGACGATCAGGTGCACCCGAATTTCTTCCTAAATTATAGAACAGAGGATGAGAAACGTTTCAGGTCGCTTCGAGTTACGCACTTGGTGCAGCCGTTCCACCACGGTGGACCAGGCAGGAATTCCGTGCGGACCCAATATGCCTGCAGAAGGGTCTAGGGCCGCGACAATGATGAGATGACGCGTTGCGGGTCTCCGGCCAAAAGTTCCTAAAGACGCCTAAGGAATGTCATGTCACGGCGTAAGTGGCAGAGACGAGCTCGGCGTACCTCAATCGCACGGTCAACGTTGGCAGGGGATATCGTGTTTCCACCGCGCATGCTGAAGTTAATGGCGGGGATATCATCCCAGCGTGGGGTTCGGCGAGTAGAGTGGTCAAACGGGGGTTTGAACGGAGCGTTTTCTGAAGCGGTCATCCACAGCGCCTCGGCCTGGGGGGTAGCAGTTGGTAGGTGAGGGAGAGCAGGAGTGAACGAACTCACGGAAGTGGAGGGATTTGCACCCTTGATCGCGGTGAGGAAAGGCGGGATGTACGAGTCCCTCAGACGCTGCCAGAGGGGAACCATGTAGCTGGAGTCCTCGATCAAGAATAGAATAGCAGTGGCGTCCCTGGGACGGCCGAAGATAGCATCGATGGCAGCGAGGGGCGAGGCCATTTGGACAAGCTGGCGAGGAAAGTAGTGGAAGACCAGGGGGGTTCATAAAAGGAGAAAAAAGCGGACAATCATTCCAAGGGGACAGTGAGAAAAGAATGTCGGAAAAATCCCTGGGAAATTATTAGACAAGCGTGGGATTATAACACATTATAACGAATTATAATGGAATTATAACGTATTAAAACGGAATTATAAGCCAATTTTGATGATTATGAAGGAATTATAACAGATTGTAATCAAAATGTATCATCATAGTCAATTATAACTCACGTGCAGTTTTTCCGACATTTGTCCCGAATTGAGGGGAGTGAGGTGGAACAGGAGCTACAGACGATGCTTGGGCTGGCTATGCCCGAGGACCCTGAACCTAAAGTATCTGCCCAGTCACCGCCGCAGGCATCGTCAAAGGAACCAGAAAATCCCGCGCAGCCGGTGGAGCCGGCCTCTTCATCGCGCTCATTCCCTGATCCTGCTCCCTCGATTCTCAATCCTCCAAAACCAGATGCTCGGTCATCGAACGATATGCGGGTGGATCAGACGAATATCACACCCGTCACCACTCTACCCCCAGACCGGACACCAGCCAGAGAGGGTCCTCCACTGTCGAACCCAACACCTTCCACGATAAAACTCAGCGAGAGACCGCCTCCGGTGTCCGAACTCCAGCCTTCTTGGAATCCCTTAGGTTTTGTCAACGAGGAAAACGAAGAGGAAGAGGAGATACCAAGTATCGATATGGACTCGGATTCAGATTAGGGGACGCAATCGTACAATTGGAACTCTTGTATTTTGCTGGTTCCGGTGTGTGTATGCTTAGTCCACATCAGTCCATCTACTACTTGCCTTTGAACTGTGGCGGCCGTTTGGTTTTAAACGCTTCCAAAGCCTCGAGCCTATCTTTGTTGTGCAACAATGGCTCGTGCGGAGCACGTTCAAAGTTGAGTCCGGCCCCAAGTGGGAATTCTGTTGCATGGGAAACCGCCCGTTTCGCGAGCGGGTCATTGACGGAGATCTCTCCAGCCAGCTGCAAAGCACGATCCAATCCTGTTTTTCCCTCCTCGGAAGTATAGTCAATCACACCTTTGAGTTATGTGTCGGCTGCGAATGTGCTAGTCTCACATGTGCCCTATACCGTAGTCAAGGAGAAGATCATATAGCCAATGGACACGAATTCAGGGAGATGACCATGGAATCCTTCTAAATACAGTAGATTCGGAAGCTCAGGTCGACGCGATGCGTGTGTATCCGAGATTGAAGGCGAGCGTGTCCTGCGTGGCGAGGTGGATGCGGTGAGGGGCGAATGGGCGGAGCGGGAAGAGATGGCGGGATTGGTCGAATGTCAAGAAAAAGATGACCCGCGTTGATCATAAATCTGATAATCGGGACGGAGAGGACAGCGCAGGCGGGGACGGGAGATTTGGGAACCATATGAGTCTGGGGTTTTTCCCAAGCCGCCGCAACGAGTGGCTCGAATATCGGAAACCAATCAATATAACGTGCGACGATTGTCAATTCAGAGGCGTCCTCCCCCCTGTACCCTCCCTCGTCCAAATACGCCTTCCCCGCCTCTGAACTTGAGGCTGGACTCCAGCCTACGACGATTGGAGCGGCGTGAGCGGGATAAACGAAGATGAAGTTGCCAGAACACGCACGCCCCGTGTTTTCATCGAAGGGCGAGAGTGTAGAACGCGTCTGGAGCGGAACACATATACGAAGCGACGGCTGCGCTCATATTGCAAAGGGCCAGAACGAGCGCCCTTCACCACTGTCCATGCTTTCGTTTTTGAGACCAAACCCATTGGTCTCGTGCCTGAAAATGGATGTCGGACAGAATGGAGACACACGCACACCTGTCGCATGTAAGCTACCTCACCCTTTCCCGGCTTCGCTGGTCAGTCCCCTTCCGCTCAACCACCACACCTATTCGTCCGCAGCGTTCTCCCTATCACTCAACTATGCCAAAGCCTGTCGGCCCGCGCGAGCAATACCCAAGCCAATATTCGCCGGTTTCACCCCCCTGGGCCATTCACAAAAGCTCTGGATCCACTTGTAGTTGAACTACAAAGGCCCTGGACTGTTTGTACGTCCCCCTGGCTACTGGGGAGAAGTACAAGTGGTGTGGAGTTAATGCACAACCATTCGTGGAAAAACTCCACGAAGTTATCACAAAATCCATAAGGACTATGTCGGAAAAACTGCACGTGAGTTATAATTGACTATGATGATACATTTTGATTACAATCTGTTATAATTCCTTCATAATCATCAAAATTGGCTTATAATTCCGTTTTAATACGTTATAATTCCATTATAATTCGTTATAATGTGTTATAATCCCACGCTTGTCTAATAATTTCCCAGGGATTTTTCCGACATACTGGACACCGGGGTTTCCCGTTCCCCTGCCTCCAAATATTGCATTAGTACCCTGAATTGAGGGTCTCCTATTGCGTGTTTGAGGACTGGTGTACCGGCATTCCTGTGGTGGTTCATTGCTGCGATCATCATACGGCGTCGCGCCAGCTGATCATCTCAACAGACTCATCACACGATCCTGTCCCTCGTTCTCAGTCCCGGTGAACTCAATTCCCTTCAAACACCACCACGATCGTTGATGGCAGCTCGTTTGATGTCCATTAGTCCATTCTCCATATATCACTGGACCTTCGGTGTCGACGTCAAGCCAGGAAGCGATCCCAAGCGTTAACAGTTGTCCTGAGGTTGGAATCCCCGAAACTTGAGCGCTCCCTTCAACAGCGCCTTGATTCGGGAGTCTTTCTCTCATGTGATTGATATACTTAATTTCTCAGCGGTGTTGACCGGATACTCTCTTGTGCGTCTGCTGTGAAGCTTCGTGGTGGAGACATATGTCGTCATGGTGTACTGCTCCGCAAACAAGGATGGGGGACAAGTCACAGAAGATCTGGCGAGTTCATGGGAGACTCAGAGGAAGGTGTCCGTTCCGAGCATACAATTTAACATGTATCCGGTCGTGACGTCAAATACGTTTACACCCGGAAAATCCTCCCGGCAGCTAAGTGTGCTATAGCGACGCTATGCGATCAACTACCTGCCAAACCCTTCCCCAATCGGTGATCCGATGCTGGTTTTACCAGAAGAGTTGCCAGCTACCTCACCACTTTCCCGGCTTCGCTAGTCAGCCCCCTTCCGCTCAATCGCCACACCTACTCGCCCATGGCATTCTCCCTATCGCACAACTGTGCCACTGTGAGTCATGGAGAATGCCGGAAAGAACAAAAGAGTCAAAAGGAACCCCCACCACTGCAAGTCGATCCAAACTTGTGGTAAGTTCGATGTGCTACGTTGCTTGCGTCGTTGACCTTGACCGCTGACCGGATGCAGCCTCCGAGATACTCTTAGAACTTTCTTCCAGGCCATCAAGACCGACGGTGCGCGCGTCGACTTCTACGCGATGTATAGGAGGGAGGCGGCTGAGTACGATACCGACTATGTCAAGAAATATGACGAGGATCTCAAAATCACCCCGATATTCGTACGCCTCTCATCATCTGTACCTGTAAAATATCTCACTTGTTCTCATAGGCAGGTCTGTTCTCTGCCGCCAGCTCTACGCTTGTCATCGATGCCCATTGGACATTTACTGATGCTTCGAACTCCCAACTCGATCCACACGAACAATCTCCTGCCCTCCTCCGCGCTATTCTCCTCACTCTCGATCAGTCCGCCATCCCCAGCGAGACTCCTGCCGTCCCACCTGTTCAGGGAGATCCACCGAGCGAAACCGTCACCGTCACCCGTCTCATGTATGCGAGCATTCTGACCTCCCTGCTTGCCGCGTTCGTTGCTATGCTCTGGAATCAATGGCTGAACCAGTAGTTGCGCAATTCAGGCGGGTCTATGATCGAGCGTTGCGGTGGCCGTCAATGCAAATGCGATGGGCTGGGGAAGCGGCCGTTACACTTCTTCATCGAGAGTCTCCCAATGATGCTCCAAGTTTCTCTCCTCCTTCTCGCCTGCGGACTCTGCAAACACATGTGGTCCATCAATGCCCCCGTTTCACGCACTCTCATCAGCCTCACTGGCCTCGGAGTCGTCTTTTACACCGCAATCGTGATCGCCGGCGCGTCGTCGTATGGGTGTCCGCTCCAAACACCGGTATCAACTACTCTTCGTGGTTCATGGAAGAAGGTTCGCCGTGGAATAATTTCCCCTTAACGTTTACTCCGAACGGATGCTTTCGCAGACCCACCAGATGTGGAACCGGGGAGTCCGGTCGCTCCCCCGCCGCCAATTTCTACCAACAATGATTCCGCTCGAGAACATAGAGGTTCACCAATCCGAGCCGTGAATGACGTCAAAAGATCTCTTCATCATTCGCCGAATGAACACCAATGACGTATAATGTGTATCGTGGATCCTCAGAAACATCACAGACCCGGAGGCACTCCACGCTGCCATCAGACTCGCTGGCGTGGTTCGGTGGTTCGACGATGGAACCGATGTCAATCTTCCCTGGTTGCCTCTACCTTCGAGGCGTGCTTCGATTCCACTAGGACATTGTATCCCGGGTCAAGGGATAGGGCGTACTACTCTGGACATGCAATGGGCTGGATTCGAATTCTTGCAATGTGAAAATCCGAGGAGTTTCCGAGGAAATTTACTCTACCGGTCCAAGAACACACAACCCCAGTTCCTAACCCTAGCCTTGAACATCTTCCGTTCACCGTCTGTGGGGATTGGGATCCCAGTTCTTACATAGAATTGCTCCTCGGGATCGACAATGGATTTCAAATCTACTCTTGCATCATTCCTGAGCCAACCGGACCGAACTGGGGACTATGAGGATCTCCTGTATTGTTCGCGAGACCGAGACCACCATCCCTCTCCCTCTAAACACTGCAGTCAACCGGCTCCTAGTGCGGTGCACGTTCCTCGGATCCCCTGTTGAGGAAGAGGCGCCGATGGTCCAAGACAAGCCGTCAGACATCTTGCAATTTCGCCCCTAAAAGTTGCTCGCCGCTCTTCACCAGTGATTACATAGGACCCATTGCAAATCAATTATCCAAAACGGTCCTTTCAGCAATTAACGGTACCCTAATTCACCTAGGATTCATCCCGCACATACTGCGCGACTTGACCAAGCTGGAAGCTCACCCCGTGTGCTTGACGGAGGCCCTATACACATGGTGCTCTGTGGTGTACGAGAACCGCCAAAGTCTTGGGGATTGGGAGAGACTTCTCCTTATCTGTTTGGAGATTGGTTTCCGTCACCTTGATTTTCAGTACCTGTTTACCGGGTGGTGTGACCAACCGTACTTATCCGTTTACTTTCTGTCTCGCCATCCTATAACTCCTAATGTATCGAAACCATGTCCTGTTACGGCCGTCTCTTGATTGTAGATACGGTGCGACCATGATACATTCTTTTGTTTAATTTAGTTGTCACCAATTCCATGCTTCCCCCAGCCTTTGATTTCCTCACCGCCCTCATGTGACGAGTGCCATCCCCATTTCTGAGTATCCCAATCAAGCGTCCAGAGCCCGCAGACGCATATCGAGGCTTGGATACGAGAAACGGATGGCCGACTCGCCGTGGTGCGGTGGGACCGCCAGAGAGAACTTGACCCTCCACCGTGACTATAAATCCCGGATCTGAACCCGGACAAACGCTTCGACAGCCAGCAGTGTTGTCTAGGGAGGCCATGGGTCCTCAGCATGTCGAGTGCTAATTAGCCTCACGGCTGCGTTCTTTCAGTGTTGTATGGTTCAGGTGCGATAATACGAGCTCGATCCAATCGATACTCGCACCACCCACCACTCACAATTCGAACCTATCAACGACCTCAGCCGGATAACGGTTAACACCCGGACTGCCAGACTATGATCATCGAATAGAAGCAGAGGCTAGGAGCGGTGGTGGATGCGAGGGGAGACCGCGATCTACCGCCGCACAAGCCTCTCGTGGTTCGGATCGAGGTGTGCGGCATACCTCCACATGGAGTTGCGGACTAGGGAGGGTTCGTAAACGGAGTGCGGATCGGGTGCTGCTCACGTTTGAAGTGAGCTGAATCGAACACCATGGTGCGGAGTCTGACGACTCTATAACGCTGGGGGAGAGGGAAAGCTAGTGGTCAGGGGAAGCTCCAGAAGAACGGAGGGGTAAAGAACAGAGGGGTATGGCGGTGTTACAACCGTGAACGCAGATGAGGTGAGAACCCAATGTCCACACTGTGGTGCAAGGTGTTAGCGAGATGGAAGCGAGTGAATATGACGAGACCAGGAGCTCCGGCCGCAACGTTCACCCAAGACTGTTCCTGTGTCCCCGCTCAGTATAGTTTCCACCGTCGCCGTCTCCACAGCTGAGGTGAGTCGGGGTGCTGACCCGACCGCGGAACGAACGCCTTCAAGTCCGGATTGGTGCGTCATATCTTGGTATACCATCGGGGATCTGAAGATATTCAACTTCCTTACCACGACCACGGGACGATTTGGCCTGGGGGCGGGAACGGAAAGAGAGGCGAGAACGTTAATGGCATCCGCACCGACACCAACGAACACACAGAGGACCCAACTCCCGTTCATGGAATGACCGTAAATCGTCACAGATACCCAACGGACCAGAGATGATTTGACGAGAAACCCGGCATTGCCCCGTCAACGGCACGCGAACGTGGAAGGAACAAACACAATGTATACTTTGTACGATCTGTGTGTGGGTAAATGACTAGGTTGGAGAAGAACGCATCACTCAAGTTCGCGGTTCCGCTCTGGGATCTCACCACGTACTCCCGGTCGGGCTCTGCAGACAACTATCCGATCGACCTGGCCGTCCGCGCTTTTCGAAGACACGGCGGGGGCAAATGAACGCACTTCGCCCTACAATGCGACGTCCTTCACGTCGAGCAAGTTCAGTCCCGACATAACGCTCCTGCAGTCATTCCCTCTACAACCTACAACCACCTTCCTCTTACCCTCCAAGATCGCCCGGGTCTCTTCCTTCACCTGTGATAATATTGAGCTCGAGAATCTGCGAGTCGCGGCTTATGAACGTCATGTAGCCTTTCTTCGGACACGGTACTTGTGATAAGGCTGAATGGGAGTGTCCAGACGAAAGCCCAGGATGAGGTTCAGGTTCAGCACCAAGGAATTGGAGCCGGGACCAGCAAAGGAGGAAGGAAGACAAACAGAGCCCCCCGCAAGCGCGAGTGTCGGGATCAGTTCTGAGGTCGAATTGAACTTGAAACTGTTCAACCCGTAGTCCACTGGAGCTCGAGTCATTACGCCGAACGTAAGGTCTGAAGGGGGAAAGAGAAATACACCGTGTGGTGCTCCTCTTAAGAGGAAAATACTGGGGCAACTCACGGATTGAGGCCTGACGGTGGATGAGGAGATGCATCGGTGACAAACAGGATCCAGTCAGATTTGTCGGCCCAAATCCATCTTAGCGCTCGATAGCCGATGCCGACGCGTTGGGTGTCCTTGAGCGTTCTGTCTACTTCATGGAAAGTGATGTCTTGGAATGGCTGGTGTTAGCATTCGGGGATTCAGTGTCCACACGGACACGGGTAGGGGAAAGGACGAGGAGCGGAGAAGGGTATATTTGTCCTGGGAGGGGGGGGGGGGTGAGCTGCCTTGGAATCGTCAGTGGGCTCTAGGTGGGGAACAGTGTATCTCCTTACACCTTTGTACCACAAGTCGAGTGACTGGGTCTCGGAAGTTGAGGGCCCAGTCACGGCAGCAGAGGACGGGGACGCCTTCGTTCATGGCGTACGAGTTGCTGGGTGGATCGGACGTCCTGCACCTGTACAGACATGACTTGGAGTCTCTTTTCTACGTCATGCTGATTCTGGCCACGCACTACGAGATTCAACCCCCAACGAAGAAGGAAGGAGGCAGGGACTGGAAGAGTTACCTTATGAACTCTGGTTCGGTGAACCAACATACACAGCTCTTGCTCACTACAAGCGCGGTTTCTTTTCGAACTTGCAGGACCTTGATTTGTCCCCGGCCTTCAAAAATTTACACGGTTGGTTATGGGACTTGCGTCTGTCCTTCCGGCAAGGCATCCGTGTCAGGGACATCCACGAGTGTGAGATGGGGCTATTGCTTCCGTGGCTGCTGGAAAACGAGGGTTTGCGCATTTGGCTGACAATAGCTCCTGCGAGAGTGACCTGTATGAAAGGTTTTCGGAAATTGATGAGAAATCCGGCGCCATTTGACGGTGCATCGGAGAGACCTGCTAACCTCGAGTGGAGAGATTCCGCCGAGGCCGCGTGCCTGAAAAAAATGCGGCGGTTCCCTGAGTTCTCGCTCATGTTCCTCGCAGATTTCCTCCTTGCAGATCCGTTTCTCTCCGGAGATTCTGAGGCAGCAAGGCCTTGAGAGAGTTTGGCTCCCTCGAGCTGGGACGAAAGATCCTGTATCTCCTGCAGAGCATCACGGTACTCGGCGGTAACATTAGAAAGATCTGCTAGGGTTGCTGTGTGGGTTTGTTGGAGAGCAACGGACTGAGCGTTAGAATCGCTCTCGACGAGGGTCTGCGGGGTTTCGGATGGGGCGGTGGTGGATAGAGGGGTTTCGGGACGTGAACCAACAGATTCAAAGCCGGAGCCGTTGCCGATGATTGTAACGCCCTTGGGAAGTTGTAAGCTCCGTCTGGCTTTTGCGACCTGCTCCACTATTTCTCCCAGGCGGGCCCGCTCCTCGGCTGTATCATTCTTCTTGGCTTCCAGTTCGACCATCTTTCTCTACAGAGTCCACCTACATCCATCACCAAGGATGGGCAGAGTTGGAGAGACGACTTTGAAGAAAGAGAGGAACAGGTGAAAGAGCTAGAAACTTTCTACCTCCCCACGGCGGTGTTCTGCCTCCTTCTCGGGTCGCTCTACGGCCTGCTGGAGGCCGAGAATGGACTCGTCCGCAAGGAGAAGACGAGCCTCGAGGTCGGCAATATACTGCGTGGAGTGGGTTTCTGCGTCCTTGTACCGAGCGATCTCTATCTTGAGGGAACCGATGGACTCGTAAGAGCTAAGGTTGGACTCGTCATATTGTTTCAGTCGTTCTTCTAAGACCCTGACACAAGCTTGAAGAATCAAGGAGAATACGGTGAGGAGAGCAGACGAGTAACATGGTTTAAAGCTCACCTCGGTGGAAGCTTCCCTCTTCATCAATCTCGCCGCACGATTCCTCAGCTCCTTGACGTACATTTCGGTTGCTGAGTGCCTCTCCTGAAGGATCTCGTCTTCGCGTATTCTTCGATCACTGGTCCAACGATCTCTTCGTATCGATTCATTTGACCGGTTCCACCTGGAGAGTTTGCGATCTTGTCGGCTAGCTCCCTTGGGAGACGGGTGAGCTCCTCCATGCGTTGCATAAACTGTTCCCGAAGGTCTTCGTAGTTGTTCTGTCAGTAGACCTCCTTCCTTGAGACCCTTTAACTCCTTCCTCAACCTCGTTACCATATTCTGCAACCACTCCACGTCATCCCACCCTTGTTCACCGCGGCCCGATTTTTGATATTCCTCGCACGATTCGCATATTTGAGGGTGTTAACCGTCTTGGCCGCATTCCACTCGGTAGGACTGACACAAGCGATCGTGAGGGTATGCGCGTTGCCACCTAGTGAGTCTTGCATCGACCGGGTGAGCTTGAAGTCTCGATAGGGAATGTATGAGGCCGTATGGGACTTGACCCTGGAGGGGTCTCCAAGCGCAGGGATGGCGTTTCCGAGAGCGAGAAGTCCACTGTTGATCGATATACCCTCTTCGATATGCTCGCCTTGGCGGCAGTACGTTTCAACTAGCCCATCCAAAGTGAGATCAAACAAAAGCGGAATCCGAAGAAATGAAACGCACCCTCTCAGGACCGGCTAGGTCGACAAAGTGGAACTTTAAGACCACTGTAACCCAATCACCATCACCTCCTGGGGTGGTGGATTCGACTGGTTCGCAGTCGGTGTGGTGGAAGCTGAGAGAACTTGGAGGCCTGAGGCCGCTTCCCTGGAGACTGGACCTGTTCATAGCAGAACTGAAGCTTGGTGCACCGGGTCTTCCGAAGGTGGGAGATGGAACTCTATTCGATGGACCGGAAATCATGAATCCTGGGCGAGCCAAACGCGACGGAGATCTCTCAGGTCCACCAGGTGGAAGGGGAGAGGATGATCGGGGAGGTGGAAGGGGATTCGAGCCCACGTACTTCTTTTGAGTGAGGGTCGCTGAGCGAAAATATAGCGTGAGATCGCGAAGATTGGGCATCCATATCTGTTTTGTTTGTCCTGTGAATGGAAGTGCCTTTGCGGAGCAGGCTGGAAACAGAGCGGTAAGGGTCCGGGCAACATCAAGAGGAAAAATGAGCCGGGAAAGTAGGGAATATTTGTGCGAAGGATCATGTGTGACAGAAGGATGGACGCGACAGGAAACGTGAAGAAACGGGGGGGGAGGGGGGAGGAAAGAGGCACTCACCTCATAACCTCGGATGCATTTTTCACGTTGACTTCCCGGAGACCACCCCCAATGATATTACCGTGTTTATCTTCCCGAATCTGAACCTCACGGCGGCCATTGGCGGAGTGTTCGTCTGCAAGCAAGTCAAGAAGGTCTTCATTGTAAATCTCGATGAAGGAGCTCTTGAGACTAAAGTTCCAAGCGCCAG
>Ga0307515_10021051_pt1 | contig 11585 bp, 3 predicted proteins | sample 17_EM_MG_FD_194513 | JGI IMG/M metagenome (GOLD analysis project Ga0307515, IMG submission 194513) | Populus trichocarpa ectomycorrhiza microbial communities from riparian zone in the Pacific Northwest, United States - 17_EM | ecosystem: Host-associated > Plants > Roots > Unclassified | place... | reverse complement strand
AAAAAATGGTAGGAATATTCTTGTGTGGCTCGCTACGTGGGGTGGCTCGCTTCCTGGTCAACTACGTTAATCCCCGTGACCTTTCCAGTTGTTGGCTCGACTGGTATATGATTGCCGCAAAGATCCACGTGGGTGAAGACGATCTTGTGGTCAGCTGCAAGTTGTTGGCGATAGTATGTGACAAGCCTTGGCGGGGGCATCGCCTAACAGGGACGACAAGAAGGTCGTTGAAATCCGACTCCCAGATAATAATAGCCAAACTAGGAAACTCGTGCCTGGGCCCACCCTGGCGAACCCACCCTCGCCCAATCCCATTATATAAATCCTGCCCTCGATGGGCCAAAAGAGAAGTCTGGTCATAGCATTAGTCCCGTCTCTGTGGGCTGACGGAAGGATGGACGTGCTCATGGCTCCAGTCTTCCACGCCGCTACTGGCATTTGATACTTGCATCAGCTGCATCATGACTCCCCCAAGAGGTCTAAATCGGCTGTCAGACTCGGTGTTCCTAATCTCCGGTGGGCAAACGTACATACCCCTTTGGGCGTGAATACCCTTTGGGCGTGAATAGCGCATAGTATTTAATAATTCCAAGTAAATATCCAAAAATCAACGTCACCGGAAGATAGCGGATATCTCTTAGATGGCGGTAATAAAACCGGCGGGCGCTGGAGGGATATGAGAAGGCACTGGGGAAAGAGCACCCCGACACACTAACCAGCGTATACTGCCTGGCTTTCCTTCTTCATCAACAGCAACAATACGAAGCTTCTTCGGTACTATATTAAAGGGCAGCCAGCGGATACGAAGGTGCACTTGGTCCAGAGTATCCTACCACCGTTGCATGCTCTAAGCACTATTCGTCTTTAATGCAGGAAATGTAGTAGAGTTAATGGCTCTAAAATTCTATAGATACGCCAGAAATAAAAGGCGATTTATTCCTGTTAGATAGCCCACAGGGCGCGTATATGGTTAGTATAATACTTTCTTATTTATATATTCCAGTCAGCGTGTAGTCTAAAGCGTTAGCAGCGGCATAGTGAAAGGTATACAAGTGAGGTACTTAGATAGGTTGTAGCCCGGGTTTAATTTGTCAGCGCGAAAGCGGCCCCGGACTAGGTGGTAGGTAGTTCAGCTTTAGCAGTGTTTTTATCAGTATTCGATACTGATTACGCTTATTGAAATGTTGAATATTGGCATTCAATATTCAACACCAATACGAAATGTTCAATACTGAAAGTTATTGAATATTGAATATTTTTTGAGTTGAGGTAGTAGATATAAGGCCTAGAGGCTCGGTAAATGACTTTTAAGCCTCTTGGCGATACGTGTATATTTTAAATTTGTTAGGTAACCCTATACAAAGTTAAAATTACTTATTAATAGGGGGGTAGGGGGATATTTATAGGAGCTTCCTGCAATCACGTGATAGCATCGCTAGTATATAGATGCGTTCTTCGTAACGACTCTACTACAGAGTCTCTACCTGCGTTCCCGTGTAATATTACTAAATATTAAACTTGGTTTTACATGTTATCGCATATAGTATCTTTAAATTTTGCACCCTATACTTGCTCCACTATTATAATTAACGCTATGCCTTCCCTACCTCCCATTATTACTATTATTATTATTATAATAATAATTCATTGCTTAACGTCCGATTTAGATCCCTATTGGGCCCACGCGGACTACTCCTTATATACATATAGGGAGAAAACTCTATTTAAGAAAACCCTATAATCTATCTCTTTGCCTTTTGGGACTCGCCTGCAAAGCGCCTACGAGGCGCCTGCGAGCCACCTGTAGTACTCCTACTACCTTACTTTTTAACCTCCTTAGGAACCACTACTGCCGTAATAAGCTTATAGACGCGCTAGTATCGTAAACTTTACTTTACTACTATAGAGTTATTAAGGGGCGCCCGTTACTCGCCCTCCTACCCTTTATTACTATTTCCCTTATAACCTAGAACTGGTTTAGTATATTTTAGCTAATAAGCTACTAGGTAACCGCCTTAAGGCCTTTTTATATTAAGAGCAGTGTATTATAGTTCTCTGTGCTAGCTACTAAAAGTATTACTTTTTAGTTAGTATATAAGGGGTATAATAGTATTACATATTTTAGTATCTATCTTAGCTAGCTATATTTATATCTTAGGCTACCTACTAGGATACCTACCCGGTAGAGCTAGTTTTTTAATCCTATTATTCTTATTCTTAAGAGTGTCGCTATTATATTTTCTACCTTTATTAGGCCTTCTTAGAGCTCTAAAGTGTTTACCCCCTATAGCGTTAACTATACTATAGCTTAGGTTCCTCTTGCCTTAGTTAGCCTCTATACCTTTAACTCCTATATATCTCTCTAGTATTAGTCTAACTAGTATTATATTGCGGTAAATGGTTTCCTAGCGTTCTTTTATACTCTGCTTTAGCTCCTTTCTCTTTCTTACTATTATCTTTACTAGCCTCTTATATGTCTTCCTTCCTCCTCTATATAGGCCTGGGCCTTAAAGTAGTACTATTTTTCTTCTGCTTTCTTTACCTGTTTCTCTAATATATCTTCCCTACTTTGGGGTTATTAGTTTATTCTCCTATAGGGCGCCCTAGGGTCCCTTTATAGTTTATTTAGGCGTGTCTTAATATACTTTATAATATTAGAGTTACGTTTATTTTAGGCCCTTTATATTATAGCGGCTTTAATATATAGTTATAGGGGGGGAATATTGGCTTCCTTCTTAAGAAGTGCTGTGGCCGTTTGCTTATATTCGCCTATTATACTTTAGAGGTAGGCTATTTAGACCTTTTAGAGTAGTTTAAGGAGCGACTTAGGGGGGCCTTTCTTAGATTCTCTAATGGCCTAAATACTGGACCTATATATTATGGTTAGCCAAATAACTGCTATATATAGTAGGCGTGACCTTTAGAAGTATAGGCCCTATATAGAATTAATAATCCTAGATAATATAATATACTATACTTAGCCCTTATAGGCCGCTTACGTCGTATATACGCTCTATTAGAGCTTACTATTTACCCATACTCCTAATACCCTTAGGCCCTAAACTAGTTAACCCCTAAAGCCTTAGATATGGATTATATGCTAGAGATCTACAGATTAGTTGCGTTTTCTTATAAAATAGATTAGCTGGTATTTCTTTAGTGAGAATTAGACTCTATATTATCTTGCCTATTCTATATAGGTGTTATAAGCTTTCTCTAGTATTCTGCAATTCTTTACGGCTAATAGCCCATATATAATTAGGTTTATATTATTAATAAAGCCTATCCCCTAGGTTGCCCCTTCCTTAAAGGAGTTAAGTAAGTTACTTATAAAGAAAAGGAAGAGTATAGGCGAAAGGGGTAATCCTTATAGTATTCCTGTTATAACTGCGATAGGGGGGCTTTAGTATCTGCTAAAAACTAATAATGTTTCTTTTTAACCTATAAACCCTTAAATAAATTGTATAATCTATTCTGGGAAGCCTTTTACCCTAAGGATATATAGGAGACGCTCGTAGGGTACGTTGTCGTAGGCGCCACTAATGTTTAGGCTAAGTATTAATACTATAAAGTCCCTTTACATCGCCTATGTAGATTTAATGGTGGTAGTAAGTAGTATAAGTGCTAATAGTATTAAGCAGTTCTTTCTTACCCCTATTTAGCTCTGTAGTAGTAGGGTGTATTCCTTAGCCGTATCTACTATATAGTCCGCTATTACCTTTTCTAAGATCTTGCTAAGGGTGTTTTTTAAGATAATAGGGAGGTAGCTTTCTAGGATTAAGTAATCTGCTTTACCTTCTTTTCGTAAAATAACCGTTGTTATAGATCTTCCGAGTTATAGGTAGTAGCCTATAGTAAAGTATGCTCTAGCTATATCTATAAGCTAGGGTACTATAAGTAGTCTATAGGTCTTTAAGGCCTTATTTAAAATCCTATCTAGACCTAGTATTATATTATTTAAAAGGCGGCTAATAGTTTTAGCTATTTCCTTTGTTATTATATTACTGTTAACCTATAGGCGAGTTACTAGTGCTTTACCTATAATGTTACTAAGGTCTACTAGAGCTAGTTAGGGGAAGAACCTTTTTATAAGGATCTTTGCCTTCTTATCATTATTATAAGTAGCCTATAATTCCCCTACTCTTTATAGGGGTAGTAGGTATAAGTCTTCTACTAGTCACCCTACCTTTTTCTTTACCTATTTTGTTATAGCCTACAGGCCTTTATTATAGGGGAGGCTTAGGTTAAAAGTATACTTATTTATAAATTATCTTTAGTTATTCCTTACTTCTTTTTTTAGGGTATTCTTTAACTAGTTTCTTATGTCTTTATATTATCTCTTATCTTTAGGGTTATAGCTACTTAAGTATTTCCTTCTTGCTTATTATTAGCTAGCTATAAAAACCGCGTATTATGCGGACTATGCGTATCGCGTATAGGGGCCTAGTCTTAAGACCGGGTAGTACTCTTTTAGCCTATTTTTAATTACTGCCTAGATCCTTTTTAGTCTTCGGTTAATTTCCTTAGGGGTGGCTAATAAGCCTTACTTATTTAGTATTAGGTGGATTTCTTCTAGGTCTTAAAGTTGTTATTTAACTATATTAAGGAAACTGTTTACTTTAAGCATCCTTATTACATATCTTTTGCTATTTAGTTATGCCTTAATATCTAAATCTAGCTATATCTAGATAGGGATATAGTCTAAGGTAAGTGCCTATTTTTCTTTAGGGTTATACCTTTTAAGTCTCTAGTATAGGCCTTCGTCTATAAATATAAGGTTAATTATACTTCTAGTGGGTCCTTATTGCCATATAATTGCTCTAGAGGGGGTAGCTAGCTTAAGGCCCTAGGTATTTATAACTTTTAGTAGGTACTTTACCTATTGTTTAGCAGCGACGTAAATACCCCCCTACTGCGGGTGGTAGAGGTTTATATCTCCTAATAGGATAGACTCTATACCTTTGGTTTTAAGTAAGCTTATTACTAATATAATATTCTCTATTTGTAGGACCCCTTTAACCCTAGGGTTATATATATTAATAATTTGTACCAGTCCTCTATATATTTAAATTGTTATAACTATAATATCTAGATTAACTGCCTGCTATAACTATAAGGATAGGCTAATAGTCTTACTAATTATAAAGTATACGCGTATAGCTGCTTTTAGTTTATATAGGAGCTGGAATCCTTAGGGGCAGTATGTTAATTATATATAGGTATTATAGTACGGCTCTTATATAGTAAGGATATAGTATTTCTTTAGGTCTAGACTGTCTAGTAAGGGCCTTATAAAATGGTGGTTTATGTTACTATAGTTATACTATATAATAGATAGGTAGCGGACCCCTAGTAAGGGTTCTTTACCTTTTTATTATTCCTTACTTTTTCTATTTCTACTTTCTCTAGGATATTTAAAACTTCTATCTCTTATATCTATACCCTAGTCACTACTTATTTTATATAAAGCTTTCTATTCCTATATCTTGTGTTCCTACTAGCGCTTCTATATCTAAGTCTAATATTATCTCTAGTTCTTCCCCTGTTCTTACTAGTTAGCTATATACCCTTTAAAAGTTAGCTATAAATATTATATTTACCGCGTTAAGTCTAATTCTTAATTATCCTAGTCTTAAGCTTACTATAGCTATCTATAAGGGTCTTCCTATAGGGCGTCCTCTCCCTTATATCCCCTATAACCCTTATATCCCTATACGGTTTAGTAATATTACGCGGCGTCGCTTCTGGCCCGTTAAGGCTTAGGATAGCTAGCCTAGCCCCCTAGTATTAAAGGTAGGAAACGCTAAAAAGGTACCTATACCCCCCTAGCTTATCGCCTATTATTTCCATTTATATAACCTAGTATATAGTTGTTCCCGTAGCTGTTAAGCCCTTACCTTTTATCTCCTATATTTAATACAGTTTTCTCTCTCCTACGCCTTATATATGCTTCAGTAGCAGTTTACGCATTTTATTTAGTCTTAATTTAAGTAGTGTCTTATATTATAGGGGCCTGTATAGTAGCCGCAGCATACCTATACTACGTATGTGGATTGAGTATGTCCCTATTATACACAGCGATAATATTATTTTAGGTAGAGTCTATAATTATAGAGCCTTGCGTTATATATAAGGCCATTTATAATAATACCTTTTTAAATGAGGAGTTTTTGCATTCCTAGTATATATATACTGATGATAAGGGAGCTATGCGTTTGACCGGCGTTTCCCTAGCAAGTCTCTGGCGACCTTTATATTCTTTTATTATTCTTATTATATACTTAGTTTACATTTTCCTGTCGAATTATTATTATTATTATAGAGCAATTTAATAAAACACTAAGCTAAGGATTACTATATTAATATTAGTAGGAGATTAGTTAAATTCTAAAGCTTCGCAGAGCCCTATTTTTATAAGAATACTATATTAAAGCTCTATATATTAAATTCAATAATTAATATTTAATATATTTTTAATATAAGTTAGCGATTTAATATAAATATCAATACGACCTTATATTAATGTTGAATATTAATAAAAATACTAAGCTTTTGTTTAGGTGGTATATTATATATTGTCGATCGCAAGTCCGTACGTTAGGAAAACTTATATAAAGATTGATCTACAAAGGAACAATGAGGCTATATATATATAATAGATAAGTTATAGGCACCCCTAATCTAACCCTAATATAGTAGTGATCGGCGCTATATCGATATATATATAACCGCTAGTAGGGAGGATAGACGACCCGCTCCGGCTATACCCTTATGGAGATAGCGGGTGAGAGGACTGTTAGAACTTTTGAAAGAGGAGGATATTTATCTTAGACATTCTTTTAATTAAATCCTAGTCTTTTGTTTAGCTAGTTCCCGCTATAAGGCGGCCCCTGCGGCCCACCAAACGAAGCCCCGGAGCCCTAATGGCTGCTTTGACCCTGTTAAACGGACGATTAGGAATAAGAACTCTGTTTTATTAAAGAGGGCTCTAAAAGCTCTCTTATATACATTAGGTAGGTCCCAAATACAATGACGACGACGTTGTTATATAGTAGGTCATAATTAAGAGAAATAGGTAATGAGACGTTTAATAAGATATATAAGCTTAAGATACGAGACAACTAAGACATAGTTCGTATAGACGATCTAGGTCGTTAGACAGTATTATAATGGTAGTAAGGAACTTCAATTTAGGTCAATATACCCCCCTAGCTGTACAGAGCCTTCTAGGCTACTGTAGAAATACTAAAAAGTTATAATAGCAATTTGGTGTTAAGTTAAAGGAAATCCTCTATATATTTACCTTACCCGACGTGTTCTTGCATAAAGTAGTATTATATATCAATATGCAAAGTTTGGAGCTCTTGCTGCACCTGGCCCAAAAAGACTAAAACCAACTAAAAGAACCCTGAAAAACACCTAGAGAATCCCCCTAAGATGTATGCATCGCAGGGGAGGCATACGTTAAATGACGGTGGTTTATACTCGCGCGCGTCCACCAGAACCACGTCTAGTAATAGCCCTCTATAATAAGAATGGGCGAATACTACACTATAAAGCGGAAAGACCTCTATTAAAAAGGCATCTAATAAAATATAAAGCCTATTGGACGCGTTTAGTATCTATAGTTATAGGGGAGTAACCGTTAGCTATAATGAACTAATATAGCTAGTAAAATGGCTCCGCTAGTCTAGCGAACCTTAGGCGCCCCTCTAGTAAACCCTTAATTAAATCCTCTAACGGCTAAGCAAAATTAAAAATAAATAAAATCCCTCCTTACTAGCGAACCGCACCTAGGCCGCCGTAGCTGCGCGTCTATAGTATAGGGAACCTACCCCCCTAAAAATAATATCCGGGTATATAATTATAATATAACTAAATATAGAAAAAGCAGAGGGGCTTAGGGGATAATTAAAAATAGAAGTCCTTACGGAGATTCGTAAAGAGGTTTATAACGCTATTACAGTCTAATACCTTAGGAGTAGAGATATTAGAGTTACCCTAAGGGACTAATAGGTAAAGAAATAAGCTGTTAGGGTAGGGGATAGGCTAAGAGAACGTATTAGTATAAAAGTACTCTACGAAGATTACTTAGTTAAAGTCCTAGCGGTTCCCCTAAGCCTTAGGGTAGAAAAGGAACGCTAGGCGGATAATACAGTAACTATATATAAGATAGTAAAATAAACGGAACGCCTTATACTAGGACTTGAGATTACCCAAATCTAATAGCTTTAATAGGAAAATATAAACTAAGTATATAACGAGAATAATAAAAGAATATAAGGGTCGCTAGAGACTCGCTAAGGAAACGCTAATTAAACGTATAGCTCTCTTATCGTTAGTATATATACACTAGAAATGTAAAAACTCCTTATTTAAAAAGGTATTATTATAAATGGCCTTATATACAACGCAAGGCTCTATAACTATAGACTCCGCCTAGAATAATACTATCGCTATATATAATAGGGGCACACCTAATCTATATACGCAGTATAGGTATGCTGCGGCTACTATATAAGCCCCTATAATATAAAACACTGCTTAAACTAAGACTAAATAAAATGCGTAAACTGCTACCGAAGCATATATAAGGCGTAGGAGAGAGAAGACTGCATTAAATATAGGAGACGAAAGGTAAGGGCTTAATAGCTGCGGGAATAACTGCACGCTAGGTTATATAAATGGAAATAATAGGCGATAAGCTAGGGGGGCGCAGGTACCTTTTTAGCGTTTCCTACCTTTAATACTAGGGGGCTAGGCTAGCTATCCCAAGCCTTAATGGGCTAGAAGCGACGCTACGCGATATTACTAAACTATATAGGGATATAAGGGTTACAGGGGATATAAGGGAGAGGACGCTCTATAGAAAGACCCTTATAGACAGCTATAGCAAGCTTAAGACCAAGATAATTAAGAATTAGACTTAACGCGGTAAATATAACATTTGTAGCTAACTCTTGAAGGGTATATAGCTAACTAGTAAGAACAGGGGAAGAACTGGAGATAATAATAGATTTAGATATAGAAGCGCTAGTAGGAATATAAAACATAGGAATAAAAAGCTTTATATAAAATAAGTAGTAACTAGGGTATAGATATAAGAGATAAAAGTTTTAAATATCCTAGAGAAAGTAGAAATAGAAGAAGCAAGGAATAATAAAGAGGTAAAGAACCCTTGCCGGGGGTCCGCTACCTATCTATTATATAGTATAACTATAGCAACATAAACCACCGTCTTATAAGGCCCTTACTAGATAGTCTAGACCTAGAGAAATACTATATCCTTACTATATAAGAGCCGTACTACAATACCTATATATAATTAATATACTGCCCTTAAGGATTCTAGCTCCTATATAAACTAAAAGTAGCTATACGCGTATACTTTATAATTAGTAAGGCTATTAGCCTATCTTTATAGTTATAGTAGGTAGTTAATCTAGATATTATAGTTATAATAATCTAGACATATAGAGGACCAGTATAAATTATTAATGTGTATAACCCTAGGGTTAAAGGGGTCTTATAAATAGAGAATATTATATTAGTAATAAGCTTACTTAAAACCGAAGGCATAGAGTCTATCCTATTAGGAGATATAAACCTTTACTACCCGTAGTAGGGGGGTATCTATATCACTGCTAAATAATAGGCAAAGTGCCTATTAAAAGCTATAGATACCTAGGGCCTTAAGCTAGCTACCCCCCCTAAAGCAATTATATAGTAATAAGGATCCGCTAGAAGTATAATTAACCTTATATTTATAGATAAAGGCCTATACTAGAGACTTAAAAGGTATAACCCTAAAGAAGAATAGGCACTTATTTTAGACTATATCCCTATCTAAATATAGCTAGATTTGGATATTAAGGCGTAACTAAATGGCAAAAGATATATAATAAGGATGCTTAAGGCAGACAGTTTCCTTAATATAGTTAAATAATAACTCTAAGACCTAGAAGAAATCTACCTAATACTAAATAAGCGAGGCTTATTAACTACCCCTAAGGAAATTAACCGAAGACTAGAAAGGATTTAGGCAGCAATTAAAAATAGGCTAAAAGAGTACTACTTAGTCTTAAGACCGGGCCCCTATACGCAATACGTATAGTCCGCATAATGCGCGGTTCTTATAGCTAGCCAACGACGAGTAAGAAGGAAATACTTAAGTAGCCATAACCCTAAAGATAAGAGATAATATAAAGACATAAGAAACCAGTTAAAAAATACCCTAAAAAAAAAGTAAGGAATAACTGGAGACAATTTATAAACAAGTATACTTTTAACCTAAGCCTCCCCTATAATAAGGGCTTATAGGCTATAGTAAAATAGGTAAAGAAAAAGGTAGGGTAATTAGTAGAAGACTTATACCTACTACCCCTATAAAGAGTAGGGGAGTTATAGGCCACTAATAATAATAATAAGAAGGTAAAGATCCTTATAGAAAGGTTCTTCCCCTAACTAGCTTTAGTAAACCTTAGTAATATTACAGGCGAAGCACTAGTAACTTGCCTGCGGATTAACAGCGATATAATAATAGAGGAAATGGCCAGAATTATTAGCCGCCTTTTAAATAACACAGTACTAGGTCTAGATAGGATTTTAAATAAGGCCTTAAAGACCTATAGACTACTTATAGCACCCTAGCTTACGGATATAGCTAGAGCATACTTTGCTATAGGCTACTACCTATAACTTAGAAGATCTATAACGACGGTTATCCTATAAAAAGAAGGTAAAGTAGATTACTTAATCCTAGGAAGCTACCGCCCTATTGCCCTAGAAAACACCCTTAGTAAGATTTTAGAAAAGGTAATAGCGGACCGTATAGCAGATATAGCTAAGGAACACGTCCTACTATTATAGAGCTAAATAGGGGCAAGAAAGAACTACTTAACACTATTAGTACTTACGCTACTCGCTACTACCATTAAATCTATATAGGCGATGCGAAGGGACTTTATAGTATTAATACTTAGCCTAGATATTAGCGGCGCCTACAATAACGTACCCTATAAGCGTCTCCTATATATCCTTAGGGTAAAAGGCTTCCTAGAATAGATTATATAATTTATCCAAGGGTTTATAGGTTAGAAAGAAATATTACTAGTCTTTAGCGGATACCAGAGCCCCCCTATTATAGTTATAATAGGAATACTATAAGGATTACCCCTCTTACCTATACTCTTCCTTTTCTTTATAAGCAACCTACTTAACTCCTTTAAGGAAGGGGCGACCTAGGGGATAGGCTTTATTAATAATACAAACCTAATTATATACGGGCCATTAGCCGCAGAGAATTGCAGAATGCTAGAGAAAGCCTATAATACCTATATAGAATAGACAAGACGATATAGAGTCTAATTCTCACTAGAGAAATACCAGCTAATCTATTTTATAAGAAAACGTAACCAATTTATAGATCTCTAGTATATAATTCGCATTTAAGGCTTTAGGGGTTATCTAGTTTAGGGCCTAAGGGTATTAGGAGTATAGGTAGATAGTAAGCTCTGGTAGAGCGTATATACGGCGTAAGCAGCTTATAAGGGCTAAGTATAGTATATCGCATTATCTAGGATCAT
>Ga0307515_10021050_pt1 | contig 11585 bp, 3 predicted proteins | sample 17_EM_MG_FD_194513 | JGI IMG/M metagenome (GOLD analysis project Ga0307515, IMG submission 194513) | Populus trichocarpa ectomycorrhiza microbial communities from riparian zone in the Pacific Northwest, United States - 17_EM | ecosystem: Host-associated > Plants > Roots > Unclassified | place... | reverse complement strand
TCTTCACTTTCTTCATCATTTTCGTTTAATCAAGCCAAGAAATCGCCGAAAAGATTGCGATCATGGAATCTATCCATGAAACTTCCGAAATGTAGAACCTACAATTGATCATCCGAAAGATTCTTACGCTACTATTGCTGCTATCCAGGAGAGTTAACTCCATTTTTTTTTAATGCAATTCAGTGTTGAAGGTCATTTGTTATTTGTCGCTCTAATGCGTTGGTTTTTCTTTTTTTAAGATTATAAAATACATGGGATTCGAAATGAGCATGGTTTTTTTTTTCCTCATCTTGAATTCGAACTTGTAATTCTTATAAATATGTACCTTTTATTTCATTAACTCCTTTGTTCATCGGAACTACTTAATTTCTTATACACTGAAAGGAAAGAGGAAAGATGGAAGATTAGTTTCTCATAAATGAAAACGAAAGATGAAAGAATGATGAAGACAATGATTTCTCATACACTAAATAATGTGACAAAATAGAAATTGAGAGTAAAATTCCTAAATTTTCGATTCAAAATTTAAGCAATCGGTAGTACTACGTGGAGAAACCATAATCCAACAATAAATTAGAAATCTTGTATGTGTATATTGTTTGAACAATTACTTTGCTAGTTTGCTTCTTAAATAAGAGATACGCATAGGGATTCCGTGACAAAAAAAAACCCCCAAAAAAGTGAAAGTGAGTCCCTCAACATATGATTTTCCCAATTGATTCCCCCGTCTAATTAATTAAGTATAAAACTAAAAGTAATGAGTTTTACACTGTAGCTAGCATTGTTCACACACTTACAAAACATTTGAACTTCCTGTGTGTTTTTTAGCAATTCATTTTGATCTTTAAAGTTTAATTTTGGACGAATAAATCCTAATTAAAAACCAATTGCTTTAGATTCTTACTTAGTGGTGGAATTGGAGAAAGAGAGATCAGAATGAAAAGGACATCAAACATGGATAGCATGCCACATATTTCAAGAAAAATACACTTAGGTCCTCAAACTTTCAAAATAAAAGAAATTATACAATTTAGATCCTTTTAAATTTTTTTAAAAATCAATTTTGGTATAAAATTTTATTTGTATTATTTCTCAGTCCTTAGATCGAGAGAGGAGAAAGAGAGGAGTCACCTGATTCTCACAATGAGAGAGAAAGTCGTCGTTTAAGTCATTTCCGACCATTAAAACAGAATTTGTTTTCCGTACTCTGGTTTGACAGCTCGAAAGGGAATAGATGTTCCATCAAATGGATAAGTGTACTGTAGTGGAGATATTGATTTTGTAAATGGAGGACCCCAAAGACCGGCATCTATTTTATAAAACGAGTGGTTCTTCTCTCAACGGAAAAAGGGCTGGAAGAAGAATTTCCCTCATATCGAGTTGCCTATCGCTCAGTGACTGAGTAGAGCGAAGAGTGCTTTGTGTCCACGAGTTCCATGAGATGAGAGGAGCTTGATGATGGTTTTTTGGTGCCTCAATATTTCCTAAAAAGATAGATCTAGGCCGAGAAAGATAAATCTAAACCGATTTGATTTCAGGTTTTTGATCCCCTTTTTGGGTGTTTTGAGTTGATAGATTGGCTTATGAGTATTTCAAGGGTATCAGTTAGGTGGTTTTGGGTTGAAATGATTTAAAAATTAGGGTTTTTGACAAAAAAAATATTGGCCCAACGTTCTCGCCACCATAATGGTGGCCGGAAAATGGGCTTGCAAGTGACACATCGTTTGCCTTGGAAGGCGATGTGTCGCTTGTGTATTTTTTTTTTTTTAAATAGAGGCGAACGACAGGTCATCCGTCCTTTTAGAAAATAATAATAAAAAAAGAACTAAGCCTAGGCATGCGACCTGGGCTTGAAGGCCTACCCATATGCATAGTCTGTGTTCGGGCTTTGTTTGGGCCCTCTTTTTTTAACACAAGTGCGCGCGCGTGCGCGCACACACACACATATTAAGTATAAATTTTAAAAAAATTATTAACCCATTTGGGTCCACAACACCCCAACTATTATTTTTTTTTATTTTGATTTTTTTATTAATACCTTTTTTAATATGTATTTTTTAAAAATATTTTTTACTTTTATGTTTAAATTAATATCGCTAATTTTTTATTCCTTTTTATTTGCTTATTTAATCTTTTTGGATAAAGATTTTATAAAATTATATATGTTTATCTTTGTGATCTTTTGTATAGATGAACTATGTTTTTTAAAATAAAAAATGTTTATCTTTATATAATATTTCTAATATGTGCAACTTTGCATAATATATCTTTTCTTTTTATTTTATTCAAGCAATTTAATGTGGGTGTCTATTTTTATTATCTTTTGATTGAATAAAAAAATTATTTTAATTAAAAAAATTATCAAACACAATCGGGTAAACGTCTCATCTTGAGAGATTAAATATCTTGATCTATATCTATCTCTTAATTTTTTCAGTTTTATTTTTAATTATCGTTAATTACTTTTGTTAATTTATTGGCATACATAATTCTTGATTTATTTTATTACATGTATGCATCAAATTTTTTATTTTTATTTTAAAAAAATTAGCTACAAAAATACAGTAAAAAACTATATATATAATTTTTCTCATAGTAAATAAAAATATTTAACCCGCGTTGGAGCATAGTTCACATAACTAGTTATTATCTAGATGCCGTCCAATTGCGTGATTTCAAGATGCAAACTAAATTGTGGACCACATTGAACCGGATGGGAGCAAAATTGGGTGACATTGAATAGATTGGGGGGTTCAATTGAAAAACTAATTAATTTGTTGAGGGAGTAAAGGGAGAAAGGAATAAATAGGTGGATGGTGCATTTAATTTGTCCTTACTCCTAATAACAAGTACGGAAATAAAATGAAGAGGACGAGTAATGTACTGCTACTATAAAGTTTTTTTTTTTTTTTAATTTTATTGCCTTTATCTTTTAATTCAAAGTTTTTAAATGAAGTGATTATCAATTCATGTAGATAGTAGTCGGAGACCCGCTCGTTGGATGGATGATCTTGTGTGATCTCTGTTTATTTAGAATGGTTAATAATGTCATGATGGTAGATTTAATGTGTTTCCATTTCTTTTCGTTTTTCTACATTGCAACCCTATCTTTCACTACTATATATATATATATATATATGTGTGTGTGTGTGTGTGTGTGTGTGTGTGTGTTTGTGTGTGTGTATGTGTGTGTTTTGTAACCGAAATTTAGGATTGAATGTAATTTGGTAGCAATTTTTTTTAAAGTTTTTACTATTTGTCATAATCCATGTTTAACCTTAGTTTTTAAAGTATTTTTTAATTTTTATATTTTTTTAAAATCTTTTTATATGATTTATTTAATTTACAATCATTTTATAACTTTTGATATTTTATTTATTTATCTTATTTTGTATAAGTTTTTATAAAAACAAAGATGAAAGAAAAAATAAAAAAGATTAGAGAGTAAAATTGTGCACAAAGAAGAAAAGAAGTAAGATGACAATGATCAAATAACATGAAGAAAAATAACGCAAATTATAAAAATAAAAATAAATAGAGAATCGAATAACATTTAAAAAATTATAAGAAGAGAATTTAAACATTCTTTTTTAAAAATTAATTAATCTTTGATCACATAATTTTCCAATTAAAAATCCATATAAGGAAATAATAAAAAATCTCACAATATTATTTTCTAATTTTGACTTTTCTTATATAAATAGAAATCAGAAAATTTTGGAGAAGAACAAATTAGCCAACCCTAAAACAAACCCTAGAAAAAAAAACCCAAAATAGAACAAATAAAAAAAATCTTTTCTACCTAAACACCAAACCAATCGTAACCCACTTGATCCCTTTTTCTTTCCACCAAAATTCAATCACACGGTCTCCACATCCCTCTCTAGCATCTCTCTCCCCTCTAGCATTCCTGATGCAGTCGAGCTTATGAAAATTAAAGATTCTGAGCATTTGAGTAAGGACCTGACATAACTAAATAGGAATCCAATCTAGATAGAATATATGGATGACATAAGAAGAGCTTTTATGGACCAGTGAGACAAATCTAGATTTAAAAGAAAGTCTGGTATTGCCAAACTATGTTAGTCACTTAAAATAGTGATAACGCTAGATCCGACAGTTGGGTTGGTCTCAAGTTTTTCCAGGTGATTCAATATATATTTTTCTTATAAAAGGATACCTCGTCACTTATTAGACCATTGGATCTCTTAGAATTAGACCTAGAAGTTGTTGTCTTGACCAATTTTGTTATTTTATTTTTGTTTATTTATGGATTTTGTTTTAATTTCCCTTATGCCTTCGGATTCTTGGTTGTTTTCTAGTAGAGGTAGGGTTTTTTTGGTCTATTTAAAGGTTTTGAAAACCTCTAAAAGAAAAACTTCATTAGCCTTATTTTTAGAGAAATAAATTGTGAATTTAAGGTTCACATCTACAACCTTGTTTGCTCATTAAATATTTTTGTGTTGTTCCTATCTTTATAGATTCCACCTGCATTAATTCCTCTCCAATCATGGTGACATTGCCTATAACCTCTCTCATTAAAGTCACAATTTCCAATCAACAACAAGAAATAAATAATTCCAGTACAACCACCACCTTTATTCATCTCTTTATAGATTATCAATTCTACCACTATTCATACAACATCCATGATATCAAGCAAACCCACCGCCACTTCCACACTAAAAGCAACACTATTAACCCCATCCTAAACTTGTCGAGCAACTCCACCCCTAAACACCACTATAATAGCTTTGATAGCTTAAAATTTTAGTCATGAAATCATCATAAATTTCACTCCTAAATCAACCTAAAATTCCATTCTTCAAGTTAGGTTGTCTATGATTTTTTTTACAAGTGTAGTGTTAGCACATGGGGTACACGTTGGCTCATGATTTCCACATGTTATCGATACTTGATTTAGTTCTAGCAACTTTCGGGCCACTCTAGCAAATTTCAAAGGTTGTTTTCATACCCCTAACACATTAAATTGTTTTATTCAACAAATTTTTAACTTGTAATTGGTTTTTGAGCTATGATGAATTTATGTTTGGTTTGATCGACATGTGAATTTGTTTTTGTTGTTTTTTATTTACCATGTCGATTGATTTATACTTTTTGTATTCTAAACTCTGCCTAAGAATTGAAAATCCTAATTGTGATTTTCCTTGAATATTACATTAAGAGTGAGTGGTGACCATATAACCCATTGTGTACATGAACAACCATAACAGGTCAAACCCCAATTAACCATCACCAACCTTTTAGGTCTAATGCTTGTATCATAAAAGTGAGGAATGAACCTTGTTACATGACCAAGGTCCAGATCACTACCCTAGGTCTTAATAGTTTCTTACCTTTAATAACAAATACATACATAAAAATTTAGACAAACTCCTAACATATAAACACAATAGGTATATTTTTATCATTGAAAATGAATACAAAGCAATTTTTCTTAGATAGGGAAATTACCTAAAATCTTTGAAGACAAGTTAGAGTTCTTAGTTACCATAAAATTAGGTAGTGACTCCTCATTCAATTTTACTTTTAAGAATCTTAATCATTTTGTTAAGATGTCCTTTACAATAGAATGACAACTTTACTATGATTCTTTTAAGGGTTAAACTTTGTTTACTTAATTTTCATAATATTATGTATTTTTGTGCTTTTATTATTGGTACTTGAATGCAAACGATTAGATACAAAAATATGTAAGAGATTTTCCCAAACAAATGGTTTTATATTAAAAAGGCATAATTTGAGATCACTCCATTAGATCAGACTAAAGGTTTGCTTGAAAATTCTAGAGTCTATGTTTTACATAAGGTTGAAGTTTCATAGTTATTGAAAGTAAGGAAAGCCTTCAAACAAGGCTCTTAAGTTACTAGATTTAAGATTATTTTTCTTATTTGCTTTAGTTTATCTGGAACAAAACGAACGAAGTAAACCTAGAACATCTTGACTATAATTTAAATGAGAAATTCATAATGACCTAAAATTCCGAGCAAGATAAAACTTGTTTAATTTTATTCTATTTTTAAAATGATAAGAGGTGTACCAACCATTTCAACCAGAATAGAACAAAATTGATAATGAATAGTCTATATTGATTTACTTTCCACCTACAACTATACATATGGTCACTGTATATATAAACAACCACCCTGAACTACACTACATTTTATGCCCAGGAACTCCTCTCTTAGTCGTTCTAGTTGTAATTTTTCTACCTATCATGATAACAATGCAAAGATTCCCTCATACAAGAAGTTCAGACTTCCTCTCTTAGTCGTTCTAGTTGTAATTTTTCTACCTATCATGATAACAATGCAAAGATTCCCTCATACAAGAAGTTCAGACTGACATTGACTGGATACACAAAGCACCGTTTCTATAGGGTCTAAGGCCATCGTTTGCTAAAGAATGAATAGCAATATATATGGCTTAGATAAGAAATCAAAATCTTCACGGACTTATAGGAATGCTAATGCCTCATATGAATTCAAATATTTTGATTTTTTAAATTCTGATTTTGTTATAAATGTAATGCCAACTTCCCCTGCAAGCCCTTGGTCTCCATCATCATCACCTATGATGCCTTCCCCAACGTGTTCTATCAAACCAACAAAATAAAAATTTCAATATGTTGCTAGAGAACTAATCACATTACTAAAATTTTCCCAATAGACTCATGAACGACAATAATCTATTGGAAAAACTCTCATTGGTAATTTGAGGTCTATCGATAATAATTTTACCGATGGATTTACTAATAGAAAAAACATGCCAAAAAATTTTTACCCGCTTTAGTCCATCAGTATTTCTATTGACAAATATAACATATCATCAATAGAAAAACTATATGTCATTCTATCAGTGATTCTTTTTATCCATCGGTATTTTCCTTTGTGAATTTAACATATAACCATCAAACAGATCGTCTGTAATTCTGTTGGTGAGTAAACAGTGGTAGTGACATTTGCAATAATTGTTTTTCAACTCTCCAAAATATACCAACGGACTAAGTCCGTCGGTAACCCCGTCAGTGATAATTTAAAAATATATATATTTTTAAAAAACCTATTAAACATAGATATAAAATAATTAAAATAATATAAAAATCAATTATTTATTACAAATTTTAAAAAATTATAAGTTCAAATACAATTAATCTAGAATAAAGGCACTAGAGGAGGAGGAGACGAATCTTTATCGGGACCGTGGGGAGAATAAAGGAGAGCACATGCTCCACCCATATGTGATCTCATCTCCATTACCAATTAGCGGAGTTCAGTCGTTTCAGCACTGAGTTGTTCATAATCAGTAGTAAGATGGGTTGTCCAAACTTGAACTTGTTGGTCTAAAATCACCTCGAAATCTGGAGTTTGAGTACTCAAAACTGATTATGAGTATCCAACGATTGAAACAATACGGGCTGTCCATAAGTCCTCGGTCGTAGTGTTAGAGAGACAGTACATATAATTTCTATTGGGTCCACTGAAGGATCCTACCTTCAACCATAAATCCGGATCAAGATCCGGATGGATCGAAGGATCGTCACTGTATCTCTCTTTCAACCAAGTGTTATATGTATCCTGAAAAAAAAGGTCAGCAAATTCAAAAAAATAATAACTTCAGAAAAAAATGGTTAAAACCCAACAATCATGCATACTTATAGTAGCTGGGCAGGGAACAAGAATGCAAATGTTTAGTTGGCTCTTAACCCTGTGAAATTCAATTTTCAGTAATGTAGTTGGGCTTGTTTTTGTTAAAAAATTATAATAAAAAAAATTAATTAAAAGGTCTACAGAACTAAACTCGATAAGAAATTGATAAAGCCTGATTTAATATAAGCCCGTTTAAAAAAACAAAAACAAGCCCATTTGATTTAGGTTTCCTAGTTCTTAATTCTAAAAAACCAACCTTGATTGAACTAGTTTGGTTGGAACCGGTTTTTGGTTTTGTTCAAATCAAATTATCAAGAAATAACAACTATTGGTTCAGTTGGATTCTTAGGCCTGGACTGAATCGGACTGTAAACACCCTTACCCGTGATATTCGATTATTGGTTCAATTTCAACCTCAACTATATTTCCTATTTTTTATGTAGATTTGTAGAAATCTAAGTGCTAAGATTTTAGAGTTGAGATCATGAAATGACTCCAATTGGAAATAGTCCTTATCTAGAGAAAACTTTAGGATTGGGAAAGGGTAAAGGAAAAGAGTTATCAAGGGTTTCTTTATGCCAAAATATTGCTGATATGAGAGTCTAGAGACCAGATCCAGAAGGTATTTTTTCAATTAAGAGTTGGACTTTTTTTATTAAGTCATTTTTTGACATGATAAGGACCTTTTCGATCAAATATATAATACTTTGGTGCTTACTCGAAGGTAGAGTTTCATCTATAACCTTTTATTTTGGATAAATTACCTACAAAAGACTCTCTATATCGAAGAGGTATGTTACTAGGTAATGATATAAATTGTCCTTTTTGTAAAAAAAAGATTGAAACCGCAACTCATATTTTACTTTATTGTGAGATGATTTAGAAGTTATGATCTCGAGTTGTAGATTGGCTGGGACAACAATTGATCTTACCTCAATCTTTAGATGATTTTGTCTTAATATGGAATGTCATGGTGTGGGGATCTATGCAAGAAATAAAATAAAATTGGTGTGGTGTGTTCTTCTTTGGTATAATTTGGCATGTTTGGAATGCTTGGAATAATTTATTTTTAATGAGGAAAAAGCAGACTAGGATGATGTGTATTATTCCTTTTTTCATCTAGTTGCAATTTTGAAGAAATGTAATGATGGAAATTTCTGTTATACTAGGTTAGATTTACTTTGTTCACTAAATAGTATTTTTATATGGACTAATAGGATAAATATGAAATGTGATTCTTCTTGGATACCTCATTATATAGGTATACTAAAGTGGAATGTAAACGCTTCTTCAAATAACAAACCAAAATCTTCAGGAATTAGTGGTGTTCTTATAGATCATGAAGGGAGATTTCTTTGTATTTTTTCTTGTTCCATGAAAAATATGGAATCTAATAAAGATGAGGTCTTAAAATTTTGAAAAGCTATGTTTTTGAGTATTAATGATTGCTATGCTTCTACAAATTAATGGGTTGTAGAGTCAAATTCTTACATTGTCATTACTTCGATTAAAGGAAATAGTGCTACATGACCTTAGTGCCTGAAAACTAAATTCAATGATATTTTCGATGCATGCAATAGGCTTTATTTTGTGTTTTGATCATGCTTATAAAAAGAAGAATCTTATTGTAGATTATTTGGCCAAGCAAAAAGTTCTTAGAAAAAATGACCTGGTTGCCTGGTTTTAACTTATTTATTTAGGGTCTATTTACTTGATTTTGATTGTGGTTCTAGTTTTGTCTGTAAGTTTTCTAATTTCTATGAGTTTTTTTCTATACCCTTCTCTTTGTTAAGTTATGTTCTTAATGGATAAAATAGTTGATTAATAAATCTATCGTATTTCGTAAAAAAGGATCAAAATTAACTTTTTTCATAAATTTTAAAATCACCACTTATTTTTTTTACTTTTTTCACTTTGGTCATTTTTCTTTTGATTTTGTCATCCTTTAATAATTTTACTTAAATTGGCCCTCAATTCAGTTTTGAAATAGCGTAAGGGATGAAAAAAACACTAAACAATGAGTTCATAGTATTTTGAGAGATGATCTACAATGCAATGCAATTTTGCACACTGAGTCTCTCACACTTTTAAAAGTATTGTTAATTAACTGCATGTTTTTCCCCCATAAGTTTAGTTATATATATAGTGTGTGTAAATAAAGTGTAATATACTTTTCCTCGTATAACTAAAATAAATTTATTTAATGATGAGTCCGAACTTTAACAATGCCGAACCTATCGTTCATGATAGGTGAGTACAATTTCTTTCTCCTTTTGTTTTGTTTTATTTACATTGAATATCAACTTACCAATAAATGTTATTACCAAGAAAACTAAAATTGTTGTTGGTTTTACTGTGCAGCCAGAGACAATCCACTATAGATTGTAACAGTGCCATAAAATAAAGACCGAGGCAACCAAGAAAACTAAACTAAATGGTGTGGGAAAATCACTGTAGATCAAAATATATTTCACTGTGGATTGTAATAATAGTTTCACTTTCAATTTCTCATCTTATTTTTTTGCGAGATGTTTCTTTGGTTGTTTGTGTTTTTTCTTTCTTTTTTCTCTCTTGACAACTAAAGTGTACAATTGTCCTCTGTTTATTTGTTGTTTGTTTGGGTCATGCAAGGGTTGCCAGACCCTAACACCTTGAGTCTAACAAACACGCCAAATCCAATGCTCTTAGGTCTGGTATGACCGTCAGACCCAAAAACATATAAACAATATATTTTTTAATAAAATTAATTAGAATTTCTGTTTAAGTTATTTGAAGAATAATTTGAATGTTTTTTTTTATAAAAAATAAAAACAATTATAAGAAAATTAATTAGCATTTCCGTTTATGATACTTCAAGGGTAGTTTAAATGTTTTTTTAATAAAAAATAAAAAAAATTATTTAGCATTTTGGTTTAGGATATTTTAAAGGTAGTTTAAATGTTTTTTTTATAACAAATAAAAATATTTATAAAAAAAATTAATTAGGATTTTTTTAGGATACTTAAAGGATAGTTTAAATGTTTTTTTTATAAAAATAAATAAAAAATTAATTAGTATTTCTATTTATGATACTTCAAGGATGATTTAATTTTTTTGTTGCCAGACCCAACTGGCTTGGGTCTTGGCCACCAGAACCAAGTATCTTGTGTTTGAAATTGCAGTTAGATCCAAATGTTTTAGGCCTAACATGACCACCAGACCCAAGTTTCTAGGGTTTGGCATGCCGCCAGATCCAATGCTCATGGATCTGACATGACCATCAGACTCAACGCACTTAAAATATTCTTTATACCCTTAATATATATTTTTTTTACATTTTAAAAAAATTGTTATTGACTTAATATGAAATACGGACCAATATACTAGTAATTACTAAGCTTACTTGGATAGGTTGACATCAAAACTCAATGCTAGCCTGCGTTGAAAAATAATTGATTTTATTAAATTTATTTGATTTTATATAAATTTAAATCAAATAAAATTAAGAAAAAACTTTTTCTTAGAAAGTCTCATCAAATAAAAAATAAGAAAAAAACTTATTTATCTAGATATCTTATGATTGGTTGAGCCAATGATTTGTTTTTGTTATTATTTTAACAAGTATTTGAAGATTATTATTAGCTGCAAAATTTTTTAGAAGTGTCTAAATGTGTGGTAATTATTATTTTTTAAAATATTATATATATATATATATTAAAATAATATTTTTAACAATCGACCCATTAAAACAATTAAAAAATATGTAAAAAATTATTTTTAATTAAAAAATTTAAATTTTGATCAATTTTTATTTTAAGCTGCAATCCTAAACCGGCGCTTAAAAAAAAGAAAAAGAAAAGATGGCGGGAAGGATGAGAAAGTGGCACCCATGTAAAATTGTAAATAAATGACCACAGGCTTCTTTGAGACGCTAAC
>Ga0307515_10021049_pt1 | contig 11585 bp, 7 predicted proteins | sample 17_EM_MG_FD_194513 | JGI IMG/M metagenome (GOLD analysis project Ga0307515, IMG submission 194513) | Populus trichocarpa ectomycorrhiza microbial communities from riparian zone in the Pacific Northwest, United States - 17_EM | ecosystem: Host-associated > Plants > Roots > Unclassified | place... | reverse complement strand
GTAAAAACACTCGGATGCATGCCACTGATTTTTCTAATGTTGCAGCAATAATAGTCCACTTGCCAATCTAGTTTTTCAAGATGTGGCTGTTCTGTAATTGAAGTTTGCAGAGAATGAGACATGATGATCCATTGGAGTTTGAAATGTGAGGTATGTTCGTCATTCTCCTGTGTTTTTGAATTGCTGCTTTCCTTGGTATTAATAAAAGTAATAGGTAGGTAAAAAGTAAAAAGAAAGAAACAAAGAAAAAAACCGAGGACACATCTCCTATTTAGCTTCTTAGTAGTGTAGTTAACGTTGCGCGCTCCGGGTTAGAAAAAAACATCTTTTTCATCGCTAAAAAATAATACACAGACATCACTAACATATTTCTAGCAAAAAGAAAAATATTAATTTTAAACTCAAAACTTGAAATCAAGGTTACCATTGTACTTCTTGACGAAGATGGGTGGTTAAATATATGTTTTTTTGGGCGAGTATTCTGTTGCTATTCCATCGAAGAAGGAAGTTGCCAACAAATGCGTGGATGGAATGCAAATCTCTAACGAGAAATTTATCCACGATATGTTTCTGTAGATAATTTTGTTGGTACTTGAAATGCCTACGAAAGTTTTTTCTACACACCGAAGAAATATTTATTTATTTTATTTTTTAAAAAATTATATCAATTTTTTTTAGAATATGGCGTAATATTTTTTGTATGGCTTCACTTTTTTTTTATAATAAAAAAATATTGTTTTCTCATAATTATTTCAATCTTATAATTTATGTTGTGGATTTGATGAGTTAACTCGGATTTTTTTTTGAAATTGTTTTTTTTTTTAATTTCGTACTTTGACAATGGGTTGATTAGGAGCTAGTCTTTGTATTTTTTTATTTGTTTTCTATAGAGTAATCCCATTTTCATGGCTCGGGTCGCAGATTTGACCTCTTTATCTAAGTTTACTTGAGTCATTTTTTTTCAGGTCTTTTTTTAAATTGAATATTTTTTTTTCTTTTCACCCTTTGATATTTAGTTTATTAGAATTGAGCTTTCTAATTTGTTTTGATTTGTATTCTATGAGGTTATTACAGTCTCATGACTCAAGTCGAAGGTTTTGTAGGTTAACAAGGGTTAACCCTGGTCGATCCACTATATCATTGTTTCAAAAAAAAATTAAAAAATTATATCATCCAATATATCGCAATCTCAATATTTTAAAAGTGTTAGTCGTATAATTTTAGTTACCAAATCAGAAGTTAATGAAATAAATGACAATACCATCTTAGAATCAAGAGATGTTTCTACTTTGAATGTATATGTATAATTTTAGAATAAGTGAAAAACATCATTGTTGTTATTCTCAATATAGTGTCAATCATATAATTTTAGTTACCAAGTCAGAAGTTAATGAAATAAGTAACAATACCATATTAGAATCAAGAGATGTTTTCTACTTTGAAGGTGCCTGCGCGTGCGCGCGTGTATATAACTAATAATATGAAACAACATTATTATTAAATGTTCTCTTGAGCTTGATTTATGTAGTTTGTCTTTATACACTCGTGCAAGATTGAGCTTTCATCGGCAAGACCAATCTTGTGACATAGATTTTTTACTAATAATATGAAACTTCTTAATTCTTTCTCTGTCTTAAATGTTGGTATGTCATAGATTTTCTTTACTTTGTCTTCGTCAACTTCTATTCTTGACTGCTTACTATGAAACCCAACATTTTTCCTGTTTTTACTCCAAATGTACATTTTGCGTGATTCAGTCTTAATTGAAACTTCTGCAACCTTTCAAACAACTTTCTCAAAACTTGCACATGATATTCTTCTTTCCTTGATTTAGCAAGTACATTGTCCACATATACTTTCGCTTTTTAATGCATCATATCATGGAATAAGGTGATCATTACCCTTTGAAAAGTGTCCCTAATATTCTTCAATCTAAATGACATTATCTTGCATTAGAAGATTCCCCACAACGTGACAAATGTAGTTTTCTCTTAGTTTTCCTCTGCCAGTATATTATGATTGTATCTTGAAAACCCATCCATGAATGAATACATGATACTTTTTACGGCATTGTCAACTAAGATATCTATATAAGATAAATGAAAGTTTTCCTTTGAGCTTGTCTTATTCAGATCTTTATAATCCACACATACCTTGATCCTATCGTCTTTCTTGAGAACTACAACTACATTAGCCACTCATTGAGGATAATGAACTACATCCAAGAATCTTACATCCCATTGCTTCTAAATTTCAGCCTTTACTTTGAGTATCATATTTGACCACATTTGTCTTGTCTTTTATTTAACCAACTTGCTTCTTTCTTCCAAGGGAATTCAATGTACCATGATGTCAGTATCCGAACCGGGCATCGTTTGCATAAGTCTAAGAAAAAATATCCTCATATTCTTGCAATAACAAGATCAAACCATCCATTTCCTCATCCATAATAATAGTACCAATCTTCAATTCTTTCTTATCTTGTTCGATACCCAAATTTATCACTTCTAGTTCTTCCTTGGCAGGTTTCCAAGATTTCTTAGATTTTTTTAACCAACATGGTAAACTCTTTTATGCCCTCATCTTTCCATTCTTCATCACCCATTATAATTATAATTGTGTTATTAAAGTTTGACCAATTATTCTTAATGTAATGAGTTTGTGAATTGGTGAAAGATTCAATTTTAAAATTCTTGAAAGTATAAGGTATGCTCGAGTAATTGTGTATTTGTATGAAAAAATAAAATCAAACAAAGACACATTTTGAACACAAGAAATGCATGATCTCATTGAGATAAAAGGCTCATTGACAAAAGAAAATATAATGGCATCATGAGCTAGATTGTAAACAAGACCATGAAAAGGTAAAAAAAAAAGAAGCAAAACATAACAGGACAAGACATCTTAGCAAGCATAGTCAAACAAAAACAATTACTTTTTGAATACAACAGGAACAAGCTTTATTTTTCAATTTTGATACACTTCCCCATGACCAGCTTCTTCACAAAGGCTTTTACAAGAATTTCATTGATGGTGTGAACAAACAACTACGACAACATTTCATCCTCGACTTTGATCTTCATCTCCTTAATCTATTCCTTGTTCTCACATTCTAAAGCGCTGATGTGGAGGCTTGTTATCTTCAACACTCTATCGCTATATCTAATCACTTGAGCAGGTTTCGGGAATATTGTTTAGGGTGGTGGGATTGTCAACTCCTTTTCTTTTGGCTCTCTTCCTTTAATTTTTGCCATCCTTGCTTTTTTCTTGATACTGGAAACTTGCTTATAGTCATCCTTCTTGAGCTTATATTCGAGTCCAAGTCTCTATTCAACACATTTTAGTTTCATTAAATCAACTTATTTTGTCATTATGGTGTCAGCCCGAAGGGAATGCCATGTTTCAATAAGCAATTAACTGTCATTCTTGTTGCTTCTGAAATCTTTAGCCTTCTTAACACCGTGTTCTTAGGAACCCACTCAACATTCATGATTTTAAAAGCATGAATATTCATATCCTTACAATCTTATGCCTCGAGGAGCGGTACAACCACATTTCTTATCGTGAAAACTGCTTCTTTAACATTGACAATTACCAACATCTTATTCATTATATATTTCAATCATTGATGTAATGAGGAAGATACTGATCCAACCACGTGGATCCAAGGTCTTCATAACAATATATTATAGGAATACTGAATATTCATCACTTGTAGTGTCACCAATAACACTTGCGGCCCTTACATATAACTCTATTTCTAAAGTCCCAATTATTTGTCTTGGTGAGTTGTCATATGCCCTTGGCATCATGGTACTTGGCCTCATATGTGATTCATCGACGAACATCTCCCTTAACATGTATCTTGGTAGCACATTCAATATCATACCATTATTGATCAATACTTTACATATCAGAACATCTTTGCATCGTACTGTGATGATATATAATTGTTTATTATGCTGAGTACCATCGAGGTCCAACTCATCTTTGGTGAAGTACATATAATTTGAGGCCTAGATTTTACCTACCAGGTGCTCCATGGTTTATTGGTTGATATCTTGAGGCACATATGCCTCGTTTAGCACCTTCTGCAGAGCCTTCCAATATTGTTCTGAACTCAAAATCAAAGATAGCATCGATATTTTAGCAAGAGTTTTCTTGAGTTGCTCAACGATGCTTGACACGATCAAAGAGTTGATGTCTTATCTCAAGTGTAGGAGTGACAAAGTAATATATAACCCGGCAAGACCGGGGTCGATCCACATGGAGGTCAACTATATAAATTGCAAATAATATATATATATATATATATATATATATATATATATATATATAACAAAGAATTAAATAGAATTTTGAGATGTGAGATTATTGTGAGGATTAAACAATGATAAAAATAATTGTTAAGGTTAGAGGATTCACTAATGATATTAGAAATAAGTGTAATATAAACTCTTTTTATTACTCAATTGGAAACCACAAGGAGGTTCCAATCGAATGATTTATCCTTAATAGTTCATTATAAATTCTTAACATGATCATATTAATTATCTTATTTTAGTAACACCATACTTTTAAATATTGTCAGGAATTCATGATGCTAACTTATGTTAACAACAAATCAAGTTCCTCTCATAACAACGATGTCGATCGAAGACTATGAAGGATCAATCGTTTATTGTACCAAGTGTTATACAACACAAATCTAGATTAATCATTTAACAAGCAAGGTATTAAGAATTAGTAAGATAAAAAGATAAGACATATTAATAACAAACTTTCTTGAATATAAACATTGAAGTCCATGTTGAGTTTATATTATACATATTCTAACACCATTAGTGAAACCTTTTCACCTTGACAATATTAACTTAGCTAGACATAACGAAAAAGAAGAATATAAATAAACAAGATAAGAACATAATTATGATAAAAGTTAACTAAGAGTAGTAAAGGAAATTAAAAGCATAAATAAGAGATTAATAAAACTTGAACATTACAAAGAGAGAAATCAAGAAAATGATCTTGATCTGAAAACCAAAATGCCTAAATGTATGGAAAATGCCTCCTTTTATAGGCTAAAAAAAACTATTAATTTGATAATTAACTATTGAATTGGTGGCCAACTAATGACTTAGTGGACTTGGTGGTTTAGGTATAGATTTGTTTTCTAGATGAAATGACATTTTCACAATTAGAATTTGGCAAAGTGGTCTTCATGAAAGTTGTAGGAATCTGTATCAGTTTTCCACCAATAGAAGAATGAGCTCATTTTCACTTCTAGAACCCGAGATATGGTCTGAACACTGAACAGTGTCTGGGCTGCAGAACAGATTCAGACTTCTCTTTTGATGCTAAGATTTGGACTCCAAAACGACATAATTAAGTCTTGGACTCTCATGAATATTTAAAGCCTATGTCTTACCTTTCTAGCCATATAAACTAGACTGAAATCCAAGATCTACAGCTCCATATATGACCCAATGACTGAATAATGTTTCAGTTTGAATTGAACCAACATCTCTTTTCTAAGTTTAGCCCTTTCTTTGTCCTTTCACTTTCAATAGTTAATCACATCAATCAATCCTTTGAATTGTGAGATATGCCTACATTTAAAATGAGCATTTACCATAAATTAAAGCTATCTTATATTATCAGACTTATTATTATAAAACATGCTTAAGTTAGCAAATTTAATGATACTTTAAGTGCAATATAATGATATAAAGCCTTAATGAGAATGCACTTTTAAGTATTAATCAATGCTATACTCACTGTGTTTCACCAGCTTCATGAATTTATTAGTCTCTTCCTCAGTGACATGCCTATTTACTTCTTCTAATAGGTTAACTACCTCTTTCCCCTATCTTTCCTTTATTTCTCAAGTTCTTCCGAGATACAGCACCTCCAGCTGCGGGTTAAGCCTCCAACTTTTGCTTGAAAAGTAGGTGTTGGCCGCGAGCTTTGGAAGGAATACTCGTAACTATACGGTAGGACATTGTAGTTTCTATTACCTACCACTATAGGTTTAAACAAAATCAATTTGGGCAACCTATCTATAGTAAATTATACTAGACAAACTTCCTTGTTCCTATTAGATTCATCTACTATGGGCATGTCTCTGCCCACTTTCCCCTCAATTTTAAAAGATCCTCGAGTCATCATCTGTATCACCTCATTGCGGAAATCTTCGCATTGGTTAATCATATGGCCTTCTGTTTTGTAATACTTACAGAAATCCTTGTTTATCAACCTATCTTCATAACTACCCTTCTTGTATCCAACTTCCATTAGCATTTCTTAAACCCTATCCAAAGACACCTTTAAACTCCTTGTGCTTTTAGTCTCCAAAGTGTTTACGGGTCTGTTACCCGTAACATGATTAGGTAGATGATTTTTATTTACATTTGGAGCCTCCTTAAACATTATCCATCCAACTTTGATTAATTATAGAAGCTTGTTCTTGAAGGCATTACATGTGTTAATATTATATTTTACAATGCTAGCGTGATACCCATATATGAGTTCTGGCTTGTATCAATTAGGATAAGGTGGTTGCAATATCATGAGTGGTATTGGGGCTACCTATCCAATGTTTAGTAGTTTTTGGTACATCTCACTCAAGGGTAGTGATAGCAGTGATAATTGTTCCTAGGTTATTTTATAATTTTTTCTTGGTCGGTTTTCAGCTTGGTTGTTGACTTGGTTACTTTGGGTTTCAGTTTTTTTGACAAGAAAATGTGAGTTGAAGTTAATATTGGCAATTTAGGATGAAGGGTTTGGAGGACTGTAGTTTTGGAAATGGTTCTTCTTGCCTCGATATGATCAACATCCTTCTTCTTACCTCCAAAGCCCTTGTTTTTAGTGGGTATGAAGATTCTACCACTCCTTATCTCTTGCTCTATACACTCAGCCACGTTTATAGTGTCAGTAAATTGCAAGCAAATTAAAAACCATATAAATTATAAGAAAAGAAACATTGAAAAAATATAGTTTTTATGAAATGCTTAATTTTATAAGAAAATAAGTCTAATCTAAGAGATGATAGGATTTGATTATTACTAGAAAGGTCAATCTAAGAGATGATAGGATTTGAAAAAATATTTTTTAGTTGGCTTAAATCTCCAAATTACCTTCACTTGTTAAAAACATATCAAGACAAACATGCAATTATAAAGTTATTGTACACCTACTCACATATTACTACTATTATAATAGTGTAATTACACATCTTTTCTTCAATCATAAAACTTTTGAACTATGCATTAGGGGCAATACGATTTTTTCACCATGATTCAATCGTCATTTTCAAATTGTAAAGGGGAAATTTGATATTTTTAGTTTTTTTACAATAAAATGACTTGGTTACCCTTAAAATAATAAAAAAATAAACTTACATCAAGAGATTTTTTCTCTAATGGTAATTAAGTCATTTCACTTTGCTAAAAAATAAAAAGACTAAAACATTTCTTGATGTAAGTTTAATATTATAAATTAAACACGTGCTGTCCATTTAAGTCCAGATATGGAGGTCAAGTCCCACCTGAGCTGTTGTGGCCACTAGCCAGTAGTGGTGCCCATTTAAGTCAAACTACTTTATTGACCTGTATTCTTCGCAGGGTGGATTTTTTTTATAAACATAAAAAGAATATAAAGATTGTAGGATTTTCTTTGACAATGTTATTAAACCCGATAAATTGAATGATCAATAATGTGGTTTGGATTTAAAAAATAGATCAATATGATAAAAAACAAACCCTATAAAAAGCAAAGCAAATCGAAACCAACTAATTCTACAAAAACTAAAACAAAACATATCATAAGACTAATTCAAAATAAACAAAATACTTAAAAAAAAATACTATTGGTTTTTTTTTCTTAAAAAAAAACAAGAGTTAAAACAATAATATATTTGATCAATTTGGATTTCTTGTGGCAATCATGTAAAAATCAATCCCATAGAAAAAAAAAGAAATACATCACGAAAACAAATTCCAAATAAATCAAATGCTTAAAAAAAGTTCAATCTTACATATTTTTTTAAAAAAATATTCAGATAATAAAATATTCGATCAACCTAGACTTTGTGGATTAACTATCAAATTTGTGACTTAAGTCATGGACTCAACCGAGTTTAATTTTTCTTTTATGAAATTTTTTTTTACCTAAATATAAAATAAAAAAAATCTAGGAAGGAGCTCAGCGTGCTTGCGCCTTTTAAAAAAAAGCCTTGGTGTGTGGGCCTTTCAGCCCAGTTTATGAGTCCATGCTTAGTTTTATAGTTTTTTATTTCTTAATGGGGCAGACATCCTATCGTTCACCCTTTAAAAAAAAAAAAAGTAGACGACACATTGTCCGTTGTTTGCAGAATTTAGCTACTAAAGGGTCACCAAAAAATTAGGGTTTCTATATTTTTGCCTAAAAAACCAAATTTCAACCTATTGTTTACTCAAAATACATAGAAAACACCCTAAAACACTTTGATAAACCTATTTATTGCCTCAGACAATAAAAAAAAAAACCGCTCAAAACCCTAAAATCAACTCAAACCAAAAAATCTTCCTATAACAGATCTACTTCTCAGCAAGGAGAAGGAAAAACAACATCTATTTGAACTTCTCTCATTAAATGAAACTCATTTACACCAAGATCAATCATTTTTATGGTCGAAATCGGCGTCAATGATGATTTTCTCTCTATACCGGAATCCGACGACTCTCTTTACTAAAAAAAAGAACTGACAAATGAAGGAAATAAAGTTGGGCATCAAAATTAGATTTCTGATAACTAAAGAGATTGATTACCAATCATCTAAAAAAGATGAGGGATCAAACTGAACTTTTCAAATGAAATTCAAAGTTGTTACCTATTTTATCCTTATTTTTCACTTTGATCTATTTTCTTTAATTTCACCTTCTCTTAAAAAAAAAGGTTAATAACCAACTAAAAAATATATTATATTATCCTTTTAAGTTGAAGTATTTAAACTAAAAAGATTTTTTTATCCCACATTGAAAAAACATAACTTTTCTCTTATGAACGTAAAGTATATATACTAAAGGGTTTCAAATCCCACATTGAAAAAAATAAAACATTCTTTTAGTATTTATATAGTAAACTTTGAAAATGGTTAATAACCAGCTAAAAATATATAAAAAAAGAAAGGCTCTAGCTAGGAGAAAAAACACATGTGATAAAAAAAACAGGTCACCCGGGTCACGGGTCAACCAGGTTTTGCCGGGTTTTTGCTCATGCCGGTCTTTCACCTTACCCAGATCGGTCCAGCCACCAGGTTGACTAGGTCCCGGGTCGCCCCGCCAGGCCAGTCCGAATTTAATAACTATGCATCTTGGTTCTCACTTCTTTTTTAATGATGCAAGCACGATCAAAAATAGGAAAATTTGACATACGATAAATGAGAAATTGATGAGATTTTTTTATATTGTATAAAAGTTGGGTGATGATAATTTTTTTTCATTTGAGGTTGGGTTGAATTTTCTTATTAAAACATGTTTGTTTTTTCATTTCAAGAATGTTTTCAAACAAATTTCAAAATGTTTTACTCTTTTCTTTAATTCAAATTAATATTTTTTGATGTTTTTGTATTATTTTTATGTGATGATATAAAAAATCAATTTAAAAAAAAACAAAAAAAAATATTATCTCAATATATTTTTTTTTAAAATATTTTCAAAAATAATTGTTAAGTAATAATATAATAACTAGCATATTGGCCTGTGTTCCGCAACAAGTTAATAACAATATTTTTTTTAAATGCAAAAATATTTGAGTTGGGTTAAAAGTACAAAATGTATTTGCACCATCACCATCTTCAAATAAAATATTTTCTACAGTAGCACCATGAATAGGGCATAGCAAAGCAGCGCCCAATACACCGACAACGAATTTCTTTCCCTTTATTTTTTTTTCCTTTTAAGATATTTCTAATTTTAGTTTTTTTTCCTCTCGAAATTTTTTTCTTCTCTTATTGATTTTTTTTCCATACTGTAAAGAGAAAATAAATTGATGTGACTTTTTTTATATTGTACAAAAGTTGGGTGGTGATAATTTTTTTTTTAATTTCAGGTTGAGTTGAATTTTCTTATTAAAATATGTTTGTTTTTGCGTTTCAAAAATACTTTTAAGAAAATTTTAATATTTTTTTATTTACTTCAAATTAATATTTTTTTGATGTTTTTGTATTATTTTGATGTGGTGATATAAACAATAATTTTTTAAAAAATACTATCTCAATATATTTTTTTAACAAAATATTTTAAAAAATAGTATTGTGGACATAGACTCCTTGCACTGTGGATCACATTGTAGACATAGAGTGTTTGCATTGTGGACGACATTGTAGCACCTAGGGGGTGTTATCTTTTCTATTTTTAGTAAAAAAAATGTTGCTGGGTTTGACTGGTAGCCAGACCCAATGATATTAGGTTTGTCTCCATAACCAGGCTTAATAGCATCAAGGATATTGGATCTGGCTTCGCAGCTAAACCCAAGGATATTGGATCTGGCTGCCCAACCAAACCCAATAACATTTGGGTGTGGCTTTGTAGCCAGACCCAATGTTGTTGGGTCTACTTAGTAGCCGGACCCATGAATATTCAGTCTGGCTCTACAGCTAGACCTAATAGTATTTGAGTCTTACTTGGCCGCCAGACCCAATGCTATTGGGTTTGGCTCCACAGTTAAACCTAAAAATAAAAATATTAGGTTTAGTGCTTTATACTCTTCATATTTATTTTACATTTGAAAACAATTGCCACAATCTCAATATACATTAAAAAATAAAAAAATACAAATCTATGTATTAGATGACATAAGGAACCGCTTATTATTGTTAAGAACTCTTATTATATAAGAATTTAGGAGGGGCTAATTTAATAGTTTTGAGGGACATAATGGATAATTTATTTAACTGCAAGGACCAAAATGAACTTTAGCTCAAATTTTATTTCATGATGGAGCCGCACAAATCTATTGGTTTTGGACTAAATGGGATGTTCAGAAATATTGGACATGATAGGTTTAGAATATGACTCGTTTACAGTAAAATCGCCCTGATGTTAATTATGAAACATTAGACATTTGTCATCAATTATTTCTTTTGACGACCTTTTATTGCTATGGAGTCTCTACCCTCAAATTTCTTGTGGGATAAATGACGCTTGATAAAGACATCGGGCTAGGTTCTTCAGGCACCACTTCTCGAGTTCCAATTTCCTAGTACCAAGACCAAACGAACAACTCACTCCATGCATCTCCTCGGTTGGTGTTCAAATTGGAAGCTTTCGCAAGCCTTGTTCAACAAGATTTAAAGGGCGGGCTTGTGCCAAGCATATTTGCGGGTGCTTCCCTCACAATGGACCAGGCTCTGGTGACCGACCAGCTAGGCAATCAGCAACAGTTTGATCAATGGTCGCATCTTGTACAATACTACCAGAAGGAATCATACTGAGACAGACCTGTGAGTTCAATTTATTGAAACAAATCAAAAACGATATCATCAACACACAATCAGCTAGGCATATAACAAGTTGGATTGAAGATTACAAATAATTGAGAAATAA
>Ga0307515_10021047_pt1 | contig 11586 bp, 9 predicted proteins | sample 17_EM_MG_FD_194513 | JGI IMG/M metagenome (GOLD analysis project Ga0307515, IMG submission 194513) | Populus trichocarpa ectomycorrhiza microbial communities from riparian zone in the Pacific Northwest, United States - 17_EM | ecosystem: Host-associated > Plants > Roots > Unclassified | place... | reverse complement strand
TTTAAATTTTTAAATTTATTATTATTTATAATATCCATATCATTCAAATTAATGCAAATATTACAGATAAACTCCTTTTTTTTAACACTCCTACCGTGAATGAATGTGAATGCTTGTTTACTGTTTAGTTTGCAAATTTATCATTTTTTCTTCTTAACGAAAAAAATCTAAAATCTCTACGTCCAATCTCCGTAAGACAAGACATTCCAACCAAGAATAGTGAGCTATCAAGACTGCAGTGTTCAGAGTTGCGCCAAATAAAAACCGCCAAGAATTTCCTTATTGCCTTTCAAGTTTCTCAGATTCTCAGATACATCACTACAAGAAGACAATGCAGTGCTTGAATCTGTATTTGCAATCTGGAAATGTATTTTTATATGATTTGTTTTTTTTTTAATAAAAAGCATAGGTTGAAGAAACATATTTTTAGCTGCAATTTAAAAAAATTAAGTTTAAATATTTGGTTAAAATTGTTCCGAGATAGATATTTTCATGCAGAACAAGTGAAAAGCAAATCTTTATAAATAAAAACAATTAATTTTAACTTCTACAATATATTTGATCATTTCAGACAATAGTCATTTCAGAACAACAGTTCTACAAATGAGGTCATGCATTACGCATCCATTTAATGGTTTCCCAGAAGCAAAAGCAACTTCAGAATTAGAGATTTCACCTTTCCTATGATATCAAAGAGCCATATCTACAGAACATATGAATTATGATCAAGGTGCAATAACTACAATCCTTAGAATCCAACCAGGCTCAGTAATTAGTGACTTTTAGAATAGAGAAATCAAGTGTACAGTACAGCACGAACTAATCATAAGTGACCATAATTACAAGCAATTGAGTTCAGCAAAATAGAAAATTCTACTAGATATTTGAGATTGTGCATGCTATTTATAAGGCTCCAGTTCAGTAGAACACAAGTTACTCAAGTTTCCAACCACATGAACTAAGCAAATATGGCTGGTAACAGGGTGAGATACTATGATAAGAATAAAGCTAGTTCCAACTGCACCAGAAGTTCAGAGCTAAACAAATTTATGCATATTTGGTCAATTCTGTTCTATACATCTTTTATTTTGGTTTTGAAACACTTGTAAATTTCGTGAGTTTCATGTGATAAGAGCAGAAAAAATAACAAAGAATCAAAAATTAAATGTGGCTAATACATTTATCCTGAAACCTAGAGAAAATTCAATGTCCCCAGAGAAGGAAAAACAACAATTCCTAAAGCTAGGCTCATTTTTCTTAAGCATAGAACAGGAGATCTATTTTGAATTGAAATATCTAATCCTGTTGCATAATTTATCCATTGAAAATAGAAAGATAAGAAACACAAGGCAATACAATTTTTTGATGCTTATTACACGAACTGTCAAGTTGCAGAAGAGAACAAGGCGCAGTATGGAAAGATCAGACATCCTTGAATCTAGTGCAACAAAATGATAACTTGATATTACAAAGCAAGGTTGTGCACTGCTCATCCCGGCTTCCCAGATAACATTAGTGCTAGTGGTTTTGGTTGACTACTGAAGTGAAAATATAATTCATGAAACGTTTAGCTTATGGTTATAAAATAACAAGACCAAAAAGACCTGCATATCATATCCTGGCTTTTTCACATAAAAATGCAATCAAGCAGCATAACTACCCAGTCCCAACAACAGCAGTCACTTCTGGTAATCCATCTGGAAGAAGAAATATCTAATGCTCTGCAGGTGCCGGAGTATAAGACACCAAGAGATATGCAGTGCTATATACATGCAGGCAGCAATGCAGAGTCCTTTCTTCTGGGCCTTCATCCGCATTCAAAACTGAAAAGCCACGTCCAATTTCCCCTCGACAAAATACTCCGGCCATTGGGACCCCAGGAAAATTGTCCAAAAATGGTGAGCTATCAACATTGCAACGTTCAAAGAATGATTCACCACGGCCACAACAAGAGAAAACAAAACCTCCAACAAGCTCCTTACTACAGACATTATCAGAAACTCCTGCTTGAAGGCAGTTTCTAGAACTCCAATCTAGCTTCAGTTTTCTGAAATTCTTAGAGACTTCATTACATGAAGATAGTGCAGTAGTTGGATCTGAATGGTAAAATTGGAAATAGTCACCAGTTCTGATGCCAACTCCATCAGCAAAAAGGTACTCTTGATCTCCTCTGTTGACAAGGAACCAGCTTGATGAGAAGAGTATATTTGAAAATGGTCTGCAAGTGTGAGCTTTAAACCAAGCAAAAGGAAAAAACTCCCACATCCAAATTTATTGTTTGTTATGATACTAAAATTGTTGGTTCTAGCACTTGTGCACACTGCACTAAAGTAAAACAATTCAATTTTCATCAGCTGTTTTGGTTATAGATTCAGAAACGCTTGAGAGTATAGCATTTCAGTCATTGTGAAGGAATCCAGAGTAAAAAGGAATACAAGAAAATAATGCATGAATCTCTTAAAGTTTGACAACGTGAGTGATGAAAGTAACAGACGCTTCATGTTTGATAAATTCTTCCAAGCGCATGGTGAATGTCTGTAAGAAAAAACAAGGCCAATTAAAATTATGAAAGTTAAACATCTCACCCCATAACTCCATGGAAAACCAGGAATGTCATCACTCTTGACTTCTCTGACCCAATAAAGCATTTTCTTTGTTCAGTAACCCCAATGTACAGGTCAGGGCGTCCAATTTGGTTCACCAACTGTCACATATTTATACTTTTGAGAGAGAACAAATGCAATGAAAGGATTAATTCTCTACATTCAATCAAATATAATATAATAAAAGATTAATAACAATGAAACACCACTCAAAAACCAATGTACAATTTTCTTTCTTGTCTGGAGCATAGAAAGTAGGTAACTTTCTTTAAGACAATAACATAAATGTCAATGCAAAGCTAAAAACTAAAGAAAACCTATAATTAAAAGCAGAAAAGAAACCTACATTTTTCTTGGGCAACAACTTTTAAATGTAAGAACAAGAGCTCTATTATTAACATTTCAGATTATAAGAGTGTATGCAGCAAGAAAACTCTTGTATAGCTTAACTGCTGATCTGCATTGAGAGTAAAATCTAACGTTAATTGAAACACAGTTTAGTTCGGGAGAGTAAAATCTAATGTTAATTGAAACACAGTTTAGTTCGGATACTATATCATTGCCTAATAAGCACTTTCAATCTGGAAAAAAAACAATTTTTTAAAATCCTTGTATAACCTTTTAGACATGTAATTTCTGAAACCAACATTGGACCACTTCAGAAAATAGGCTATTCAGAATAATAGTGAAACAGTATATTTAAGCATCAAATTCTTTTTTTTCTTGTTTAACCTGGAAGTGAAATAAGCTTTTGAATTGGAAATTGCAAATATCCTATCATATCAAGGAGCCATCTCCACATCACCAATTTAATATCTATGAATTACGATCATGGTGCAGACACTTTGAAACCCTAGAAATGGACTAGTTAAAAATAGGTAAATTTGGAATGGAAGGAAACCAAGTGCATAATGCAGTATACATTAATAAAGCAATAATAAATATGATTCCAAGTGACTGACCTTAGCCAAACCAAAAACTATACCAGAGAATATGATTTCTATCTCGTTTTCCAACCACATTAATGTAACAGATAGATCATTGTCAGTCAGAGATAACATGATCTGAGGTTGTTAAACTAAACAAAAGTTTGTGTGTGACTATGCATATGATTCACGCAACAGTAAAGTAAAGCCAATTACTCAATCCCAATTAATTTGAGCACTAAAACAAAAGGAGAGATCTTAAACATCAAAATCTACAAATGTATATTTCTAAACATAGATCTTAAACAAATATCATAAATAGATTATGCAAACACTACAAATAAACTAGGAGTTAAGAAATCACCATAAGCAAAAAAGAATGGGTTTCCAAAAGAAAAACATACCTCATTGTTGATGTCATCTAGAATCCTTTGACCATCTTGAATCTCTTGTTCCCCTTCTCTTCTGGCAGTAAGCAATGTCGTACAACCTGTCTCGGATCCAATCTTTCTAACAGAAACTGCCTTGTACCTTGGGCCTATTGCAGAAACACCAGAGGATAATGCAGCATGGAATTGGATTTCCCCTGTGCCTGCTCAATAAGTGAGAGCAGCAAAGGTATGAGAGAGCATGTCATGTGATTCAACAATGAAAAGGTCTGCACATTGCCAATCCATTTTAGTTGCAAAAGATGAAATAGCAAAAACAGAGATTAATAAACCGATACCACAAGGCTTGTCTCGATCCCTTGCAAATACAAGAGCAACTGCAGCAGGAAAATATTCACTGCTCCCATAGTCATTTCGGGACTCTACGCCACTTCGGTACAGGAATTGAGCTCTCTCATCACCAACAATGACAGTATCCCTTGACATGGCATGATCTGCAACATACAACATATTATCAACTTTAAGAAGCAGCACAGGACTTGCTATGTGACAGTTTTTGATGTCTAGCAACACTTTCAAAACCCAGGACAAGAATTAAATAGCCAATTAATTTATCAGCTAAATGGATGTGTTTCCTTTGTACACTATCTAGTGAGTAACCAAACAGATAGGATTAGTGACAAACTTGTACATTCTTACATAATTTATTGCTGCAGGTGAGCACGACAGAAAAGGAATTGTCTCTCATCAACCTCTGAAGACTCTTCCAGAAAAAAAAATTTGAACAAACAATAGATACAAAAATGCCTTCCTTTTCATAATATTTGGTTTCAGAAATGTATAAAATATGAACCCTCAGATCAACCATGCCAATTAATTGCACAATTCGAATTAGCAGTGTTTGCCATGTCAGGGGTCCCAAAAGTTAAAATTTGTGTACTCTTCGTTTGCCATGTTTTCTGTAACATAACAAGCCTTTGTTCTATATTTTCCTATGAACAAAAACAAGCACAAGAAGAAAGAAAGTTTCCTTAGTTGAGAAAACTCACCCAGCTTTTCCATGACAGGTTTCTGGTCAGCACCTTCATCCTATAGCAGGACCAAAATCACATCTTAGCAAGAATCTCACTCAATAAAAGGATGTGCAAGCAAGTTGGAAAACATTATCTTACTCCAAACAGTATTATCCCAGCAGGTGATGCCCAACCAGAAACAGAAGCTGCATAATCCCTAATATTCATCACAAAGTAATCAACCAAAGCCGGTCTATGTACCTGATTTCATATCAGCAGAACATAATAAAGATCAGTTAGGTTATTGACAACAAATTCATATAGCGGCATATGCTAGACATCGCATATGGCAAATCAAGCTCACAGCCACAGAACCATTCAACTTAGGGCAATAGAAATGAAGAATCCTATAGAGAATATCATTTTCCAAACTGAGGTTTAGTTACCTTTCTTGGTTGTAACAGCGGGATGACATCAACTTTTAGTCCAGGTAAAAACCCCACAGTCAAAATGATACCAAAGCATGAAATTGATTCTCCATCAGCCCAATATTCTTCCAACATAACCTACACAAGCACACATTTATTTGAAAGAAGCCAAAAATGTAGTCTTTCATATTTCTTAAAAAGAACAAAAGTACTAATCTTTTACAGTGCTGACCTCTCTATGTTCACCAGTAACAGCATCTCTTCCCATGATTCCACTTGCACAAGACACAATAATTGGAGTTTGGGAACCAAGTTTTGTTGCCAACTACAACACAAAACCATACAAATCGACTCAGCATCAGATTGACCCAAAACAAGAAAACCAAAAATTGCCCGAATATAATACTTTGGTGATAAATCTTACAAAATCAAGTTTTTCTCTCAGATCAACTCCACTGCCAATAACATTGGCAATAGCAAAATGAGGTCTAATGGGCTCAGAGAGAACCTTATTGACAACCTCTTCTAACGCAACCTGTTTGATCATCAAAAACCACACAGAAAAAAAACCCAGTTCAAGTTAGAGGCTTTACATTACACCGATGATCTTTTCTTGATTTTTTAAGGACCCAACAAGAGTCTTCTAATGCAAAATATTGATATCATCGAAAAAACACAGAAACCCAATTCAAGATAGAGACTTTGCGGTAAAGTTATGATCTTTATTTGGATTTTTGAAGACCCAACAAACCTTTTCGTTTGGATTGAGAGAAAAAGCAGAGGCGAACTTTGGTTTGGAGAGGATTTGATTGCAAATTTGATTCCATGATTTGCTAACGCAAGCTGCTGATGCAAAGGATGAAGCTGGTAGTCTCTTTACTATGTTTTGTACAAGGTCTTCGTTTATGGATGCAAAGCTTGTCATTGGCATTTTGGGTTCTTTCGGTTTCTCCTCCATTGTTGTGTTATCAGAATTCTCCAGCTGTGGCTGAAAGTAAAAGGCCTTTTAACGACTGGTCATTTGCATCCGATTTAAATTTCTGCTTTGTTCTGCAATACCTGCAAACGACTGGTCTTTCGAATCTGATTAACGTATTTTGTTTTGTTTCTCAATGCATGTAAACGACTTGTCATTTGAACCTATTGAACGACATCTGTTTTAGTGCGTTTCATTGCACTGTTGTTGCAACTGTTACTGAGTTGTAGCTAGCAAGTTGCAATGAACAAGGGTCATGCTACTTTCGAGCCGCGTAGCAAGAAAGAACATCCACTTCCACACATGCACATTCTTGTTTTCTGTCAAAGTAGGTAGATAAGCGTGCGTTAAATTGTGAAGGGGCATGAATTGGCCATAAGAACTAGGAACTAGAGGCTTTTCGCTTCTTCGTAATTCTCAAATTTTCTTTTCCTGAACAATCATGTAATTCTTTAGCTTGAGTGTATTTCAAAGGCAAAACTTTTAGGCAAACCAGATCATATAGAAAAGGAGTAATCCTCTCCAATTTAGTTCCACATTATTATGCATACAAACATCCACTGGATGAAAAACTAAATAACTTCAGTCTAATTATACTGACAAGTAAGAACCTGTCCAACTCCTCTAATGCAACATCCTTGCTATCCTGCTAGTCCCAGCGATACATTCGCAATTCTTTTCAGTGTTACAGAATTGCTTCATGCTTGTCTCCTCATAGATATTAACTCTCTAAAGGTGGTGGAAGATATGACATAACCAAATATATTGTGCTGTAAACATGGACGCAGCATCGAGGGGAGGTTTCGTCGTCATATTCTTCGTTCATCAAGCTTTTGGGGCCCCTTGCTATTTCTCCTCTGCAGAATAATCCTGCTACTGGAGCTGTAGGAAAGTTGTTGCAGAATGGGTAGCTATCAACAAAAGTGTCTCCGAAGAATGACTCACCGCGATGATAGCAAGAGAAAATGAAACCACCAAGCACTTCTTCCTTATCGTCCTTGTCAGCTAAATTGCTCAAACGAAGATAATTTTTGCTTTTCAGTTCTGCCTTCAGAGCTAGAAGTTTGTTGAAGGCATGGTCACATGATGATGAAGCAGTAGCCGAATCTGACTGGTAGAATAGGAAGGAATCACCAGTTCTGATGCCGATACCATTGACAGTAAAGTAATATTCTCCTCCTCTGTTAATGGCCAAGAGAAAACACAATTAATCTACATATTTTCTGCTACTGATGATCAAAGAAATCCCGAACATATAATCTGGACAAGATATCTTTGTTATCGAATAAAAAACAATATGAGACACAGCAGAGATGGAAACTGATCACTTATTTTACCCTATGACTTTGTAGAAATCCAAAGATTTTCCTGGTGTCAAAATCCCTGAATCACTGGTGCGTTGAGTTTCTTTGGTGACACCAATGTAAAGATCAGCAAACGTATCTGCTTCCCTAAACTGTAACAGATTCAATAGGTTACTTAAGGAAGAAAATGAGCTTTAAAACAATTTAACAATGAGACACTCTCCTTCAAAAGGAAACACTCCACTTTTTAGTTAGATTTACAGTAATCAACCAAGAAATTTCTCGGTTATATGTCTTAAACTCAACAACGAAATCAAGAAAAGGAAATCCTTTCATTGCTTGACTTCTCTAAAATGGTAAAAAAAGATTATATTTATTTAGAAATCAAAATAGCCATATAAAAAACAGCACAATTATTCAAAACAAACAAAGAAGAAGGAGAACCTGTTGTTTGATTTCATTTAAAATCGCCCCGGCAGCCATAATGCCATCCTGTCCTTCCAGTCTTGCAAACAGACATGAACGCTCTGAATCTTTTGGTACAACACAAACTGCCTTTAGATTGGGACCAAATGGTAGTACACCTGTTGACTTTGTGACGTGGAATTGAATTTCTCCTAAACCTGCTCAACCCAAAAGGCCAGAAAGGACTCATCAAAACAAATTCATAATCTTAGGCGAAAAGGGCAGCAACAGAAAGGTAAAATGATGCGTCTAGCATATTTTGGAAGCTCCAAAAGTATGATACCAGCTACGTCATTTCTAATTTTTAAGTGAAGCACATGGTGTTGGTTTTAGCATAATTTGCTTCAATTCATACAAATCATCAAGTACCTTCAGGCTTGTATCTATCCCTTGCAAATACAAGAGCAACAGCTTGAAAGCAGCATGTATACACGAGTTGATTTAAAGAATCATCCCCAGTTCTGAAAATGAAGTCGGCACTTGCATCGCCTACAATGACTGTTTCTTCTGGCATAGCACAATCTGCTAAGTTGAAATGTTATAAGCTACATAGTACATATGTGAGCTGCGCCACAACTAGAACTTTGAACACCGTACATGTTATTGTTAGCTAGAAATGCTACAAATGAATGAAACAAGCCACGTTATACCACAAATATGTATCTGGTAAGGTACTTACCCATCTTTGCAACAATAGGTTTCATGTCAGTGGTTTTGTCCTAGACAATCAACAATGGCACATGTTATAGCAACCAAAGAAATTTAATAGAATTTTAATTAAAAGCTTATACAAGGACGCCAACTTACTCCAAACATTATGATCCCAGCAGGGGCTGCACAATCTGAAACAGCAGCTGTGTAATGTAAAATATCCATCACAAATTTGTCAACCAATGTATTGGATTCCTGATGATGGTGAAAAATGTTGTAAGTCAGTAATCCATTTAGTAGACAAACAACAAATAATAGCTCTCTTACTTTTCAAATTCAATGTCATAGCACTTTATGCTTCATTGAGTATGATGGCCAGTATTCCCAATGCATTATTATATAAGATGGGGGATTCCTGAAGATATTGCTCTCCATTAAGCACAATGAACCTTACCTGTCTCGGTTGTAACAGCGGAATGGTGCCAATTTTGAGTCCAGGTAAAAATCCAACGAGCAGAACTAGTCCTCTTTCAGCTGTATCTGATTCTTGGATATTAGGACCGGAAGTTGTTTCCCATTTTTCCTGCATATTAATTCCATAAGGTTTGGCATCACCACCAGCAGAAATTTTAATTAATTTATATAAACATGCGTATGAAATCATCAGAAAAACACAAACCTCAAACAGTTCATCAGCAATGCCATCGACACCAATGATTCCACTGGAAACATTAGTAATTATTGGGATTCTTGAACCCAGTTTTTCAATTATCTGCACGAAAGACCATAGGTAATGAAATCAAAATTTTATTCTGATTGGAAGAGAAAAGTGGGAATCTTGAGCATATTAACCAAATACAATAATATGAAAGATTCAGAAGAGAATTATTACCAGTCCATGAGCCAGTTCCAAGTTGAACTCTTTGCTAATGCAGGCAATAGCAAAGTGTGGACGAATAGGCTCAGAGAGAACCTGCTCAATGACCTCTTTCACAGCATCCTAGCACAAAAACTAGTGAGCTCTATTTGGTTTTGTTTCATAAAACAATGGAGCACAAAGGGAAATGTTGAAGATTTCTATCCACTTCATTTTGGTTAGTCTTTAATTTCATTACCATTATTCTCTTCTTCGGTTTCTTAAGAAAACTTTGGTTAGCCGTTACTGTCAGGGCGCAAACATGATTTTTTAAATGAGGAGAAAATTACTAACAAATATTTGATATTATATATTATATATACATGTGTTATATATAGAAATTAATTTGAAATACATATATCAATTCAAGTCAAGCAAAATTAATTTAAAAATACTTTTAAAATAAAAAAACTTACGTTATAATTATTCTCTTTGAAATTTTATATTTTAAAACTGTTTCATAATGATTTTATTTTTAATTTCATTAAAAATATATTTCTCAATATATACAACAAACTTTTATTTATCTATTTCTAAATCTTTCAAGGACTAGAAAAGTTCTTGGCAACAATTTTATGCTGATATATGGTACATAACATCTAAAATCATAGTTTAAAAGGATTGTCATAAATTAATGTTGTTCTTGCTGACTTGTTGTTTTGTACAAGTGGATTAAACATAAATATTAAATGTTTTTTTTTAATTTATTTATTATGTTCCTAATTTTTTTAGTTTTCATGTACTTCATTTTTAATCATTAGTAAATTCATTATCATCATTTTTCATATGAAATTCATAACAAAATACTTACTAATTCATCAAAACTCATTTCAATTCATATCCATTAACATATAATATTACTCATGCACATGTTAATTCAACAAACCCATAAATTATTATAAACCCTAACATTTTCAATAACTAATTATAAAGAAATAAAACTAAAATTCGATAATGAAACAAATAAAAAAGATGAAGGAAACTTTTCTAAAACATAAAGTATAAGAGGTTACTTGCTTAACTAATTAATAACTTAAGGTTTGACGAGAAATTTTATAAAAGAAAAAAAAGTCAGGAATAATAATAAAAATAAAATAAAGAACTTGTATCAATTAATAAGTTAAAAAAAGATTATTATATTAATATTTTAATATAACAAACTGGTTACAGATAAACTTGTAGTTTTTTATAAGTAGAGAGAGTTATTTTTTTATTCAACTTTGGCTTATGAAATCCCAGCTGCTATTCTTAAATTCCACTTTTTTCGATGGAAGGTTTTGTTTGGACAGCCCTTACTTACTATGTCATTGGTTACATAAACGCTGACTGAAATTGGACAATCTCATCAGCACATGATTCTTATATTTTTCTTCGACCTGAAGGAGCAATACCAATTCCTGCTGCGCGTGCATTAGACATGACAGCGAATATGTTCTACGAACATATATGCAATCATATGCAATCATATCATATATCCCTATATATTTTTGTATTTTAAAACTGTTTTTTTTTAATTTGATTTTTAAAAAAATTAAGATTTTTTTTATTTTTTCAAATCATTTTGATGAACTGATGTCAAAAATAATTTTTTTAAAATAAAAAAGTATTATTTTGATGCATTTTCGAGTAAAAAACACTTTGAAAAACAACCGCAACCATACTCTCAAACACTCTATAATACCAATTCCAGTTGCACGTGCATGACACGTAGTAACAAATATATATTCTTTTGTTTTCTCTGCCTAAAAATACAATTCTAGTTGCGCGTGTTATGCACGTGTATACGGATATGTTTGTCAACATATATGCTAACAATATAATTCCTTTTATTTTCTCGTTTAAAAGAACAATTCTTGTTGCACGTGTCATGCACGTGTATACGAATATATCTGTGAATATATATATGTTAATGATA
>Ga0307515_10021046_pt1 | contig 11587 bp, 10 predicted proteins | sample 17_EM_MG_FD_194513 | JGI IMG/M metagenome (GOLD analysis project Ga0307515, IMG submission 194513) | Populus trichocarpa ectomycorrhiza microbial communities from riparian zone in the Pacific Northwest, United States - 17_EM | ecosystem: Host-associated > Plants > Roots > Unclassified | place... | reverse complement strand
CTTCCTAAGAGTGGGAGTTCGTATAGGGCTGCTGGGAGTGACCGTGGAAAGCATCTCTAGTGGTGAGATAGGCACCAGGCACTGGACGGGCGAGCAGGGAGCAGCGGCGGTAGTTGCGGCAGAAGAGCGTCCAGGAGGGAACCTTGAATGACTGCTACCGGCACGCCGAGACACGAAGGGAATACCGGACGGCGGGGCTTGGCCCTATTGTGGCGAACCGTTTTAAATCCGGGCTCCTGGATATTCCTCTACCGCTCCATATCTATTATGAATTGAGAACTAACGTTTGCAGATGGAGCCAGTACCACGACGAAGATGGTGCCTACAGACGATGGAGGACATATCCAGCGATATACGGAGATTTCATGGAAGTTTTCAGCAAAGCCAAGGCGGAGACACTCCCGCCGCATCGGTCAATTGACTATGAAATTGATTTGGAGCCCGGCTACAATTTGCCATATTGGCGGATTACAATTGAGCGGAGTTGAGTCGAACGGAGTTTTCAGTTGAGTTGAGTCGAGCGGTATTCACGCAATTGCGTGGATAAAGATCACGTGCTCAAGAGGCCGGATCAGGCATTTGGATTTGGACTTAAAGATCCCATGCCATATGGACGGACCGATGAGTGGTTATTTTCTTTCGATGGACGATATGTCACTGAATTATGGGACTGCGATGAAGAGTCAATGGAAGACGGACATTATGGAGGTCAGTAACGATGACCTTTAGAAAACTTACAGAGCTATAGGAGAAGTCACGGAATGCGGCCCATAGGAGCGCATTTACGCACATAGAGGAAACGAATGGCTGGAACCAACTGGATCGCAGCCGGAGACGGATCACGGCCGGAGATGGATCGCGGACACGAGATGGATCCCATCCGGAGATGGATCGCGGCCTGATATAGATCGCGACCGGATATGGATGGATGACCGAGGTGGATGAGAGGAGATGGATGACAGGAGATGGATCACGGGAGACGGATGACAATCAATCTCCTTTCCTATATGAAGATATTGAGGTTATGCGAAGTTATACCCTTCTCGAGATCAGTTACTATGATTTCAAACTACGAAGTTACAATCCAGCGCAGATATGCAGATACACGATGTACCGGCGGCATGGCTCCACTGAGTACGATACCGAGTACTACTCAGAGCACTATTCAGAGATACCGAATCATGCACCTACATGCCCGAATTCCAATGCCGAATACGATCCCGAATCAGATCCCGAGTCACAGCTACAATGCCGATACCGCACAAGCCGTACGAGATTTGTCTTTGGCGGAGCAACGATCTTTAAAGAGGGGGATGACAGTGCCGGAATCGCAACAACCCCTACCGCGAACAATTACCGTACCGGAAGTGCAGGAACGAAGCACTGTGAAACGCATTCACCAATAGAGAAGGCTGGCAGCGGCATGTGCACCCAGAGAAGTGATGGCAAACACACCTACAGATGAATCAAGAAGCCGCATGTCCAAGTTACAATCCCGAATGAGATCCCGACTCAGTCTCGGCGATCCCGACTCAGTCTCGACAATCCCGAGATACACAGCTGCTACTGGAAATCAACTTCAGAACCAAGCGTAACCAACCGATATGGCACCCGAAGAAGCCGTAATGGATTAGTTGTCGGCAGAGCTACGACGTACAAAAGGGGGATGACCGTACCGGAATCAAAACCAACCCTACTGGAAGCAATCACCGTACCGGAAGTGCTGGGAGGAAGCACCTTGGAGCGCACTTACCGGCAGAGAATCGCAGCTGGAGATTAGTCGATGAGTGTACCTTGGAAGAGATCACTAGCAGAGTCAACAAGCACGTGGAGAAGAGTCAACCAGATGAAACGACAAGTGAACTCAGGAAACGACGATGTGGATACCCAGACAAGTGACAGCGAGCACACCTGGAGATGGAGCGGAAAGCATACCCGGAGGAAAGCCGGCGAGCAATTGGAGATGATAAGTGCACCGAGCACGAGCGGATGTCAAGTGTACCTACGTACAAGTGCACCGAATAGGAGGATGATCAGTGCGACTACAAGAGCACCGGAGAGATGATGACAAGATCAAGTTCGCTTGATCTATGCCGAACGAGTGCGATTATGTCTACCGAAGCAGTTCCGAACGAGACCGAAAATGATCTCCGAACGTACCAAATAGTCACCGAAACGCATCGCGAGAGATAGTCACAGAACGGCCTCGCGAGAGACAGTCACCGAATGGCATCATGAGAGACAGTTGAGACAACTACTGAGAGATGATGACTGAGCATAGTGACCAAGGTCATGGCCGAATGACTCCAAATTGAGATTGAATAAGAGGATTATCGGGAGCCCTCTACCGAAGGCACCGACTGGGATGTTTACCAAACGGCTTACCGAAATGAATGCCGAACGACTATACTGGAGGCCTATAAGCCTGCTTGGCCGAGGCTGAAGGAGGATGAACATAACTACCGACGGGCACCGTCTATGCACGAGGGCCCGGGAGAGCGCAAACGCGCCTGAATATATATGGTATGAATGACCATTTCATGAGAAGCTTACGAGATAGATACGAGGTCATATATGATTGACCATCACCGACGGCTATGATACCGAGAGCAGAAGCTACAATACTCGCCCAGAAGTCAAGCACGCTTCATCCGTGCTGACTGAGCGCGAATGACTACCGAAGCAGCGTCCAAAGCGGCAACAATGATCACTGATGGGCTGGGCCTGCGGAATTGTTCAGAGGAATTTGGAGAGCTCGAGTGCTAGCGCACTTGAACGTATGGTGAGTATGACCGGTTACTTGAATACTTACAAGTTAGATATACCGATGCAATGGCGATGGCGATGGCGATGATGAGCAGCGAGCGGAAGCCACCATCGATGCCGCCGAGTCAGGACGAGGCTCATATTATGATTGCGGATTGCGGATTTCACCGAGATTACTGTGTCTAATTCCGACAACGACCTACACTTGGTACGAGTTACGAGTGTGAGATTGGATAGTCAGATGCCGGACATTCCGGAAGTGGAGATATGGAGGACGGTGTCACTTTGGATGTTTCTTCTTTCTCTTCTCTCCTCTTGTCTTTACTTCTTTACTTCTTTGGATCTCGGCCCAGTACAAATGGCGTCGGCACGGGTTTTTACCGCCTCCGGAGACAAGTCAAGTGGAGGTGGAGTTTCCCCGTGCGCCGGATCCGCCGAATGGCTACCATACGGTAATAATCGGTTGTGGGACTTATGGGTTCGTACGTTTGCGTACGTTGAACGGTTGTTTGATTGTTTCCTTTCCATTCCTACTCTTGTACGGGTTTATGCAGCCCAGGGGGTCTGCACCTAAAGAGGGGGATAATGTAATGGCACGGCTGCACGTGACGTGTCCAGGGCTGTTACGGGGGTGTTTAGATCCCAAAAATCAATACAATATTTATTGAATCTAAGTACAGCCGCCTATCTAACAATCTCTTTCTCTCCTTGTCTTATCCTAAGACTCAACCTCTTGCACCTGTATGCAAGAGCGACCAATATTGAATTGCCTCCAAAGCCCGTCTCCTTCATAAAGGAAGATGAGACTTCCCTGTTGTGTAACCACTCTTCCGCCCACTCATTGAATGGTGGTGCGCCTGTGTTCAGATATCTTAACACCAGGTAGTCGATATTCTTGAATTCGCAGAAACCAAAAACCAGTCCGTAAGTGTGGGTTAAACGTGTGTCGGCCAACAGAGAGAGTTGTTCTCCAATTCATATGACAATCTGTTGAAGAGTGTATTTGGATTGTGTCAAGTGTCAACCAGACATACTTTGCCTGATCGCTGAGATGGATAAGAGTAGTAATTTTGAAAGTAGATAGAATTTTTAATGATATTTTAAGATTGTCTTCGGTGTTCTCTGAAAGCTAATCTTGTTGATGATGCCCTCAATTCCTCCAAGCAATGCGCTCTCTTTATAGCCCTCGGTCTCCTCAGGGTGAGCCTAGTATTAGCACGGCCACGCCCCTTAGCACCCAGTGATAACGTCACATTCTTGCAATGTGGTTTGAATGCATTACACTCCTGATACAATCAGGCCATCCACTGCGTGATTCAACATTATCCCTCACACCATCTCAGACATCCCGCAATCATACAAGTCGGTCGTCGGAACAACTACCAATCACCTTGGTATTGCTTATCGCCTCTTAAATCCCTCATGCATATGAGACATTTAATTGCGTCATAGATTTACTTGGCAACCAACTGATACTATGCCAACATAGAACATTGACGTGTAAGCTCTTATCCGATACGAGGTTACATTGCAATTGCGACCATACAACCCAATGCATAGTGCTCGCTCTAGGCTCAGCGGCAACATCATGAATACCTCAGCTATGTCATGCTATGGTCGAGGCTACCCTCCGACCGGAATGTGCCACACTGATTCCTTACCCGTTATGGGGTCGAACTGGAGGGTCCTCTTAATCTCATTCTGACTATCAGCTACCATATATGATAACCACAAATGTCCCGCATAGTATCCAGTGCGTGAACAAACAACTAAGTCTTTGTATGACCAGTATGAACTCCTGCTAAAGATCATACTGCTGACAACTTGATATCACTAGCATAGGTGATATGCGTATCTCTCAATATGTATGCAACCTCGTGAACACATACTCATGTATCATTATCGCTGCTTGGGGACTACCCCTCAGAAGGGCCGGGTAACTCCCACTTTATATAGTCCGCTCTCCACGAGCCTTTGATCTCTAGGGATAATCTTTCCTTACTTATCTTGATACTACTCTACAATATTGACATCCACGTCTAAAACCGGATCTACTGATATACCTTCCTACGATGCCTTACACAGGTGTAGGCCATTACAGCTTTTCATTTCGGCACATATCCTCGATCCATTCCGGAAGTTGTGATCATTTCGAAAGTGTGACAAGGGAATGGATACTGATCCCGAACACGAGACACCTTATACTACCCAATGCCAGCAGGCCTTTCTGAAGTATCGGTTAGGGGTTCTCCTTTAGGAGCGGTAATGATACATGTTTGAATGAAGCAGGTACATGTGACAAATCTTTTACGATGTTCATATGCAAAACCCCTACCTCCGGATACGTGAACATGTTTGTCAGTCAAGTGATTCTTAGCGGGATTACACTTGAGCCACGTGTCAATCAATTAGTGAATACTACGAACGCACTAGCAGATTCAACTATGATGATGTAATCATGTCGCCATAACTGGGAAGCGAAAAACCTTCAGCAGTGCGTATAATTATTGGCAACATCTATTAAACATTGTCTAGAGGGACAACGCATAGTTAAGTTGCGATAACTGAGAACTATGTGCGCAACAGACGTTATTGCAATTTGCGAGTACAAGGGATCTGCGAGCTTATGTGCTAAGCGGCGGGATGACTTGCGGCACTCCCCGGTCTACGGAAGGTCAAGTTCTAAGCATGCAGTGTCTGAGGAATTAATTACAGTGGCTGAAGACAAGAGGCCAGAAGCAAACCAGGTAATGGAGATGAGACCGGATGCAGTGCAACGTCGCACTCGGTGTTAATCCGAGGTTGAAGTGTCATTATCTACCCTTGCGGAGTATTGGTTGGTCACCGATTCTATCTCTGACGCAATGCCACATAGCCAAATTAATGGTTAGGCGATTAATAGTGAAGAGCTAGTAATAATAAATTGTGATAAGCACTGATGAGACTAAAGTCGTCAGATGTTCTAGCTACTGAATGAATAGGATGCAAGATGTTGAACACAAGGTTATGAGCTGTGAATATTTGCATTTGATATTGTGATCATGAGGATGGCCCGATAGGGGATGTAACATCTTAAAACCACTCATGCACGAACACCATAACCATGGGGATTTTGTGGCCTCATCAATGTAACAGCTCAGATGATCCGGCGACAAGCTGTCAAGCGTCAATGGAGTCATGACAGAATTCCGAACGCAAGCTTGACCTAAGGGGCTGATTATAATAAGCTCACATTGTCCCCGACGATGAAAAGAACCAAGCTCCAGCAGCAATCCTCAGTCAGACATTTGAAGCGAAGAACACCTTAAAATATTATTGAGAATTCTATCTATTCACAAATTCCTCTCTCATTCATACTCGTGATTGGGCTCTGGATGCCTGGACATCAACTTCCAGAAGCGGAGTTCGCGCTGCAGAGGATTTTCGACAGTTTCGGCAATTTGCTTTTCGAATTGGACAAGCACTGTTTTACCCACACTTATGCTGTGGTTTTTCGTTTTGGTCAACTCAAGAATATCGAGTACCTGGTGCTGAGATATCTCAACACCGGTGCTTTACCTTACGAGGAATTTTCTGAGGAGTGCTTGTTAGACGTGGAAGTTTACTCATCGTCTATATCGGAGATGGTAATTGGCATCGATTCAATTTGACCGGGCAGGAAGAAGCAGCGTTGGAATTAACTATAACACAATCGGTAGCTCATGAAGAAGGTCAAGAGGTTGAGTCTTAGGATAACACAAGGAGAGAAACAGAATCAGATAGGCGGCTGTATTTAGTCTAATAAATGTTGTGTAGATTATTGTGACTTAAAATACCCACATAACAGTATCTGGAGAACGAATGATACACTAAACATCAACGTTTGCTGGTCTCTAAACCCGAAAGCAAACCGAACAATAATCTCGGGTCCTCGCAATGGCTTCTTGATTTTTTCAATCTCCTCGTGATCCATATGATTTATCTAGTGATGATGAAGATTACTTGATGCGGAACAATGTGGGATGAAACAACACCCAGACGAAGCGATTGGGCCGCACCTTTATTGACAACCGCATGGCTCGATTTGAATTTACATTCTGAATTACTGCAGAACTGGGGGCAAAATAATCCGAATGACAGTGATTACCACTTTGCCTCAGCAAAGATCAGTAGCGCATTTTGGGTACCGGATATTACCGACTGGTGGTGGCAGCATGAACAAACCATGTCAAAGTACGCTGATCTCTTCAATGTGGCATGTGAGACATTCTCTATCATACCTCACGCTGTAGTCGTCAAGGCCAGTCTTTTCCTTAGGCGAGATGTGAGCGGGTGGAGGCAGTCGAAAAGCGCAGGCGAGACCCTGTGCGAGAAGGTTGTAAGAAGGCAGTTCCGTCGAGCCAATCCCAGATTACTGGCTGGCAACGATCCAATATTGGATCCAACAAGTGCTGATAACGACATGGAGATGCAGAGAGAGGCAGAGCAAAAGATGTTGCACCAAATGGCCAAGGTCAACAACTTATTAGAGATGTGGCATAGCAGCCAAAACTTACAACCTACACAGAAGGAATCTCACACTCAAAATAACCAACTGACAGCTGTAGGATACATTTTAGATACTAAAGAGATTGTCCATACATCCTGGTCACTCTTTCAACACGATGGTCTGGCTGCATTTATAGTGTTGGACACATCACCTGTGCCATCAGCGTTGTCTGGAAAGGACCTCCCTGAATGATCAATTTGAGTATTGAATATCCGCCAAATCAAATGAATCAACTGCCATTCTGCCAAAAGTTATGGGAAGAGTTCCCCAGAAAGCATTTCAGATACAGAAAATTTGCTTAACGGGAAGGGCGACTTGGATAATCTGAACGACAGTGAAGACAACTGGGAGGCAGATAATGAATCAGATAGAGAACTGGTTAATGGCAGTGAGGAGTCCAAACCCCTGGGGTAGGGGAATGTGAGCACTACACCGAATGTTCCTGGATTGATTTGGCCTATACGACTGCCAAAGAAGAATGTTGGTAAGCTATTGATGATGGTCAACATAATGGAAACGATGAGGAATAATGGGATCAAGAAAAAGTCGCACTGAATGAGTCCATGTATTATCACCAAGTTCATTATGTAGTTTGACCATGAATTTCATTTAAAGGTATATTATGGGAGAATATGGAGCAGTGACATGAGAAAATTGGTTAATAAACAAAGATTTAGCAGTCAATATACATTTTTTGCCAAGATGTATAAATTATAAATGACTGAGAGTGACCAGTGCTACAATATTACTGGGCTTGCCTTCTCCGTACAGCCAAGTCCTGACCAGGCTGAAACGCAACCACAAAGTTCAGACAATCATGAATGCAATTATTAATAGCAGAAGATGTTGACTAGACAGTACATTAACATGAGCATCAACAAAGCATTAATGATTTTCAGTCTTGCAAATTGGGTAATTTAATAGTGACGTAATCCGTGCTATCTATAACCAACAGACTGGCAGCCTTTCTTGGCAAAATAGTAGCCCACACAGATACTACCCCATTCTGAAGGAGCCTCAATGGAGCTTCAATGATTTTTGGCTGTGCATCTTGGGTAACCTAAGTGGCATCTGATTGCAGCCATTCATAAACGAGGTATTTGCTGACACCAAAGTCAAACATAATAGTACCATACTTCCTGCCCCATCTGGAAAATGAGCGTCAACGGATCGGCAACAATTGTTATTCTTGTTTGTATGGTAATTCACATGTGACCTGGTTGCTTGCATTCTATAACCGATGTACTGGCTGCCTTACTTGGCAAAACATTAAACGACACAGTGACTGCCCCTTTCTGAAAATGAGTGTCCATGAAGCGTCAGCGATTGTTGGCTGTGAATATTGTGTAATCTAAATGGTGATTGGATTCAGCCAGTCATAAAGGAGGTATTGACTGCTTTCTGAAGTAACAATATTACCAACACCCTCCCTGTCCCAGCCCAAAAATGAGCATCTATGGATTGTCGATGATTTTTGCTATTGGATCATGGTAATGTAACTGATAATTGCTTGGAAACATGCAAAAATAAGGTAGTGGCCGCCATTGAGGCTAAAAACAAAAGTGACACGCTCCCAGCCCCATCCTGAAAATGAGCATCAACGGAGCATCAAAGATGTTGTGTCTTCCAACTTGTATAATCTAACCGGCGATGGGTTTGTAAAGATGCATAAATGAGATATTGACCACCTTTAAGGGCAAATCAATTGCAGCATGCTTCCTGCCCCATCCTGAAAATAAGCATCAATGGAGTGTCAGTGATTATTGGTCTTGCATCTTCGCTAATCTAGGTTTCACAATGTAGTAATAATTCATACACAATGTCGTGGCAGCATTTTCATTCGCAATAGTACATGACACATACATTAGCCCATCGTAAAACTGAGCATCAATGGAGCTTCAACAATTTCTGGTTTTGCATAATGGGTAATGAAGCCTTTATGTAGATAAATGAGCTCATAACAGAACTATTGACTGCCATTATAGCCAACAATACAACGTATAATCTGCAAAACACAGATTCCAGAATATTCATTGTCACATATTGGAAATGATGCAAAAAGAGATTATTGGCTGTCAAATAGCTAATTTTAATGATATACAATTATCCAACTGCAAAAACAAGAACATTATATAAATCTACAGATGGATGCGCTGACAACCGACCCAATACAGATGGGTTAGGAGATATCCATCGAACAGTGCCCGAATTAACAGTTCGGGTGTATTGACAACCAGGACAGGCAACATTTAAATCGTTCAGTTCCGACCCAGACCGGTACCCTAGGCCACAGGGCTGAAATGTACCAAATACTACATCAGCAAAAAACATTTCCGTCCGGGCGGAATGGCTCCGTCAGAGTGGACGCGCTCCGTCAGAGCCGTCAGAGACACCCCGGTGGCGGATTACGCCGTGCCCGGCGTCAAGATCACCCGTCATGTTGCATATTGCCCTCTGATCGCCGTTTCGCCGTTTCTTCTCGCTCTGTTGGTCTCCTATTTTAAACAAACAGTCTGAAGTTGTGGCCAACTGTGACCATATGTCGGAATGGGTTCATTGGGTACACGATTGCATCGGGATTGCAATGCAATGGGTGATGCTGCGAAAATCTCTCCTCACGTTCCTTCTACATTAAGGTCGAGGAGCGTCTGAACAAGGTGAAAACGTATGATACTACCTGGCCGTGAGGATCCACGCACAGAGCGAGTGAGACCAAAAGTTGGGAAAGATAGAGTGTGTATTTTCGTTGTATGACAAGATGAGATGAAAATGAGATGCTGTCTATCTACCCCGGGGTATCCCGAATATATACTCCGCGTCGCTCATTCCACCTCCGTAACCCCTGGATCTCCGTACCCCCACCATCGCTCATTCCACCTCCATTCCCCCTGTATCTCCGTACTCCCACCGTCGCTGCTTAAGGATATACTTGGAGTCGGTGATCAATCGAGTTTGCAGATGCACTGGGAGGCTGTGATCGAGTGAGTTTGGAGATACACTTGGAGGCCGAGATGGAGTGAACTCAGAGATGCACTTGGAGGCCGAGATCGATTGAGTTTGGAGATGCACTGGGAGGCTGTGACTGAGCGAGTTTGGAGATGCACTTGCAGGCCATGATCGAGCGAGATTGGAGGAGTACTTGGAGGCGGTCGATTTGGAGGGAGGCGCGACGGCAGCTGATACTCTATTCATTGGTTAACTTGAAATTGTGGGAATGTAGACAGTTGAGTACATCCGCCGAGAGATGAGAAACTGGCTGGGAGCGGGAGACTGTCGATCTTGGGATGATGCAGTACTTGGTGTATGCTGTACTCGGCGTTAACTCATGATTATGGCATGCAGAGATAGAGAGGGATGACTCAACTTCGTGTTCTTAGGTGACGGTAGAGTTGAGCACAAGAAAGAGAGAGATCAGACGAGGTGGCGGAAATCATCATAAGAAACTGGGACTTAAGAGACTTTCGTGTGCGAGTCAATTGATCATCCCCGATACGGCAGGTACGAGTCCCGATCCGGCGGGTAATCACACCGATACGAGGTCTTCTATACCCAATCAGGCAAGTCTTACCCCTGATTTCTCATAGCCGCTCGTATCCTCCATATCATTCTCATCTTCATCCCCCATCTCTCTCTTTCTCGTCCACAACTCTACCATCATTGCAAGAACACAAAGTCAAGTCATCCCTCTCTATCTCTTAATGCCATTATCATGAGTTAACACTGAGTGCAGCATACACCGAGTACAGCATACATCCAAGATTGTCTGTCTTCCATTCATTCTCACGATTTCGAGTAGACCCCTAAATCGAGCTTCAGCTTGCGGCGTACCTCTCTACTGATCGACCGCCACCAGCCAGTTCTTCATAAGAGCTTCAAAGGTGAAGTAACCTTGTCACATTCCCACGGTTGCGAGTTAACTAACTGATGAATTGAGTCCCGCCGGGCGGTCCATCGGCCGCCTCCAAGTACTTGTCCAATCTCCCTCGATCACGCCCTCCAAGTGTATCTCCAAACTCGTTCGATCACAGCGTCCAAATCCATCTCCAAACTCACCTGATCACGGCGTCCAAGTACATCTCCAAACTTGCTCAATCACAGCCTCCAAGTCCATCTCCAAACTCGCTCGATCACGGCCTCCAAGTGTATCTCTAGACTCGCTCGATTATGGCCTGCAAGTTCGCACGATCATGGCCTCCAAGTGCATCTCCAAACTCGCTCGATCCCGGCCTCCAAGTGCATCTCTGAGTTCACTCGATCTCAGTCTCCAAGTGCATCTCCAAACTCGCTCAATCA
>Ga0307515_10021045_pt1 | contig 11587 bp, 6 predicted proteins | sample 17_EM_MG_FD_194513 | JGI IMG/M metagenome (GOLD analysis project Ga0307515, IMG submission 194513) | Populus trichocarpa ectomycorrhiza microbial communities from riparian zone in the Pacific Northwest, United States - 17_EM | ecosystem: Host-associated > Plants > Roots > Unclassified | place... | reverse complement strand
AACATTCCACCTGTAGCTTTAGATATATCTCAAATAGTACATAAATGTCTAGTTTGGCATATTTGACAAGATTTGTCTAGTAACTTCATCCATCTAAAATAATATGTTCCCAAACTTCATTTTACCGAAAAAATTACCAAAAATATGTTATAACAAACACATACGTATTAGTTCTAGGTATCTCTTATATCTCAATTTATGAGAACAACTTCTTCCTTTTATAAAGAAAAGAACATAATATAGATCAGTCTCTACGACTCTAATAAATATCAAGTATTTAAGAGAGCATCGACTATGGACATTTTAATAATAATGTTTTGATGCAATAGGAATCTCATAATTATAAGAACTTTATAATTTTCTTTGCAAAGAATTTTTATCTCATAGACTTTATTTTTACTCTAGATTCATTAATCTAATATTATATAAATATTAAAGACAAATTAAACCTTTATTAATAATAAATATGTATTTACATGAATATAATAATGTCACGTGTAAGTAACCAATTGGCTAAAAGGCATATTAAATTAACGTGAATATAGCCCTTCCTTCTGATATCCTATATCTTAAGATTTGTGTTCAGGGAACCAGATACGAAGAACTCTCTAAAAAGGTGAAAGCCAAAAAAAATGCAATTGGATCTATGGGCAATGAGTGTTTGAACAATGTTTTCCTTCTCTAAACCCCAAAGCTTAATTGTGTCACTCACAACTACAAGGGACTTCTTAAGAATCAAAGTTTACTGAATCAATCCCACTTCTATGTTCGGACAAACTCAGTATAGAATTGGGCTTAACAATAGCCCAAAGATTGACTTTATGATCTTGATGTGAACATCTTAATCATGTGGTCAAGCAACCCCCAATGAAGTAGATAACAACTTGGAAAGTCAAAAATTAGGTTTGATAAATCTTTACCCAGAGGTAACCATGTACCTAAAAACTAAAAGTATTGGAAAAAAAACTTGGATCTAGAGATAACCTTGTATCTAAGAACTCCAAGTATGTGAATGACGCCATGAAGCTAATTAATCTTCGATAAGTTAGTGTATGATCTTTGTCCTTGCAAATAAAGGTTGTTTTGCCACAAGCAAACAAAACAAAAACTCACGTTTATTCTTCAACTTGTTGAAATTTGCAGCTAAAAAAACATAATAAAATCTCCTCTAACTAACCCTAATAGACCTAATTTGGGTTACAAGCTAATAGGCCTAAACTACTAATCAATTAACATAAGTTCAATAATGAAATAAACCCCTAAATAATGTCTAATAGGCCAGAACAAACCTAAATTAAAACTACTTATTCAAAAATAAATAAATAAATAAAATAGGATAATAAAAACAAAGCCTTCATGCCAAAATTTCTCCATATAGCCTGAATCTCCAATTTTCACATGTTCTTGCATTTTTTTTATTTTTGACTTCAAACATGTCGTTCTCTCTCATCTGAATGAATTACTAGGCCTACCATATATGATTGGAGATCTTAAGATGTCTATTTTCTAGAACAACTTGAATCGTAGAAACATTCCACTTGTAACTCTAGATATATCCCAAATAGTACATAAAGATCTAGTTTGACATATTTGACAAGATTTGTCTAGTAATTCCATCCATCTAAAATAATATGTTCCCAAACTTCATTTTACCGGAAAAATTACCAAAAATATGTTTTCATGTGTCTAGTATCTTCTAATAAAATTTCAGGGCGTTTCAATGTACGGATTAAGAGATATGTCTAATCTCGTAAAACTGGTCACCAGAAATCTTAAAAAAAAATTTAGACCTGACTTGGTTCGTACCAGATATTTTCCTCTGGTAACAAGAACCCTGGATGATTTCCAACCAATCTTAAGGCAATTAGCACTCGAAGAATGTGCCACAAATCCCTGCAGCTTGGAGGCGTGTTTAGTAGTCATGGCATTAAAACTATAAAGAGAAAAATAAAAACCCTAATAATCGAGCAAATGCACAGCAACTCTTCTTTCTCCTTACATGTTCAATAGCATAATGTCTAGTTTCATCATTTTTTTAAACAATGCATGTGGGAGTACTGGAAAATAGGGATGAAGGTTCCTACTGACGAAGGTTCAGGGTGATGAAGAGAGAGGATTTCAGTGAGGGTCTTATGTGGGTTGTAGAATGTGGAGGTTGTGGTATTTTTCCCTTTTGTTGCAAATTTTTAGTTTAAATTGAGAAGAAAGTTGCAGTTATGGGTTGTGATTAAGCTAGAATTTTGGGTTTTGATTTTGATTGCTTGAATTTGAGGGCTTAATTTACTGGGATTTAGACGACTGAGAATCAATTAAGGTTTGATTGTTGGATTTTTTAGATTGAATGCATGTAATTTTAGGATTGAATTAGCTGTGTTTTTTGCTGGAGAAGAATATAAATAATCAAAATAACATTTTTTTAAAAAAAAAACCTAAAATTTAATTGAGTTCAGAGATTTTTTTGCCTTTTCATTGCAATCCCTGAATTTTTAGATTTTCAATTTTCATTCCATTAGGGTTTTAATCTTGGATTTTCTTTTCAACTTCACCCTTAATTAAATTAATTAAACTCTCTAATTTGACCACCTTTCTCAATTTAATCCTTAGTTTCCAAAATTATTAATATTTAATTTAATTTTTATGATACTCAACAATGTTAAATATTGTATATCCTTTTGATAGCCATGTAATTTAATGTATAAACTAGTTTCAGTTTTGTGCTCCACTGCAAGTTAGAGCAAATTTAAATATACATTATTACTAAATCTTGTGTAATGAGTCAATCTTGAAACCGCCCCACTCGACTCCTTGTCTAGCTCGGGTTTAAAATCAAACTACTTAGGAGTTGCTTTGAGATGACTCAATCAAATTAACGGGTCCAAAAGTAGCCCGAAAAGCATAGTTCATCTTTAAAAAATCAAGATAACATGCTTTATTGAATTATTGAATATTGAGTATTGAGATGGTGACATATTAGATCAACTCAAGCTTCACAAATTAACCCACTAAACCCTTGACCCGGATTATGGAATCATTGGCTTTGATAACTTTGGTTAGGCCAATATGAACTGGTTGACTATTCTAGCTGACACTGAACTATTACTATTTAAACAAAATAGTATGAGTTTCCAATGTTGTTCATGTTGTATTGATGTTTGGATTCCTGAGGTAACAATAGTGGATACAGGTTTAGGATAGCATCAAAGAACTGTATCTAGAACTCAGACATCAGGTAGATGTTTTGCATTCCTCCATTTAAGTTGTTCAAGGCTCTAGTTTTGAAATAATCAAAATTATTTAATTGCTTATTTATGCATAAATATTAAGCACGATGTGATTATCAAACAATTAAAAAGAAAAAATAAATATTGAGTAGTACCTGAGTGGTACTAAACACTTTATTTTATCTAACAATCGGGAATTTAAATATTGACTAGTACCTAAGTGGTACTAAAGGTGTTGGTTTATATAACGATCAAGAATTTAAATAATGACTAGTACTTGAGTGGTACTAGAGGCGTTAGTTTATCTAACGATCGAGAATTTAAACATTGACTAGTACCTGAGTGGTACTAGTGGCGTCAATTTATCTAACGAGCAAGAATTTAAATATTGACTAGTATCTTAGTGGTTGAAGAGGCATTAATTTATCTAATGACTGGGAATTCAAATATTGACTAGTACTTGAGTGGTACTAGAGACGTTAATTTATCTAATGACTGAGAATTTAAATATTGACTTGTACCTGAGTGGTACTAGAGGCGTCAATTTATCTGACTATCAGAAATTTAAACCATAATTTTACCTTAAAGAAATTAGAGTTATCAGAGTGATAGATGACCTAAATGATGTAATTAGGATAATTGATTTGAATGATATAAAAGAATTAATGATACTATCAGTTAAGATAGTTGTTAGATAACGATATTTGTAATTTGATAATGATTCTTCGAACTGGACATATGAATTGTTAAATTGTATTTCTTATATTGTGTTTATTTTGACTACAGGATCCTCAAAAGTTCAAGCTAAATAGTAGACATCTTTTATTAATGTTAAATTTAAGAATATTATACACTTATTATGTAATGTAATTGTTGCGATGTCGCGGTCGCACAAATTAATTACCTTATCTTAAAACACAACACACAAAATAGTATAGAGCAAGCAAGGGATCGATTCCACGAGGAAGGTTCAAGTCAGATTTTTATGCTATATGATATGCAACTGGGGGGGTTGTGAAGTTATCTAGGCTAAAGCAAAAAAACAAAAACAAAAAACTATCAAGCGAAATTAGATAAAATCAGAAAATAATCAAGAGAACAAACCTTGGTCGCAAGTAAACATCCACCTATAGAAATCAGAATTGGTCATGGAAACAAAACATCAATTTATATTTTGAATATTTATATCTTCTTAACATTGGTTAGTTAACGGATTCGTCGTATAACTAACTCTAACCATCAAACAACCACGGTGTCCGTACTAGTAATTTAATTCAATAGAAGCATAATTATCTGCAGTCTATGTTTGATTTGATTGAATGTTCTCCCTAAGATTAATAAAGTAGATCTGCCATAATTATTAAACTCAGTTGCTTCACAAGTTCATATACCACAACTCCGGTTTTGATATCAAACTTATCAATAGATTGTCTACAATAATAACTTAGAGTCGACTCTAGCAATTAAAATAAACAATCATAAAAAAATAAACATAGGAGAACAAACATATTCATCATATAAACTGAAAAGAAAAGGTAAAATAGATCTCACAGTTCTTGAAATCTGAAGGTTTCTGTGTCCTTGTAACCAAGAAAAAGAGTTTAGCCTTGCATGTTTGTTGAACAACTAATCAAAAAGAAGGAGGAATGTATGATTTCGGGTTTCTTAGATGAAAGGATCGTTTTTCTCTTCTTGGCTGGCTCCCTCCCATCTCTTCTCTCATTCTTTTTATATCCTAGGAAACCCTAGTCTCTATTTTACAAAATAATCCTCCCTTAAGTAGACAATTTACATTTAAGTACTTCAATAATATTTTCCTAAAAACAAGAAATAGCCCTGCATGAAATCTTCAAGCTTGGACTTAAAGTAGCTAAATTGCTGAAATAAAAACTTCGATGTCAGTTTAGATGCCTCTGAACATAATTTGGACTCGTTTCTTCACCAAAACTGTTTGCTGGCAAAGTTCAGTTGTCATCTTTGAAAAATCATATCTCCCTCATATGACATTGTTTTTGGTTGAAATTTAGAGAGTTGATATGTATTTGAGTCTGAAATCCAAAACCATTGAGTTTGCATCAATTGGATTTATGTAGGTCAAGATATTCGAGTTGGAATGGCCAAAGGTCAATATGGCAGATTGCAAGATTTGATTTTGAAGGCTGCGATTTCCATGCTCTTCCTTATTTTATTTTCTTGTCTTATATGTCCAGAAAGATATGGATGTTAGCTTTTTAATGCCACTAGAATCACTTCATTTCGACCTCTAGAACTCACGCTCTGCACAAAACATCTATTGAAGGTCAAATATGTCAATTACCTCTAATTTACTCCTTTTTGCATCTTTCATCCAAAAGTGTCTTCAAAACATAAAACAAAGAATATCAAGGCATTTTATATATAAAAAATAGGCAAAACACTAGTTAAATGTAGGTGAAACTATTGAATAATATGATTGCATCAGTAATTTCAGTATTGTCTTTTGAGATATAATTAAATATATTATTAAACATGGATGTATTAACTTAAATTCTCTAGGTCATTATAGTATTTTGCATAATCTTACTCTTTTATGTCTTAGCTAGAAATGTATGGAATTTAATTCATTAATCTTTTACAATTTGCTTATGTTAAGTTTAAAAGATGATTATGTAGAAATCATTATGTTGAATGTAACGAGGGAAAGCTGAAAAAATGGATGATCCCAGATGTTGGATCTTGTGTAAAATTAGGATTTGTAATAGTGAATAATAATATTGACATTTGGGAACATTAAAATATAAGGGAAATTCTACTGAGATTTTAGTGTGTATGTGTGTGTGTGTGTGTGTGTACAAAAACAATTTCCCTGGTTTCACGTTATCTATGATTTGGAATATGTTAATTTGTGTCCTAAATATGAGGTCATTATAGTTGGTATCAAAGCCCTGGCTTTAGTTTAGTAGACTTGGAATGAAGAATGACTTATGTTAAAATGTAGTAGGATGATATGTACTAGACAGGGAGCCAATACTGACCCATCTCTAGCACAGAGAAAAAGTAAAAAATGTTGTGTAGTTGAGAGGCAGATGGAAGATCCCTTAGCTTATACCACATTGTATATGCCGATAATATCGGTGTAGTCAGGACAAGAAAAGTAAGTGGAACTCGGGGATGTCTCAGCCTCATTACAGGCTAGAATTTCACAGCTTGTGACATTAGAGGGAGAGAGATAAAAAGTGAGACATCCACCTGAAACACCTATATGGACCCTCATACCTCATGTTGATTTTGCTTTCATATATTAGATAGTGAGAGTAATGGTTGCCAGCATGTCTAGTGCAACAACTCCAGCAGCCTCAGTGGCCCTAAGAGTCCCAACATTCAAAGATAGTATGGTTGGATTAGTTCGTTTAGTGAAGAATATGAGAGAGATGAGCTATGAGCCCATCTTAGAAGAACATGATGCAGTGATTTCATGGAGATGGATCCAGAAATTAAAAAACACTCTAAATCAGATAAGAGTGGCAGAAGAGCTACGAGTGGATTATGCCACTCAACTACTTTCAAATAAGGCACAAACTTGGTGGGAGATTGTACAGATGATGAGAACCATCAAAGAAATATCTTGGGATGACTTTAAGATGGAGTTTGAGAATAAATTTTACTCTTGATATCATCGTAGGCTAAAGAACATGAGTTTTTGGCTGTAAAGCAAGAAAATATAACGGTGATTGAGTTGAAGAGGAGATTTCATGATCTCTCAATGTTCGCCTCACATTACATTCCCATTGAACAACATGTGATTGAGAGGCTTCGAGATAGATTCAGGTAGGATTTAAAATAGGAGCTAATTGCATTGTAGTTCAAGACAGCAAATGAGTTGGTAGAGATAGCTTTGGCCTTAGAGGCATGTAGTAGTGAGGGCCAACAAGCCAATATAAAGTTGGTAAGAGAAAGGATGTTAACTTTTCTGGTAAACCACCTCTTCTAAATAGTGGTAAGATAGGACAATTTAACCAGTTTAAAAAGAAAGGACGAAATTCTGGTCAAGAAAGGGTGACAGCTGGTCAAGAATCGATGAAATTCCAAAGTACAGATGGAGGATCAACTAGGGGACAATCGAACTTGAGGGCCAGTTCAGCCAGAGGGACTGCATAATAAAAAACCATCACTTATCCTCATTGTTCCCGATACAAGAAGAGGCATCTTGAAGACTATCCAACATCACTAGGTCTATATTATGTTTATAGACAGAAGGGACACGAATGGAGAGATTGTTTGTACTTGTGTTCGAGATGTCATTATTGTGTAAAAAAAGACATTTAAAGAGGGAATGTCCTAGAAGGATTATCGATTATGCTCAAGAATAAAGACAATTAATATAGAATCAACAGTAGTTTGTCATAGCAGACATACCTACCAGACCGACACAATTAAGGGCCAACCATAATAGGGGACGTCTGAGAGCTAAAAGAGAAAGAACACAGGGAGGAGTGTTCCATATGACCCAGAAGAAGGTCAGAGTTGCTCCTAATATGGTAGCAAGTATACTACGATTGAATTCCTCATCTGTATATACTTTGATTGATCCTAAAGCAACGCATTCATTTGTAGCTAGGAAAATTATGGGAGAACTTGGGGTAAACCTAGTAAAACAAAAAAGGGATTTATAATTAGTACCTTTTTAGGAGAAACTTTAGACATTAACCATGTATACAAAGGGTTAGGGGTTAGTATTGGTGTATATAAAATGAAAGTAAATTTAATACCTTTAGAATTACATGACTTTGATATGATTCTAAGAATGGATTAGTTGCTCGAATGGATTATTTTGCAAAAATAGTAACTCTCCAATAACCAAATAGTAGAAAAATGGTGTTTAAAGGAAAAAGGAATGCCATGTTGAATTGCATGATTTCGTCCATGACCGCTCAAAAGTTGATGAGGAAAAGGTGTATGGCATACCTTGCCTATGTGATAGATACAAAAAAGGATGAAACTAAATTGTCTCAGCTCTCTATAGTAAGGGAGTTCCCTAACGTATTTTCAAATGGGTTACTAGGATTACCTTTATAAAGGGAAGTAGAGGTTTTTATTGATATACTTTGGGGACCTCTCCTATTGCCCAGCCACCCTATAGAATGGCACATGCAGAGCTAGTTGGGTTGAAGATCCAACTTCAAGAACTATTAAATAGAAGGTTTGTACACCCAAGCAATTTGTTGTGAGAAGCCCTGGTACTACTTGTAAGAAATTAGGATGGCACACTTAGACTCCACATTGATTATCGGCAGTTGAATAGAGTGACGATAAAGAATAAATATCCACTTCTAAAGATAATGACCTATTTGATTTATTTGATTAGTTGAAGGGAGCTAGAGTATTTTTAAAGATAGACTTAAGGTCGAGGTATTACCGGTTGAAAATCAAGGAGTGAGATGTATTGAATACTATTTTTAGGACTCATTATGGACATTATGAGTTCTTGATAATGACATTTGGATTAAGAAATTCTCCAGTAATGTTTATAGATTTGATGAATAGGGTTTTCTGGCCTTACTTAGATAAATATGTTGTAGTGTTTATAAATGATATCCTAATTCATTCTAGCACATACTTAGAGTACGAACAATATTTGAGGTGTGTATTGCAGACATTAAAGGATGATCTACTATATGCCAAGCTAAGTAAGTGCTGATTTGGTTGAAGAAAGTTATCTTTTTTTAGGCATGTCACATCAGGAAAATGGATATTTATGAATCCAAGAAAGGTGGAGGCTATTTCGAAGTGGGAAAGACCTACTAATATAACAAAAAAATCATAGTTTCCATGGTTTAGTTAGATATTATAAAAAGTTTATAGAAGGGTTTTCCATGATAGCGACCCCTCAGACTCGATTAACTAGGAAGGAAGTTAAATGGGAATGGTCTAAGGACTGTGAAAAGAGCTTTTAGGAACTAAAAAGGAGGCTTATCATTGTCCCAGTGTTAACCCTCCCTTGAAGATCCGAAGGGTTTGTAGTCTATAGTGATGCATCAAGGAAAGGATTGGGGGTGTTTTAACGCAACATGGGAAGGTGATTGCCTATGCATCCAGACAATTGAAACCACACAAAGTTAATTACCCAATTCATGATCTAGAGTTGGCTGTCGTAGTATTTGCCTTGTGAGTTTAGAGACATTATTTGTATGAGTCTCAGGTTTAGATTTTTATAAATCATAAGATTTTAAGGTACTTGATATCACAAAAAAAAAATTAAATATGCGGTAGAGGAGATGGGTGAAACTAATTAAGGATTATTATTGTGTAATTGACTATCACTTGGGAAAAATGAATATCATTGTTGATGCTCTTAATCGTAAAAATAAGGCAAGGGTAGATGAACTAGTGGAATGTGATATGAGAGAACTGATAGAATTGAATAGTATAAATGCCCAATTATAAGTGGGACCTGAGGGATCCTTGTAGGCCTAATTAACAATATAGTCTATACTTCAGGATAAAGTGACAAAGGCCCATCAAAAAGATGTTGAAGTGAATAAAATCAAGACCAAAGTGGAATCAAGGATTAAGACTCCTTTCTGAATCTTAACGGATGGAATGGTGGTAATGGATAGGCGAATGTATTTTACCAGACAAAAATGCTCTTAAAATTGAAGTGTTAAAAGAAGCTCATGAATCTAAATTTGTTGTACATCCAGGAAATACTAAGATGTACAGGGACTTAAAAGAATTTTATTGATCGTCGAATATAAAAAAAGAAGTGATTGAGTATATGGCCAAGTGTGTTGTATGTCAACAAGTGAAGGTAGAACATTAAAAATCGACAGGGCTTTTACAGCCACTTTTGATAACTGAATGGAAGTGGGAAGATATCACAATGGATTTTGTATCAGGTCTACCTAGAGAAAAAGGGGGCAATGATGCTATTTGGGCCATTGTTGATCGGCTGACTAAATCTGCATATTTCTTACCTATGAAGATGGTAAACTCAGTCTATAAACTGGCAAAGATGTATGTGAATGAAGTGGTAAGGTTACATGGGGTGCTAGTGTCGATTGTTTTAGATAGAGACCCTAGGTTTGCTTCTCATTTATGGATAAGCATTCAACTTGCTCTACGAACTAGTATGAACTTGAGTGTGACTTTTCACCCTCAAACTAATGGACAATCTGAAAAGAACGATTCAGACTTTAAAATATTTGGTTAAGAGCATGTATATTGGAGTTTGGAAGAAATTTGAAAGACCACCTACCTCTTGTAGAGTTTACTTACAATAACAGCTATCAGACTACAGTAAGAATGGCCCCTTATAAAGCTTTGTATGGTAGAAGGTGTTGACTGCCTGTGTGCTGGGAGAAACTTGGGAATAGAAAATTAATTGGGCCAGAGCTACTGCAAGTTACCATGGATAAGGTAAGGATCATAAAAAATAAAATGTAGGTGGTTGAGATAGACAAAAGAGTTATATAGACAATTGAAGGATGCCTCTCAAATTCAATGTTCGAGACAAAGTATTTTTGAAGGTTGCCCCTTGAAAACACATGTTATGGTTTGGCATAAAAATGATGTTTGCACTGATGTATATTAGACCCTTTAAAGCTATGAAGAGGGTTAGACTTGTAGGTACAAGTTGGCCTTATCCCCATAATTGGCCAAGATTGATAATGTGTTTCATGTTTTGTTGTAACGAAAGGTTGAACTAGAACCGTTCTGAGCACTACCACAAGTTCCTCTAGAAATAGAAAAGGATTTGACCTTATAAGTAAAACTAGTAAAGGTGTTGGATAAGAGTGAAAACGAGCATAGGAATAAGAAGATTCCTATGATAAAAGTTTTGTGGAGAAGCTCTCAAATCAAAAGGAAGACCTAGGAAAGAGAATAACAAATGAAGAGGAAGTACCCCCAAGCTATTGATGCATATAAGAGATGAAATTTCGAGGATGAAATTCTTAAAGGTGGGGAGAATGTAAAACCCTGATTAGAAATATTATTGTGTTAGGGAAATGCTGGAAAATTAACCCAAAAATATAATGGAATAAAATATATATGTATATATATATATATATATATATATATATATATATATATATATATATTATATAAAATGAAGTTTTGTGGATAAAAACTTTGAGGCAAGATAAGTAAAAATTACGTCGAGACAAGATACCCGAGTAACAAAAACTTCTTGAGTTATAACATAAAGGCAATGTTATAAATAACAATTAATTGGTGCATATAAATAGCTTTCTTGGCTTTTCTTGAAAGCCAAGAGCTATGGTTATTAAGGGAAGAATGGAGAGAAAAATTTCATGATTTCTTTGATTTTCTTACATTAAAACACATAAGAGAGGAAGATTAAAGTGTTTGGAGAAGTTTTTTAAATG
>Ga0307515_10021044_pt1 | contig 11587 bp, 7 predicted proteins | sample 17_EM_MG_FD_194513 | JGI IMG/M metagenome (GOLD analysis project Ga0307515, IMG submission 194513) | Populus trichocarpa ectomycorrhiza microbial communities from riparian zone in the Pacific Northwest, United States - 17_EM | ecosystem: Host-associated > Plants > Roots > Unclassified | place... | reverse complement strand
GAACGAGGTTTCATCAGATTGGTTATTAGACACAATCTTTTATTTTTTAAAATGCAGAAATAAATAAATAGTTTTTGTTTGGACCTAATAGCCATGCAATTAATTTCTTCATTATGAAATACTTTGATGTTTTCTATCGAGGGTGATAATTATTGAGAGAAGATCATGAACACTTCAGGACTCAAGCGAGAAATATCTTTTTTTTTCTTTTTTTTTAAGAATTCAATTGAGATGTATATATTGTATTTACCGGGTTAATTTTCATAGCAATCCAATTAGTTGATGGCTGACCTTCGCTTGAAAGATATTTGTTTGTGTCGCAGAACTGCAGTAGCCCCTACCTAGCTAGCAAAGTAGACGGTCATGAAGAACATATATATATATATATATATATATATATATATATTAACACACACACACACACACACAGAGCGTAAGTGTGTTAAAAGCTACAAATTAGAATAATGAAAGAATAGATTATAAGTCAACTATTATATGGGTGATTTCAGTTTTCTTGGGCAGTTCACAGGGAAATCTAGGGTAGCCCCTAGGAAGATAATACAGGAGAAAATGTCTAAATGCTTAACATACCTTTATCAGGGATAAATAGTGGTTGGTTAAAGTGATTTTACGCTTCTTTTTTTAAAGAAAATATATTTTTTAATTTTTTTTTTTTAATAAACCAAGTTCGACCAGATTAATTAAAATCTAATTAACTTTTAAATACCAGATTTACATATAAAAAAAAAACCCCTTACTACGTTGCTGGCGCTCCCGTTAAATTTAGCTAGACCTTCCGCTTTAGATTCCCTCGAAAATAAATAAAGAACTTTTGGTCCGGATAAGAACCTCGATACATGCCTCACGTTGCATGTGTTCCCTGAATGTTTCATAAAAGACAAGGAGCTAGAAACCCTCGGCATTTCCATTCGAAAATAATAATGAATAAAATAAAATAAAAATGATGCCAATGACAATCTCGACTTCTATTGTATGAGAATCCATCAAACTAGGTTTGAAGCATCGACCGGTTTCACAGTTAAGGAAAAACAAATCTATCATATACATAAACAAGGTCGAACTTCTTCTTCTTCTTCTTCTTCTTCTTTTCCCCAGATTAACTGATGATAAGCACCAAATAAATAAATAAAAGCACATGAATAAGAAATTAAGTCCATAACTGGAACCCATGTTGCTCATTTCTCCGAACAGTCTTTGAGTTCAAAATCTTCCTTTACAACGTGCTAAAGCAAAGTCTCTAAGAAATGGTTGTTTGATTTTTTTATATAATATTTTTTTTATTTGATATTTTCAAATCAATTATTATTTAGATAAATGATTTACGTCTTGAGGTTTTCGAGTTATGATTAGTAGTATATTTGGCAAAATGACGGGGCTGATGAGTGGTTGTTTCCACCATGAAACATGGAGAAACCATAATTCATGGACCCAAAGAGCCGTCGGAGGGAAACTCACCTTTCTTTTCTTTTCTTTTTTTTAAAAAAAAAAGAAAGAAAAAAGGAAAGGGTACGAAAGGAAAACTTCCCATACGAAACCGCGTAAAAGAACATTTTAGGAAAACAGCCTTTATAGAAATACAAAATCTAACAGGATTTACAATTCATTGACCATGTAAATACATACAGAGAGACGAGAAAAAGACAGTATTATTTTAAGTGAGAGACAGAGGTCCTGAAAGAGGGGTGAGTTTTAAAATAAATTTAATATTACATACAGTGCAAAAGCTGAAGGTGGAATCTGTTCTCTCTACTTGGAAGATTTGTTTTTTCTGTCATCAATTGGAAAAAAAAAAATTTCTTTGATGTGGATTGGATTTTCTGCAAGTTTATGAGAAAGCCATCCCATTCTTTTGTCTTCATGTGTGCCTCATTGTTCTATAAATGAGTCGCGAGTCACTTTTGTTGAACCCCCCCTACCTTGAGTTTCCTTTTCTCCTTTTGGTTTCTTCCTCTCTCAGGACTTGAGAAAGAAAAACACAATGGAGGACTTGGGTTCTATGTGGGATTATGAAGAGGTGGGTTCTTTCTACTCTTTTGATAAATTCTTTCCTCTCTTTGTTTCCTCTTCTGGGCCTTGTTTGGTCTGGCATTAAAGCCTTTTGTTGTTCTGTTTTGTTTATCATTAACAGTTGTGATATTCAATGTATTTTATTTATGGGGTCTAAAGTGTAAACAGAAATTCATTTCCCTACTCATTATCATCAGTTCCATTATAAAGTTCAAAACGTTTTTCCTGACTCTGCCTTGTTGGTATGATTTATTGCTTGTTTTAAAGCCTTCTTGGTAGATGTTCTGTGTCTTGGATGTTGTTAACGTTTGTTATTCTCTTACAAATGCATTGTAATTTTTTGCTTGAATGAGTAGCCTTAATTTGATGGCATTGCCTTTTTTGTTTTGATTCTCCTATGATATGCTCCTAGTGTTTTTTGGTTTGGTTTGGTAAAAAAAAAAAGAAAAAAAAAAGTGGTCCTTGTTTTGTGCTATTTTTTTCCCCTTCCTTTTTGTTTGCTTATTGAAACTTAAGAGTCGAGGCTTGTCTGTATTGATGTAAACTTGCGATATTTCATAGCACAAGTTATGGGGACCGACGTCTTTTAAGAGATTGGTTGTGCTGGTGCTCTCTTTCTCTCATTAGTTTAACCTTTCGAGTTCGAAAGATTCACGTCATTTGACTTGGAGGGCTTGTGATCCGCACGGGTCCAAATTGAGATTATACTGTTTCCCCTACCATTGAAATTCTTGTTCATCAATTGGATTCATTTGGAATTTCTGTCCCTGCCAAATTGGATTCTGTGATTTTTACGTTAGCATGTTTGGTGTAGATTTCTGTCCTATTGGAAGCTCAATGTATTGATGTTGATCTCTGAGACTCTTTGGAATCGAGGCATAAACCTTTTTCTGTTGCCCTGCAGCTTTTACTAAAAAAAATATTGTGTGGTATTAAAGTCTGTGTGTTTGAAGTTGCCAGGCCATAATTTGTTTAATTCTTGTGCGAACAACATAAGTAATTGATTTGTATTGGATTGAATTGACAGAGCTTTGATGAATTGAAGCAGAAGCTTGTGTACACCACCATTGAATTGGGGTCACTGAAAGTTGAAGCAAATGAAGAAATGAGAAAGCACAAGGAGGATGTCAATCATTTAATCAATCTCCTAAAGATTGCTTACCAAGAAAGAGATGAGGCCAAAGGTCAACTGCAAAAACTAGTTAACAAACTTATGCTCTCTAGTACTCCTGAATTACCGCCCATTCTTCCTCTAGCACAGCCTGAAAGCCCCCTTGTGATGCCTGCTAAAGCGAACTCCAGTATAACTGAATCTAACAGTCTATCTGATACATATAATCACCAATCACATGGCTCCTCCCCTGTGGATTCCTTACTCGATGCAGTTACTTCACCAGATTTCTCAAGCATTAACATGGCAGACTCATGTCACATGGGCTTTGTGGACAAGACCTTGGTTCAGGATTATAATGGCTCTATACCAACAGGTTTAGTGGCTCCAGCAATGGCCAAGATTGATCCGGCCGATGATGTAATTGATAAATTTGTCAAAGGAAGAGTCCTACCTCAAAAGGGAAAACTGTTGCAGGCTGTCATGGATACAGGTCCTCTTCTTCAAACACTTCTTCTTGCAGGTCCGCTTCCGCGGTGGAGAAATCCACCTCCACTGCAGCCGTTCAATATTCCACCTGTTTCTATTAGTTGTGAAACTCCAAACCTCACTGCCAATTCAAGCTGTCTAGCTCAACAACCATTGGCTTCACCATCATATATTGAAATGTCTCGAGGATCTTCTCAGATGTGTTCAGCTTCCATGTTAGGTTTTGCTCCTGGTGCTGGTTCAGGTATGGGCAATGGACGTTTGTTAAATTCCGGTGCTATCCATCAAATCCCAGCTGGAAAGCGGCAAAGATCTCAATGAGAGTCTAATAAGTTTTTTTCTTCTTGTAAAATCAAATTTCAGTGGTTGAGGGTGTATATAAGATGTATTGTTTTCAGAGTTTGAATGACACATATAGTTAGCCTGGTTGGTTTATTTGCCTTGTACATGAAAGGTTCCATTTCTGGTTCCTTGTTGACAAGTCATATTATCTTTGAGTTTTGAGGTCCGCTAGCATATGCGAATTCGGAAAAGGCTTAAAGAGTTAACAGACATCAAGTTTTCGTGATAGAAGAGGGTGTCAAAACAATTTCATTCAGAACAAGCAGTATTTGTTATCCCTGAAGCCTTGGCTAAACGTCCCCTGCCCTTCGCGGATAAGGGGATCATTCGGAATAAAATATTCATAAGCTGCAGATTGGTTGCCTCAATTATACACCACCATAGCTGTACACTGGTAAACAAAACTGCTGCTACCTGAAATGTCAACAGTAGAAAGATGGCTTGCTACTTTCACTAGCTTAGACGTGTTACTGACATAGTTGCAGTAACTGAAGCAGTAGCTACGAATGGATGCCAGGAAACACAACCTTGAACTTGCACAATCTTAGAGGACCTCGTATTAATGTAAGGTATAGGATTATTTTGCCATCACTCTGCATATTTCCAGCAAATACTGAGATCCTAGCCACATTGAAATGTTTTGTTCAACTTTTAGGTATATTATCGATGAAATATAGATTAGTCTTTGCTTGACTATCTGCAGTCGTTCTGGCCTGCGAAGGAGCTGTGAAGCGTCAATGAAGTTGACTATCTAATTATTCATCGAGTGTGAAGCGTCAATGAATTTACTTTTAGGTATATTCTCCAGATGGGCATCGAACGGAAGCAAACTTAGAAGATTCTTCCCATCTTGCAGAGGACACGTGATCCAAATACGTACCAGCAAAGATCATCGCAGATGATATTGTCAGTTACTGGGAATAAGTTAAGGACCAGGCCAAACTACCTTACAATTTTGTTATTAACCACTATTTTTGTCACAAGCGACGAGCCTTGAGAGCAAAAACTAAAGACTAGAGTCATTATCTAGTAGTAATACTAAGGTTACTAGAAACCTTTTGATTGGTCTATTTAGAGATGAAAGGTAAGAGGTTGATTATTCTGAACGTAAGATAACAATCACCAAATTTGCTTATGTCAGATGTGTGATGAGCTTTGCATACTATTTGCCATACCAGTATACAAATCATTCACGTATTAGTCTTTTTTTTTTTTTTTTTAGTACTATGACCAATGATCGTCTTGGTAAGAATATCCTAAAAAATACGAAAGTTGAATACATTAGGTCACACCATTGTGCGCTACCAGAATATTTGGACAGAATATTCCGACTGAAACCTGTCAAATGTTGTCCTCCAATTCATTGTTCTCCTCCTCAAGATATCATCCCGCCACTAGCAATTACTAACAATGTACACTAACAGAAAATTGCAAAACGTGTGTATACATTGCCATTCTTTTCTTGGCTGATAGATTTTGACTACAGAAATGGGAAGATTGTTATTCCTGTCAACGCTATAGTGAAAGCAGATATCCGTTGCAGTTGCCTTGAACTACATAAGACGATCATGTTTCAGAAGAAAAACGTAATACAACATTGAAATTGCGCGAGGGAAAAGATTGACAAAAAAAGGGACAAAATCAACAGAAACCTTTTTTTTTTCTGGAAGGAATTGGCAAAGAAACCTAGTTGGTAAACAAACCAACCCAGTCATTTCCACAGGTTCGTAAACATACAAGGTCGACGACAGACTGCGTTTAAGCTTTCAAATTATGCGAAAAATGGAACAAGACCTGGTCGAGCTATCTTAAATTTTAAACCATCAAGAACTTGATTCAAGACATGTTACCGCCCAACCCAAGTGCTGACTAGTCCTTCCACTTCCCTTTCTAAATCCTTCCTTCCCTGTTTCTTCCTTTAAACTTGTTTCATCGACATCTAAAACAAGCCAAGGCATTACAAATTTTGCTACATTTACCAGGATCAGTGACTTTATTATGCATAGGTTGATTCAAGCTAACAGCTTTGGAAAATACTGGGTCACAAACATATACTCTGGCGTTGCAATATGACAACCACCTAATTGGATACCAGCCGATGAAACAATCCTGCCTCCTATAATTAACTTGGAGGCTATACCTGAATGAGAATCCCGATCACACAAGCAGTTATATAAACTAGACATTGAAATGATCTAATATCTGAAAGTATGGTAACTCGTTGAATGCATAGTTCAAAATCGATGAATCAAACTTCAAGCCTACAAGGTCGCTGGATCCCAATGCCAGTCAAAACCATGAGTTGCACAGGTTCACAACTTTAAACTAATTTTGCAGATCTCACTCCGTAATGTCACAACAAAACTGCCTTACTCTGGAATACAAAAGCAAAAAAATAACTTAGGAAGCAGAGGGCAAGCACTTAAATGATTCCAATCTTGTTTGCCACATCCAAGGCATCATAGTCTGGTGTCAACCTAACATATGCCTTCTTGGTACCATCGGGCCTGGAACAAAATCATTGAGAACTCAGAGAAGGGACTAAACATTTGCCAAAGGGAAGAGGATGAACAAGAAAAAATCACATGCAACATGTCACATGGATTTACATGCATAAAAGAGTGTTGTTTTTTTCCATGACAGATAAACATTCAACCAATTTGCCAAATATAACAAACTACTTCTAATCAGTGTGTTCTTAATTACAGGAGAAAAAACAGTCATCTTATCAACATATTCTAAATTTCTTATGGTGATAGTCAATATCTTTATATGGTTGGATCAGACAAGATGCCAAATATTGAGGATAAATATTTCAACAAGAAACCAATAGAAACTAAGTTTCTGATGAACGTGTGTTTGGTTGGGGTAACAATATTAGGTAAAGACATGTTCATCCATAAAAAAATAAAAATCACAAAAACAAATAAGCAATTATTGGCAAACACCATCTGCATGCAAGTCAAAGTAGTCAATCAACCACTGCTGAAAGAAAAGCATTGTATTTTCTCAAGAAAAAAATAATAAAAAGAAAACAAAAGATAAGAATGAAAGGCAGGGGTACCTGATCAGGGTATTCACTTTCTTAGTCTGAATGTCATACATCTTCTTGACAGCATCCTTGATTTTTTTCTTGTCAGCACGCAAATCAACTATAAATACCAGGGTGTTGTTGTCTTCAATCTTTTTCATTGCAGACTCAGTTGTGAGAGGATATTTCAAAATCTGATAATGATCAAGCTTGTTCCTTGGTGTAGCACTAATGCGAGGATACTTAGGATTCCTCTCCTTCTTCAATGTCCTAGGTCGATGAAATGTAACTTTAGTTCTGATCTTCTTGGTCTTCTTGAAGGTTGGACCTGACTTTACTGCTCTTGCAGCCTTCACAGCCTGTGCCTTTGCGTCAGCCTTTTTCAAACTGTCTGTTGCACACATAGCATGCGCACAAATGGTGAAGAAAAGTAACAATCATGAGCAAAACACACAAACTATGAAAATCCCAACTAGCATTACTCCCAACTGCTCTTTTCAATACATCCGTTGAATCATAATAATCCTACTAGACTAAGATACGATCCATTAAGCAGTGCAAATCATGATTGCCATGAAGCAAGGAGGGAAATAAAATACATCATGCAATAGATTCTTCGTGGATAATGATGAAACCAGTTTCTAAAAAAATTGCAAAAACAGTGAACCCAAGGATGTCATTCATAGATAGGCACGGCAGCGATACCCTAACTTTGCTCTCCTTCAATGCTTCCATCAGAAAAAAGAAATAAGAAGTGCACATTGAAAGCACAGTAAACTCATTCCAAATCTTAGATTTCTCTCCCCATCAAAAGAAAAAACAATAACAGAGAAGCTTCATTTCTTCTAGACAACTAACTTAGCAGAACCACATTGCTCATTTTCTCCGTCGTTTCTATCAAACAACATGAAATCATGTCCATCCATTTAATTTTCTTCTAATCCTTCACTTCATATTTTCTTTTTGGGTTATTAAACCAAGATTACAAAGTCACTAAACCAAAACGTGAAACAAACGACAAAAAAAATTGAACGTTCAAAAAGTGAGACTAAAGAACCAGTCAAGATTATGTAAGAATACTGAAATGGGATAAAATCATACCTTTGGCTGGTGCCATTGCTGCCAATCAACAACTCGAAACCCTAAACAAAAGGGTTAATAATTTTCGTTTTGAAATCTACGTGCGTTCGGTATGGAGAGAGATAAGAGGGGGGACCTGTGGATGGTGAAGCAGCAGAGCAGAGCCGTCTCTCCTCTCTAGGGTTTGGGCTATTTTACTGGTTGGAAGAATGGCCTATGAACAGTTGATATACGAAATTACTATAAAGAACACCTCCTACGCTTAATTGGCCGAAAGTAGTTTTGGCTAATTGGTCCAGAACACTTGATTGAGTACGTGCGCTCCTGTTCTTGATTCAGTATATAAAATATTTTCAACTATATTAAAAATAATATGTAAAGTGTAATTTCTCAAAAAAAAAAACAAATTAAACTTAGATGTTTCACCTATTTTTTTTCTTTTTTCTATTGTTTTGTTCCTTCAATACTAAAGTAATGTTCCATTAAAATAACAAATGAATTATCCTAGAAGAGCAAGAGAGAGGGGTGAATATTGAACATATATAAGATGAATTTAAAATAAATTGGCTTTTGAATTTCACTGGCTATTCCTATAATTTTGGAAATCAATATTATGCAACCTATCATCACTAGTCTCTAAGTTTTTATTTAAATAACCTTTGGTCAACATATTTGTAGAGAATAAATGATTCTTTAAAAACAATATATGAGTAATACATTAAAAAAAAATCACCTTTAGAATTCCATTATTTCATCCTATAATTTATGAAGCAAATTTTTAGCATGACATTAATTTGATATATTGAAAACTTTCTACGCTTTAGGAAAGCCTACTCCATATATCATGTACACTCAATCCCTGGAATTACCATTGACTAGAAAGCTTGGTACTGCTATAGCACAAGGTAAAATTATTTTGGGACCGTCATTCATGCATGTAGTAACGATTGCTTTGATTTTCTCAAATGTTTTCCTTTTGAAAAATCCAAAAGCTATAAAGCCTATGCTCCAGGGACAAATAATTGCTATTGGTTTCCTAAAGACTTTTGATGATGTCTCTAAATATCTAAGTAGTTTAGGAGTAAGATTTATCTATTGGATAATCATTTAATTTATTGGTTCTAGCAATTTGATCAATTCTCCTTAGCTAAGGTGGGTGGTGGGTAGTTGCTGATAAGTTAAGGTGGTTGATGGTTGGTCCCTATAAAAGGTCTCTTTTGATAGATTTGAGAACTTTCAGATGCTTAAGTAAATATCTTTTTAGAGAGAAAGTGCAATGATATTTTAAAAAGAAATGCTCTGAAAATATATATGCGGTAGAGAATATAGATTCTAAACCTAATGTTAAAGGATTCGTGAAGTATAAATAAATCATAAGTCTTATCTTTTTGTAAAGAGAAAGAGTTGAAAAATAATTTCATTCTAATAGCATCAATAAGGGATAAATATCCATTACACATCATTAATATTAAAGGGAATGTGGTAGGTTCTTAGAAGATTTTTATACTAAGAGATGAGTATCATTGACCTTAACATTTTAAGGGTCATAAGAATAAACAAATAAAATCTTGTGGCCCAATATAGAGCTTAGAAAGATTGTTAGTTCTATATCTATTTGGGCTTGACATATTGTTGAGCCCAAGAATATTGAGTCTTGCAACTCATCAACCTACATGCATTTAGGCTTGGTGTGCAACTGAGCCAAGGATATTGGGTTATCACCCTGTCTTTGGCTCTTTTAAACAAAGACTTGGGCAAAAATAATATATATAAAACATGTTGATCCATTAGTAGCTCTCTAAATCCTTGTGTATTAAATACATAAAGATTTGAAAGGTTATCAGCTTTACTAACAGTCTTTTACCTGAGAGTTGTTTGTCCCATAAATGAAAGACTTTTTACATTTCCCATGAGATTTATTTGTCCCATGTAGAACTGTTGAAATTCTTTCTATCCAAGTGGCCTGTCTTTAAAAGATGTGTTTTTTAGAAAACAAAATGGTGGTGTGCCTTCAATGCAGTAATTGAATAGATTTCTGAACATCTAAGATGATATGAAAAGTCATTCATCCAACAATGAGGTTATAAGTTATTTCCCTTATAACTTTAATCGTTCTTGCTTCCATATTTTATTTTACTTTTACTCTCTATAACTTCTGAAAAATAGTTTTGTTGAAGAATTCTCGAGCTAGTTTTGCACTAATCTGAGAAGAAAATGTCTTTGTAGGTATTTCCCACCAAAAGCTTATTTCTTCATCCTTTTCTCCTCGAACAGAAAAATAGACCTAGAAGGAGCTAGATCTTACCCTAAGAATAGGGATATTGCTACCTCCGATAAGGAGTTCAGGTTCTAACCTGAACTAGAGGAAGTAGCAGGGTACATGGGTTTATCAGACTGGGCTCCATAACTAGGGGGTGGAACTTTGACATCAACCTCTAGTAAGGGAGAAAGTAGTTTTCCCTGTCAGAGAAGCTATTCTCCTATTATTACTCGGGAACCTCATGGGAGAGAAAGGCTGCCTCAGGCCCCTAAAGATGATGCCCCTAACATGCCAGTTATGGAGGGTATGATTTTTGTTAATAGTCGACAGCCAAGAGAGTACATAACTCAAGTGCCTGTCAGGATCGAGCATATAAGCCAACTAACCATGGGCTCTACCCAAGATCAATTTGAAATTATAGCCCCCTTTTGTATGTATACGATGGGGGTATTCTTTCCCTCTCCAAGAATTTATAAAGAAAGTTTTTGATATTACAAGTTAGGTCCAGGTCAGTTGCACCCTAACGGGTGATTAATCTTATCCACTTTTAATAAGTTTCTTAAGTTTATTAAAATTAAGTCAATTTCTTTTAGACTTGTTATCATTTAGTCACTGACACTAGTGGTGGCAATGGAATGTATTGATTTTTTTACCTTTTTCATCAGACCCACATAAGCCATAAAGGGAACTTTACATGGCAAACATGTGTATGTCAAGAAATGGAGGGAATGTGGTTGATAATTAGATTTACTAGGCTAGTCAACCCTAGAGATGGGATACAATAGATATGAGGTTGCTCCTATTATTGTAAGGTACCTCCCTCTAATGTGAATAATAGGCCTCGTCTGAGTTTGGATGAGGAGAAAACACGTGTTGCATTGGCATCAGCCTCAAACCGAGTACAACATCCAAGTATAACATGTTGAAAAAAAAAGTCTCAATCGGGTTTTGCTGGGTCGTCCGGGTCACGGGTCAACCCGGCGGGTTTTGCCGGGTTTTTGCTTATCCTGGTATTTTGCCTTACCTGGACCGGTCTAGCCACCAGGTGACCGGGTCCCGGGTCAACTCGCTGGGCCAGTCCAGGTTTAATAATTATAGTTGTAGCTGCCCGATGTGGGTAATATCTAGTTGAAGAGCTTGGCCCGAATGTCTAAGCCTTAGCCCCCTATCTCCCCATAGTTATGTAAACAACCCTGATCTTGTGGGGTTTATCCTTATATAATGCTTTTCATTCTATGAACTTCAT
>Ga0307515_10021043_pt1 | contig 11587 bp, 20 predicted proteins | sample 17_EM_MG_FD_194513 | JGI IMG/M metagenome (GOLD analysis project Ga0307515, IMG submission 194513) | Populus trichocarpa ectomycorrhiza microbial communities from riparian zone in the Pacific Northwest, United States - 17_EM | ecosystem: Host-associated > Plants > Roots > Unclassified | place... | reverse complement strand
TCGCCGCACAGTTCTTCTATGACGGCACGGAACAGTTTTTCTGTACTGCGGATTCTTGCGCCCAGACGGTCACCGACGCCGATCCCTCCAGATGGGAGTGCCAAAATCTCAAGTGCACGTGCATTACCAACGCCACTTTCTGCGGAGGGTTGCCTTCCAGGAACCTGACTTCCGCTATTAACAGGCTAGACGGAGCTGTTACTATCACCTGCCACGCCGATTCCACCTGTGCATTCGGCCAAGCAGTTCTCAATTCATTGTTTGGTGCGAACGGGCTTACTCTGAGCCCGTGTTCGTTCGGCGAATGCGTGAGGCAGAGTGTCATCGATGGAACATCGAATTCCACCACCTCCGCCCCGACGAATGAAGGCCATCGTTTGGACACCGGTGTTATCGTGGGGCTCGCTGTCGTCGGCGGCCTCATCGCTATTGCCTTTTTATCCCTCCTTCTCGGGTGGCTATCCCAACGAAAGGCTAGGAAGGCCACGTCAGACTCGCTGGCGAAGCGCGGAGGCTATTCAGTCGAGTGGAATGATATCAGCTATATCATACCCCGCGGAAGCGCTCGCCTTAGGCTGTTCCAGAGAAATTCTAAACACAGCCAGGTCACCACCGACGATAAGGTCATCTTGGACAATGTCTCTGGTCGTGTTAATCCAGGGCAGATGATGGCCATCCTCGGACCTAGTGGTAAGTACCTCTGACCTACGTTTACCAGCCTGCAACTGACGAACGCTCTGCTGCAACATAGGCGCTGGAAAAACGACGCTCATCGAAATCCTCTCAAAGAAATCGAAGAGTGGGGTCGTAACTGGCAGGGTCTCCCACTCCGGGACCGGCTCTTCGCCGAGGATTGGCTTCGTCCCTCAGCAGGACATACTTCCGCCCACGCTGACCGTCTCAGAAGCTCTCCTCTTCGCCGCCAGGTTGAGACTTCCCGAAAGCATCCCTGAGGTCGATAAAGTGGCGTTGGTCTATGATGTCATGGAGAAGTTGGGGATTGGGAGCCTACGAGACACGCGGATAGGAGATGCCGGGAGGCGCGGACTGAGTGGGGGGGAGATGAGAAGAGTTAGCATCGGTCTAGAACTGGTCGCTCTTCCCGACATTCTCATTTTGGATGAGCCTACTTCCGGTTAGTGGCTCCATCCCTGTAGAAGTTGCGATCTGCACACTGACCTTTCCTATTCTTTTCATAGGTCTGGACTCGGTTTCTGCCTCTAAGGTTGCGAGCGTGCTTCATTCCGTCGCACATGATCCGGAGCACCCCACAGTCGTCATCGCTTCCATCCACCAACCAAATTCTCAGCTGTACCAGAAGTTTGACCAAGTCCTCGTCCTGTCTCATGGAAGAACCCTGTATAATGGTCCAGGTGGCTTCGCGCCCTCGCAGGAACTTACTTCTCGAGGAATTGCATACCCTCAAGGATACAATGTTGCGGATCACTTATTAGATGTGGCAAGCGATCCACCCGCTCATTTGTTCCAAAGTGGAATTTCTTCGAGTTCCCAGACACGAGGTTCGGAAGATGAAAATGGTTTCTTGGAAAAGGGTTACCCACCATCCCGCCCCGGGCTTTGGAACATGCCAGGCCGGGCTTCGTACGCTACGACCTTCCTAACTCAGCTAGAGGTACTTTCCGGGCGGGAATGGAAAATTCTGCGCAGGTACGTGTAATTATCTTTGGATCCACGACCACGCGTTAAAATTAGAGCGAAGGGACAAATCATTATTCCTTGCCCATGTGTTGGTCTCAGCGGTGCTTGGTGTCTTCTGTGGTGAGTAACCGACCAATCGGGTCGTATTCTTCGTCTTTGTCCTCCAGCTGAGACATTCCTAGGTGGCCTCTACTACAACACCGGAATCACTATCGCCGGGTTCCAATCGAGGGTTGGATGCCTATTCTTCTTGGTCAACATTCCATCCCTATTTAAACATCGGGACTGAGCTGATATCGTTGGCGTACCTAGGGTGCACTAATAGCATTTTCCACCCTCAGCGCGCTGTACAATCTCGTGCAGCTCCGACCCCTCTTCCTCAGAGAGAGGGCCGGCAGCTATTATAGTCCTACGGCATGGTTACTATCGAGATTCATCTTCGATGCCGTTCCGTTGAGGATCATTCCAAATATCATTGTTGCCACCATGTGAGTCGCTGGCCCGCTGGTCGTAGGCCGTTGACTGATCCGACAACCTAGTACATATTGGATGGCGGGTCTCGCAGCGGACGCCGCAAACTTCTTCAAATTCCTATTTGTCATTGTCCTGTACACCCTCGTGATGACGCTCTGGGTAAATATCCTGCATCCGCACCTGGCGATCGCGACTGATCGACACTTTCCACCCGCAGAACTTCTTGTTGGCCATCGTATTTGAAAATGGGGGAATTGCGACTCTCGTCAGCGCACTCTCTGCCCTGTACCAAATGACGTATGCCGGTTTCTTCGTCCACCTCAACACGATACCCCCTGTCCTCCGCTGGCTTCAGTGGCTCTGCCCTCTCAAGTATGCTCTGGAGGCCTTGTGCGTGAACGAGGTCGGATCTGGTCTGATGATCGTAGACTCCCTAGAGGGAGTCCCAGTGAACCTTTCCGCCAGTGTCATAATGAGCATTGTGAGTCGATCGCGATAATAATTAAGGGAACATCGTGTCTGACACTGCGGCTCTGTAGCTCTTTGGTTTCTCCACTGATGCTTACTACCGCGATGTCCTTGTGTTCTGCGCATTTATCGGAGGTTTCGCTGTCATGGTTGTCTTCGCCGTCTGGACCAAAGTCAGGGAAACGAGGTAGTGTAACAAACTCTTATGTATATAGATATCAGATGATACGGTGGTTATTTATATTATCCCAAATCGACCGTAATTACTCCTCGGTACCGGTAGGGGAGGTGGTTTCTCGGTTATTGAATTTAACTTCTTGAACACCCAACTCCGGATCTCTTAGTTCCACGATCGCCGCTTGGATCTCGGGTTTCCCAAGCGCTTCGGCTAGAGGGCCATTCGGACCGTTCCCTGGCAAGAGTTTCGAGAGCAGGGCCTCCATCTTCTGAAGTCGATCTTTGACGGATTCAAGCTGTCCTTCGACGGTTCGCAACCGATCCTCTGTCGAGACGACCGTTTCGACCACCTTCTCGGTGACCCTGACGAGGATGTGCTTCTTGGTGTGGACCTCGTTGAAGGCGAGACATTTGTACTCGCAGTCGTCGCAGATGAACTTCTCCTCTGCAAGGTCAGATTGTTAAAAGGGGTAATCGTTGAAACGATGCACGCGCTCCAAAACTTACGGGTACAATCCACACAGTACCAACAGGGTTGGGACACTGGCTCCTTGCAATGCACGCATTGCGGCATAGGCTTCTTCTGCGCCTTGAGATCTGAAAGTGTCTCCCGGGCGGCCTCCAAAGCATCCTTGGCATTCTTCTCCGCTCGTCCGGTGTCTCTGTTGAACAGTATACGGTGGACCTTGAGCATACCATGGCTCGGCTTGTGCGGGGTAGTCAGATCCTCCCTCTCCTTCACCAGCGTGGGGGATTTGAGGCATTCGGGTTCCGAACAGAGGTCGACGGTGTTATCGCTGTGACAATCCATACAAAGAACCCTCGCGCCGCCCAAAACGCTCCCGCAAACGTCGCACCCGATGGGGCTGTATCAGAGGTACTCGTAAGTAGGGGGACGAGGGGCGGCTCATGGTTCGTTGGAAACGTACTGAATCGGAACGGCCGCTAGCTTGATTGTGATCAGCGATGCATAGAACCTCGCGTCTCCCGCAAGGAGCGAAGAATACAGGTCGCAATATCCCTTCTCCTCGTCTTCATCGAGCTTCCTTCCGTAGTAGTTCTGCCTGATGGACAGCTCCATGTACCTTTTCCCATCTTTGATCCTTCGGAGGATGCAGGTGGGCGACCAAGAATTCCTTCTGGTTCTATCCAGAACAGCCGCCGTCGCGAACTCCCACCTCTTGCGAGCGGTGATGGTCGAAGGCGAGGGATAGAATCGAACGAAATCCGGGTTACGTTTGAACACGAATTCCCCGGTGGTCGTACCAGAACCGTACTTTATAGTGCCCCGGAGGGATTTCTCCTCGGGATCAAACTTTCCCGTCAACTCTGCGTCGATCCAAATGGCGACGTAGACGAACTTCAGCTCCACGGGGATCTTCCCGTCTTCTTCGGGGGTGCCAGACTTTCCTGTGACGGTGAACGTTTTGTGGTAACCGGCCCGGTAGTGAGTCCCAGATGCGGCAAGAGAATTTTCGCCAGTCCCTCGGGTGAGGACCAGTGTGATTACGGGGTTTGCGGGTCTTCCATCCAGATACATGAAACCATACCACGTCCCGAGCCTGCGATTTTTGGTCAGTGTCATCAAAGAGGAGTCGAGCTGGACACTCACACAGCGTCAGGTCCTTCCACAGACGGTGGCTCGGGAACTTGCTCTTCATATGCACCAAAGTCGATTTCGTGCTTGGTTCCAAGAGGGTGGTTTAAGATGGTCAGAGGTATGGAGTCTGGATCGGGCATGATTTCATCTCTGGCTGGGACAGGATCAGGTAATTCTCGAAGTTTATCTCCGTGGAAAACTGAGCCACTTTCGTGGGCAATTTGGTACTGGTTAAAATTTGTGAACGTCGTACGTTCAAGACAACAAGAAAATAACGCACTAGCCCCTTCGCGAAGACCTTGAACTGTTCCTTGGGATCAAGATTCTGTTGTTCGTAGATAGCTATAGAACTTTGGTGAGACGCAGACGATGACGGGGTCGAATCTCTATCTTACCCCGCAAGTCACCTAACCGATACCATGGGGCATCGTTGATGAATAGGATCGTTTCCACAGCGTCCCACAGCTCGAAGTGGGAGAGGACATGTTTGCGGGCGAGACTGACCCTTTCCAAGTCTCGCTTCAATGCAAGGTAAAGCATCGGGAAGAGGAACTGCTCGGGTATCAGCGCATTGAAACAAAGGAATGAGGTTTGAGGTATCACCGCTTCAGGTCGCCCGTTCCCTGCAACGAGCTTAACCGTGTCGTAGCTGTCAATGTCGTACATGATGTCCTCAAGGTTCCGGTGCAATCTTGCCTCTTCCGCGATGACATGGGATTCAAACTTGCCCCTGAGCTCCTCCGTACCCTTCTCCCTCTTGATAGACCTCACCCACACCATGACGCAACCCCATACACAGGAGATGTACTCATTCACTTCCTTTCGGTTCTCGGGTAAGACCTCACCCGCGAGATTGATGATGGCATCAAATATCTCCTCAATCTTCTCGCAGTAGCTGGTGCAAGTCATCTGCCAACCTGGTTCCGGTCAGCCTGGGTCTGCGACTGAGTGGTACGTGCCCCTTACCGATTGCCCAATATGCCAACCAGTGGGGAAGGCTATATAGTTCATTTCAGTATTCGAATAATGTGAATACATATTTGGAATTACCAACCCCCAGTCAAGCGGCCGTGCACGGGTAAAATTATTGACTTCCTGAATCGTCACGAAGCCACTCGCGTCGTCGTCAAACGCTTCCAAGATGGTGCGTGCGCGGTTGACATTGATATACTTTAGAGCCCACTTGTCGGCGCCAACCAAGCTGCCTGCAGATTCTCCGGCGGCTTTTTCAATATAGTAATCTTTCAAGGCCATGACGAAATGCCTCGCTTTCACGGCCCCGCGCCATCCCTTAGATATATTCAGTCCTGCGGTGTTCCGCAACGACGATCAGGGACGGTGACACTCACCATATCCTTCCAGATTTGGTAGAGATCCTATAAACAAAGGTTAAACGTTAAGTTTTGATCCGGATAGGCATTACGACTGCGGGGTGGGACGCACCGGGTCAACGATTCTATCGTGTGGGCCTGCCGTCACAGCGGTAATGATCCTATCGCCCTCCCGACGGACCGCACGCGCAATGTCTTCCTGAATTTGCCTCCGTTGCATGTCAAACTTACGGTTGAAGGACTCTGCATTCTTTTCAATAGCACCGGTTGGATCATCGGTGATCTCATGCTGGATCTCGGCGAGGTCGAACCGTTCATTGCTGTGTCGGCCGCTCGCTGAGGACAGTGAGACTTCGACAGCAACTAGCTCCTTCATAACACCCTCGTTATCCAGGACTGCATTTCCGCCTTTCTTCTCGACCATATCAGCGAGTTTCTTTTGCTCCGGAGTGAGCAACGTTTGAAACATCTGCAACATCACCTCCATCCTACGCCCCACATCAGCCATCATTTACGTTACAGACCGTAGAGCTGGAGCTACTCACTTCTGGTTAAGCTCAGCTGTCCTCTCATCAACAGTGACCAACTTGAGGTTCGCCTCATCGACACCGACGGCAGTGTGGATCGTCAGAGCAAACTCGAATTCGTTCCGCCTCTTCGTGAAAGTCGCGACGAACTCCACAAGTCTGCCTTCCCAGATTGGGCCAGCAAAAATCTTTACGAGAATTTTCTTTCTAATAGGATTGTAAGTATGGGTAAAACAGATCGGAATTCGACCGACTTCAGATAAGTATCACAAGTGTTAGCACACTTCTTGATGTCTTCGGCGACATTTGTACAAAGCTTCTGCATTCGACCTTCGATGGTTTGACCATCAGGTGCAACATTGGTAACGTCTGTCACGTCTTTGAGCCTGCCGGGGGGGCACGGTCAGCCTGCGGTTTACTTAAATAACAACAAATCAGAAAGCTCACTGGACAAGGACTGCCATCATATCTTTCATCCTGGCTTTGATGAGATTCAACGAACTCCTGATCAAGCCACACAACGTACTCGGTATAGAGTGCCAGAATCCTCCTATCATTCTCTCTACGCTTCACCTCGAGCGTGTAAACGGCCTTGAACGCGAGGACAGCCACTGTGTGGATTCCTCCATTACACTTTGATACGCTCGTTCAATGGGCGGGGCTCACCGGATATGAACGGGTGAATCTTCGCCACCTCATCCAGCGCCTTCATCAATGACGGGACGGCTTCCATAAATGTGTTGACCCCATGCTGGATGGTGCCAACAACCTGGGGCGCGTCCAGCAAGGCTCTCGCGGGAGCTGCCAGTGTTTCTACAACGGCCTCCTGACCGGGGGAGAGAGTTAAACTATTCTGAACATTCTCTATGTGGTCATCTCAATATCGAGAGATATATAAGACCATCGATGACCGACGCACCGACACGATTGAGGAATTTCTCCGCTCCCTGTGCCTTAGGCAACTCCTTATGCGCCGCGGACCACGCTTCTGTTAGGTTTTTTGGATATGTCGGCACGGCTGCAGCCATCACGAGAGTCGTTGACAAAGCATCCTCGTGATTCGCAGGGACTTCGGGAGTGGTGACAGCACCTCCGCCGGCTTTGAGCGTGCTCTTTGACGCAAACTTCTTGAAAACTTTTGGCACTGGCATGCCAGAGTGTTGGGGGAAGGTGAACGACCCGCAGTTCCAGTGTGAAAGGTGCCCAGGCAGTTTGGCTCAGAAGTTCAATGGGCGCTGTTCCGCGGGATACGGAACGTCCAGTGCTAAGGGCAAGACAGCGGGCGCAAAAACGACATTGCAAGATATTGCTTCCGTCTGATCAAGTGAAGATCAGAACGATTGCGGATAATTTAGACACAGGCCGCTACACGCGGCGAAATTACATATAACTACCCGTCTAGTGGCGTCACCCATTCCCACCTTCCCTCAGCCAGCTGGGCCGCGGTGTCATTCAACAGGATCTCGTGACGTTTCTGCACGTAAACCTGTGATGAGTCAGCGCCGGTTCCCGGGCTTCGTGATGGGATCAGATCTTCTCACAGTCTTGTCCATCATGCGTTTTCTCAAATCCTTCACCGTGTCAGCCTCTATGGGCTCCTCCAATAGTTGAGACAGATCCTCAACTGCCTTCTCGAGGTTCCTGGTAACGGGGGATCTTGGTGAGATCGTGCTCAAGGAAGTAGGCGGTGTGACCTACGCTTGCAAGTCTTCAAATATCTGCTTCTGGTTGCCTTGTGCAAGGTAAAACGCCATCGCATAACTCCATTTGAGCGTCAGACGACACCGCGTCAGCGCATCGACGGCATGTTTCATGAACTTGGACTGCAAATGAAGTTTCAATCAAATCGCAGGGGAGCCACGATGGGCTGGAACCTACTTCAATCCATGATAAGTCGCTGGCCTCTTGGACCTCCACCATCTTCTCTTCCGTCGCTTCGCATAATGCCTGGTCTAGCTTCGACGAGACCTCATGGTTGTTGAATCTGTCGAAGTAAAACAGCCACTTCTCTAGGTTTTTGGTGGCTGCCGTCATCGATTCGTCCCTTTCGGGCTCCTTCGAATGGAGGTAAATGCGGGTCCTAGTCCTACCGATCGCAGGGCCGCATTTCTCACCTTCCAAATGCTGCACACAGCATCGGAGTAACCGTGGACATCCCAATTCTGCCGACACATCCAACAAAACTGATATTGGCAGTGACGGCAGACCATGCGGCTAGGGAAATATCAGATGGACTGACACATTAGTTAAGAGTGACACTAACTTGCATCCGCCGCTCTTCTCAATACTGTTCGAACACTTTGGACATTCGCGGGTGTTGGCTTTGATCCACTGAGCCGTGCCAGCATCTTCCCTAGCATTCTTCTGCCATAGGGCGACCCAATAGCAGAGCACCGGACGGTGGTCAGAGTCTAAGTTACACCCGAAACAAAACGAGTGTTGGTTGTTGCAAGTCGCGGTGGGAACGAAGGCGGTAAACGTGTGCTTCGAGCCGGAACCGATTGAAGAGGAGATAGTCTCGTTACACGAGGGATAGGGACAAAACTTGAGATTTGACCGGGCCGAAACGAAAGAGATGAGGAGCAGTTCACGGTATCTATAAGCGGTAAAGCTCGAAATAGGTTTCAAACGGTTGATAGGATTAAGACCCACCTCGGGAGGGTCGTGGGGAGGAGGACGGAGATGGAACTGTCTGTTATGACGGTACGACATCCCTCACGCATGCATGAGATAGTGCATTGCGCCTCGGTCTTGATCTTCTCCTCGATATACATCCGCCAGCATGACTTACAGAACTCGTGGTGACACCGGAGACTGAATATCTCTTCAGGCGGTGGCTCGTCATAGCAGATACCGCAAACGAAACCTGGAGGATCTTGTCGCTTGGGATTGTAGCTGATCGAATCGGGCTCGCCAGCCGATTGGAGGACGGCGTCTGGGGACTCCATGAATCTGTCTATCAATTTGTCGATATCCCAGCGGAAGTGCCGTAGTACGATAGAAGTGATCTCTGGCTGAGTGAATGCGTGAACAAGTTTGTATCGCCCTCAACATCATGGAGCGGCAACAAACCTCTAAGCCTATGATATTCGAAACGTCCCGGATCTCTGAATCCACCATCATCTGGAGATCATGGGAAGAGAGGCTCCTGAACTCGAGCGCCGACCCAGCATCGTTCGGTTTCCGTCCGGTCGTCTCGACGTCAAAAGACATCCCGTCGTCATCGTCCTGCGCGATAGTGGTTTGCGACGTGATGATAATTCGGACCTGGGGACACTAACCTCGTAAGTTTCTTCCTCGCTAGAGCCGAAAGCGTCGCCGATTTCCTCGTCTGTGTAGTCCGACATACTGAGCGGTTATTATGATGCTCGTTAGGTCAGAAAGGGTGAGTGGTCGAGGTGCACGACGCTGGCATAAGTGCTAGGGGCTCGACGTGACTGGCCTCCAAGTATGTTACGTAAGAGAAAACAGGCGCCGCCCGTACACTCGGCCACCGTCCCGGTCTCGGTGGCTCGAATGACTCAAACTCACCTGGCTTGCGGATCGACCGAATGAGTCTGTTATATCTACCCCACCAATACCTTCGTTGACTCCGAGTTGGGCTTGGTGTTGGCCAAGTTGTGTGCTCCGCCTTGCTTCTCCCCGAGGTTCTCTGCAAACACCGCCGATTACCCCTCCATCACTGCGCGACCTTGAAAGAATCTGAACTGGTCCTGACTCAATGCTCGTGGGCACTGGCGGCATACCCATTGAAGCATGTTCCTGTGACTTCACCCTCCAAGTTTCAACATCCAACGATTCTTCTTCAACATGGTCAACCCGTAGTGGCTGGGTTTGACGCACTTTCAGCCCACCGACCTTCCATGTCGAGATTCAGATTACATCTTCAGTCCCAATCATCCCCTCGATCATGCTCCCACTGCCTGTGAAGATGGCACCATCGTATTATTTAACAAGTACCTAGAGCAGTACTATTGCCAGTTAACTCATTGTTCCTCCCGAAATAACTCGATCCTTGTAACTCCACACACTCCCAGCCCGTGCCACAACTGTGTAGTGGGGATGCGTATTCGAAGTTATCCGTGGCATTAATGGATAGCACCCTTGTCGTCACTGAAGAGGGGAACAATATCATGCCTCAAACGAGGAACACTTTGTCACGGTCGTGTATACTAGAGAGCCCGAAGCTTCATAATTAACTCGTGTCGTCACCTGTGTTAAAATCAGCTCCAGTCGCGCGATTCCACAGGATTGCGTCCGCTCTTAAAGTCGTTCTTCTCCCCGTTCACGCTCCTGAAGGTCCAATAGCTGGTGGGAGCGACCGCAACGGCGATCACGGTCCCAACAGCCTCGAGTTCAATGTACTCGAAGGCAAGGTATCATGCTTGGAGAGAATAAGTGAAAGCAACCCACAAAAGGTCTCCGGCAGCAAGGATGTAACCAAGCCCGTCGGTCGTGATGTCCATAACTGTGAAGATGGCCGGCTATTCGTAGTACGTATGTCGGTTCTTCCGGGGTAGATTGAGGCTGAATTCAAGGGTACGTGCCTCGTTGTAATATACCACAGATGGAACCAAAGGACGAGGACCATAGAATCCGTTGACGTGCCACCGCGTCGAGCGTACTGCTCGCAAGCCATATTGATGTCGATGAGGGCCCAAATGATCAGGCCCAGTCGGAGTCCATTTAATGACTTGAGGTCGAATGAGCCGATAATTGGTTCAACTCATGACCGATATGGAACTGTCGCAAGGGCCAACGACGACACTACAGCTGTATTCATATATCCTGGCCACTCGCGTCATGAGTGAGGTTCCCGCTGTTTCCTCCCAAAGCAAGCAGCTTGTCACCAAAAAACGAGGGGACATAGCAGTAGACGGATTGAACGATAGACATGACGAAGAATATGATGAAAATAATCCACTCGTCGAAGAGGAAGATGAACGGTTCTGGATCGAAACGAGGGATGACTGCCGTAGTCACGCTCATAGTTAGAAGGAACGCTGAAAAAGCTGGGAATAACGAGATTGGGACGCAGCTTGGGAAATTATATGGCTTAAAAACACGCACCATTGATCTTGTACTTCATCTTCCTCCCATTACGCACGAGAGTTCCTTCCATCCAATCCCCAGGAAGCACCAACCAAGCAACGACGCAGAAAGCGTACCAGCCCGGGTACATCAATACAGCCTTGGTTCCCCACAGGCTCTTCCAGAGCACCGGCGTCCGGAGGGTATCGAGGATGTCAGAATTCTTGACGGAGGCCAAAGGGAGTGGGCATCCACGTTGCTGGGAACATCCAAGTAGAGCAAGTACGGCGTCAGTGACCGTAATTAATGTCGCTCCAAGA
>Ga0307515_10021042_pt1 | contig 11587 bp, 11 predicted proteins | sample 17_EM_MG_FD_194513 | JGI IMG/M metagenome (GOLD analysis project Ga0307515, IMG submission 194513) | Populus trichocarpa ectomycorrhiza microbial communities from riparian zone in the Pacific Northwest, United States - 17_EM | ecosystem: Host-associated > Plants > Roots > Unclassified | place... | reverse complement strand
TATTTGCTCTGGTAGCCTGTGACAGCAGATTGGGGGTATATGATGCCTGTAATTTGATTTGAGTGCCGAATGGATGGTGCGGAGGCCATTGTCTTGATGTGAATCAGTACAAAACTGCTTAAAGTACTGCTTCGGAAAGTTTGCGGCAAATCTACATTCTGAGGACCACTGAGAATGTGGTTGAGGTTTGCATCCATTTGGTTCATGTTCACCCTCTTTCGAATGACTCATACTTGGCCCATGTATACTCCCCACATACATTAGCCTTCTCCAGCCAATAAAGCGCACCCCCGCCCCTCAGAACTTGGTCAAAAATTTCAACTTGTTTATTTCACTCAAAAATACATGCAGTCGATAGCTAAATTTTTGTACATCATATTTGTATCATTCATTTTCCGCGCAACTACTCTGAGCGAGAGGAATTCACGTTTGACTGTTGTTTTTTTTTGGCAGTTGTGTGACGGGGCTGTGCCAACCCTTTTGACAACGGCAATATGGACTGCAATTCTCATGTCACAAGGTAGGAATTTCCTGTTGCATGAAACGTGAGTCCCTCAATTCTCCTTGATGCAATCGTGGTTTCGTATAAATCCTGTCTTCGAGGTTATCTAATTCGAGTGAGTAGAAAGGTCAGTATCCATGATGTTCTCAAATGTTCGACCTATCACTCAATGGCACTGTACCCACCTATTAACTAGCCCCTGTCAAGTCATCTAGCACAGTGGTACTAATACAATGCTACTATTCTCATACATGTGCTGTCTCTGGCTGTTTGTCTCTGGGTTCTTACATAATTGGCTTTGATTTGGATTGACCACACACACGGACGCTAATAAACCCTCTGACCCCCACGAATGTGCATGGCATTCACCATGGGTTTGGAAGATGCGACGTGAGACGTTGTAAAACAACGTCACAGCTTAGGTTTTTGAACAGCTACAGACAAATAGACTGGCAGGGGTATCCAGGCGACTCCGGTTTCGGAGACACTAGTGTGTGTATTTGTGCTATGTACGTCCCGATAAAACGTGCAAACAAGCAAAACACTGTATGGAATACCTTAGAGTGTAGCTAGGCAATCAAATGGGATCAGTCATAACCACATGCATTTCAATATGACAGTGTGTAAATAACTCACAGTAGGCAGAAACGTGAAGTTGAACGAGTGCGATATGATATTCCTATCAGGGAATAAGCTTGTACAGGCCGCGGACTCGCCAGGAGGAAATGGGCAGTTGGCGGCTGGAGAATAATCTCTGTACAATAACACTTCTAAGCACCGGTTACCGGAGAAAGTGAAATGCGTGTGTCCAGCGCGTTCATTGACGCTGTGGAGACCACCATGTCCGATTTGGGTACTCACCGCCCATCAAAAAACTATTGCACCAGCTGTACGCGACCACAAAAGGGTCACGGGCCACTGACCCGAGTTTTAACCAGTCTCTATTTTTTGGGTGTGTGGCATGGACTAAATCCCCCACCTTTTCCTTTCACTGCACCGCCAGATGATCGAAGATGCTCGACCTCGACACTAGGCTCAGAACTGAGAAACGACTTGGTCCTCTATCCGTCGTGGTGTGGGAATACGGTGACCAGTCAGGGGGCCATCGCGTGTGAGCATGCGTCTCTGGAGGAATGGCCCTGGGAATTTTGAAAAGGGGATCTGATCGGACGTCGGTGACGATGGGGAATATTAAATTCGGGGTTTGATCGTGGAATGTAGTAGGTGAAAGGTTGCGTGCTTTAATGAAGCTTTCTCGACGGATGGGTCGTGCAGCTATTGATGTGTGATGTGTTATCGTTGGGATGTACGGTTGACAATAATACCTTTGATCCGTTGTGCTGTGGCTGGGTGGCTGGGTTTAGTACCCTTCTAGAAAATGAGCCGGGAGCCGCCGAGGTCGCTATCCCGTCCCGTTGAGACCCGTTATGAGATAAAAGTCTACTACACCGATGCGGAATCCCGTTGGGGCGCCAGTCACTACCGTCCCGAGAGATGTTCAGGGATGAACGCTGCGCGGGGTGGCACGGGATAGCGGGATAGCGGGATCGCAAGCATCTTTCGCCAAGAGCTGTTCGCTGTTCGCCATCATCGTTTACTGTTCGTTGTTCGATATAGGATCGGAGGGTCGGCTGAGAGGTGAATCGGCGGCCGCAAGGGTGGTTGACGTCGAATGAGGATGACAATCACATGTGAAGTAGATAAAGAAAGCAAGGCCACCCCGCAAACCCGCAAAAACGCAAAAAACGAAACGAGTTTTTGTTTGTGGACTACCCCGCCCCCGTCCGCCGTCCGCCGTCCGCCGTCCGCCGTCCGCTGCATCCGGAGTCCGCGTCACCGCGTCCCGCGTCGAGAGCCTCGGTGCCTCAGCTGTCTCTCTGTCTTGTCCTGTCGTCCTGTGCGACCCCTAACCCCTCTCTTCGTCCCTTCCGCTCCCTCACTCACACCCGCACCCGCAACCCACTGCTCAACACCCTACCACTCGTCCGTCTCTGATCCCTGATCATGCTGACGATGAGTTCCATGGACTCACAGTACTTGGACCCGGCTATCACCACCTTCAAAATGAACCACCCCACCTCGTCCTCGGCCATCTTCAATCGCAACGAGGGTCACAACTTTGCAGACTTTCTTTCCCATGTAGAGACCATCGACGCCTTTGCTCTCACCGCAAACGAGTGGGCTACCTTCAACGGCACCCCAACCGCCCAAAACATCGGCGGAGTCGGCCCATCTCCACACGAGTTCAAGTACGTGCCAAGTCGTGGCAATAACCAGCACACACATACGAACAATCCCAGCCCCGGCAGTAAACTAGAGCACGCGACCCGCTCACTCATGTCCCTCACCCTTCCTGTCACTGTCGAGCATCCTGGTTACCAGCACACCCCAACATCGCTCACCTTTTCCTCCCCAGCCACCCCCGTCGTCCCCGCTTACCCCGCTGTCGCGACTGCCCGTGCCTGGCGTCCGTATGAAAGCTCGTCGTCGACCCAGATCGACCCGAGTCTGATCGGCCAGGGTGAACCTTCAACCTCGCTCAGACCTACCTCTACGTCCTCAACCGCCGTAACAAAGTTATCGACCAATGGTCCCATCACGGACACCGGTGTCACCAGCGGCAGATCTTCAACACGCAAGAGACCAGCGCCCACCCCGCTCTCAGGCAGCGCACACCCTAACAAGCGCCCTCGATCGCAGAGCCACTCTCAGCCTTCGCCGCCCACGAGCGCGAATGGTAACAGCAATCCTAGCAGCAAACCGCCCCTTCTGACACCCGCACAGAAGAAGGCAAACCACATCGCTTCGGAGCAAAAGCGCCGTGCAAAGATCCGCAGGGGTTATGATGCACTGTGTGACGTTGTCCCAAGTCTCAAGGCGGCTATTGCCGCCGAACAGGAGGCCTCCACATCAGGCTCGGGAGGGTGGACCACTGCTACTGCATCCGGCACAGACGGGAAGAAGAGTCGAAAAACAAGGAGTGGAAAGGCGGCCGAGGAGGTCCTCACGCCAGGGAAAGATGGCAGTAGAGCGGGACCTAAGAGCGAGAGTGTCGTCTTGAGTCAGAGTGCGTATGCCTTCTCTCGAGTCGCATTCGTAATGCCGAGGTGCTCACATATCACTCTATCTGCTCTGTCATGGAAACAGCAATCGAACACATTGAGAATCTTTTGGCGCGTAAAGATGAGCTACTCGCGCGATTAGAAGAGGTCAGGAGCCGGATACCGGCGCCGATGCAGGCGCAGGGGTATGAACCGCCCGACAAGCCAGTCTGGGAGCGCGAGTGGGATGGCGGGACTGGTGTCGAGGAGGGCGAGGAAGACGAGGGCGAGGAGGGTGATTGGGAGGAAGACGACCAATGACGGACAGCAGTAAACCATCCTCAACGCGACATGCTCTCTCGATCTTACGCGCGTTTTACGGTTGTCAGATCTCCTCGCAGTTGATGTTGTAACACTAAGCAGTTCTCGTTTCTCTCACACTTACTCAGATCACGTTTTTGTTATCTGTCATCGTTCTAGTAACCCCTGTGAGTTTCCATCACTGGATAGTACAAACCCACTTCACTAATGTTCCTGTCCTCCTGCAGCGTATTCCGTGGTGCACACAAACCAGTTGTTACCTTATTCTGTTTGTGCTTATTGCTGGTTAGCTGGCTATCTTGGCGTAGACATCGCAGTTTGGAAGCCTTGTGCTGTGTTCCCCATCCCTAATGTCGAGAGATCTGAACCATCTGTACATTGTACATTATATATACGAAGCAGAAGTCTAATCGGGCATAGGAACACTCTGAATTGGGGGTCGAGCAGGGTCGAGCAAAGGGAATGGACTTCGACGCGACCTGGCTTCCTTTATTGCGGAGGGCCGGCACACGCCCTGAACGGCGGGGATGATCGATATACGGACCGACGTGGGACGAGGTGCTTGTCAGCGGAGAGCCGGGGGTGGCACGACACGACCGGACTTGGGCTGTGGGCTGTGGGCTTGAAGCAGGAAGCGGGAAGTCGCAGAAGTTTTTTTCTTTCCGGGCAAGTCAACCAAACCGGGCGGGTACGGCCGCATCAAAATCGCAAAATGTATTTACCTTCTCCTCAAATGGTAGGGTTTGGTAACAGGCGAGGCTGGTAGGTCTAAGGAACGTCCCTCGTGCTCCCGTTGACATCGTGACAGCGTTGACAACTGCAACACATTTATTTTACGAATTCATATTCATGTGCCACCGAAGGGCTTGGCGAGAAGGACCAATTGAGATGGGGTTTTTTTGGGATGACTGATTTGCTCTGATTTGTCATGTCCAATCGGTTTTCGGAGGTGGAGGTGGAGGTGGAGGTGGAGGCGCAGGCGGGACGGAGTTCGACGGGAGGAGGCAGAGGGCTCTGTAGGAAGAGAAAAGCAAGGCCAGGCCGGGGATCGAACCTGGGACTCCCTAATTCTAGAAGGATGCGTTGCCGGTAAGTGGAGGAATCATCAACTTCAACAGGCTCACCGTTCGTGTTCTCATTCTGCGTATTTTTCGATCAGATAGGTGCGCACTGGGTTTATAAATCGCCATGTGTGGCCGGATTTAGACGGTCTAGGTAGATTAGGGCTCACAGGCGACTCCGGCGCGACTGAGATCTTAGTGTATTCCGTAGCCAACTATTGCCTGGTTAGCAAACCATGATCCTGCACTCTGGGACTCGAATATAATTTGATTTGGTCTTCATGCGGGCGCGTTCTTATCAATTGAAGCTGGGTACATGTACGCGGAATGGGGTGAGGTGAGGGATATTGAAGTGTTTGGACTTGCTAGATATGGGAAAAATGGTGAATCGATCGAAGAGGTGTACCCGCTATTAACTGCAGCAGGTTAAGGGTATTTGAGACCGGGGCAGAGGAAAGGGGTGTAAGGAGGGTACCAAAATGATTCGAAAGGCGGATGAAACTGAGATAGTGTGGTAGAAGATGAATGCACTTAGCACGATCGTGGAATAAGGCCCACAGGCTCACACCAGTGTACCAATCGGATAGAGGACGCAGAGAGTGTGCAAAATACTTCTCAATATATTTGCGGGGATACTGGAATTGCGTACGTATCCGCGTTCAATGTAAGATCGCTAGGAAGCAAAGGCGACTCGGAGCAGCACCATAACCCATATCTGAATGAGGCTTCCTTTGGTAAACCGTAGTAGGGTATATTTAGAGCGTGACAAGGCTGCGCTCCAGAGCCACCGCACTGCAAACTGGTCCTAAGCGCTAGTTTCGGGTACAGTGGGGTAAATGCCTGTTTTTCCTAAGCAACAGATTGAAGTTCTATTGTGGCTCCACACAGGCTCCCGCGTGGCGTTACAGAACAACGATTAGGCGGCATACTTGCCCCGGCCCGAGGGTTTGGAATAATTGCAGGCTTTGACCTCGAAAGATGCCCAAGTGAGCAGTGTGGACAGCTACGGGTCATAGATCGAGAACCTGGTCAGCCTATCAATATTGGAGCCACCCGCGACTTTCGCATTGCCGGTGCTGTACAAGTGAGGCGCTAGCGTACTTGGGTCAGACTGTCAAGAGTACGGCAAGGGGCGCGCCATGAGTACCCATGTTAGGCGCGATGGTGTGCGCGTGACCCAATCACCATGAACATGTAGACGCTGAGTGACGTCGGCATATTGATGACCGAGGGAATTCGGTACTAGGAAGTGCTCGAGGTGTCACCCGGAGGGGACGGGGGCGTCAGCGTTTTGAGGGAGTGTGTGCGATACACGTAGTGGGACTATAAGGAACGAATAGGAGCATACCGCTATTGAGAAAGATCGCGGTAAGACGAAAGAGGTAATTTGTGACTTTGATACCTTAGCCACACAAGCATCGGCGTGGCGATCGGAGCGGGGATCGAGTGCAGCGCGCTGGTCAGCGCGGGCGCTTCACGATCCGAATAGAGGGAAAAGGATTGGTGATGGATAGGTGGGGGGACGATCATCGGCTGTATCTCGGGTGACTGAGCAGAAATATGGAATATGGATGAAGGATTGGAGCAGTTTGTGTGTCGATGGACCGGGATACCTGTTATCAAATGGCCTGCTAACCAAGGTACACTATGGAACGTACCAAGCGACTGACAAACAAAGAAAAAGCAGCGGTGATGTGGTTTCGTCCAAAAGTAGTACTGTAACTTCCTTTGGGGAATACTCAGCCCGTTAAAGCGAGAACCTAGGATGCGAAGCATGAATCGGGACTATTTTTATACAAGTTATAGGGACCTAGACCGCGAGGTGAGTTGAGGCTAAGCCTTGCTGATCGAATCCACGATCCGGCCTGCATGTACTCGCTTGTTTTGTCGTGCTGATTTACTTCATAACCATGCTGTTATATTTTGATAATGTCGTCAACTGCCCCGCGTTTTCCCCGTGTACCACCGGGTAGCGCAGCTGTCGACCGTGGTCGATTTGGCTTGACTATTCGTCCGTGAATGACAAGGACGCTTAGCAGATATCTTCGGATGACCAGTATCTAATTTCTAGTTTTGCTTACTGGAAACGCCTTGTGCTCAGGCTTACCGGCCTTGTGGCCAATGCAATGGAGATATGGTTGAAATCCAATGCCCTCTATCTCTCAGGTAACTTATTGGTAATCAAAAGTCCACGGAAATGCCTTCGATTTTCATGAGATGCGGGGTGGATCCATTGAGGCCGGAATGAAAGGCGAAAATCATGGTTGAGAGAGTTTTAAAGGTAAGTAAGGTAGCGGATGAGGGGATGTCGAGTGATGCTGTGGGCCATTCGAAGTACTTGATTAGTCCTAATATCCGGTGAACCACTCGTACCGGTGGATAGGCCCAGACTTTGGGGTATATGAGCCTGTTATATCGGCAGTGTACAGTACCGATGATACCTCCTACTCACGCTACCGGAGGCAAGTGTGTTTCTCTCGCGGGAGTGTCCGGGAGTGTCATGGACTGTCAACTATAGAGACGGCAATTTATCGGACGGACTTAGAAGCGGCTGGCTGAAGATAGACACGCCTCATTTATTCTAAACATGGGCCGTACTTGAGCCGCTTGAGGAGAAATGGCCAGGAATGTGCGAGAAGAAAGCTAATCAAGGATCAATCATTCCACTTGATGGTACCTGTCACTTACGTTGTATGAGTGACCAGTCCGAGCGACCATGACCAGGGACTGGAAGGAGTATATACAGAATGCTTCAATGGCTCAATGGATATGACCTCAATCGGGACCTGGTATGTCTCAAGGGTTCTCATGTGGCTATGGTGATCACACAGCAGACGTAGCACGACGCGCAGATACAATGTTCCTGGCTCTCTTGTATTCGATTTCTGATACACTTGTCAGCCCGTTCCAACTACTGAACGTAATATCGGAATAATTAAGTAAACTGTCATTCCATTGGTATGCAATATGCATCGCTACCAACAAGCCACACGATCGAGGGAGCCCCATCCGAGTCTAAATGCTAAATATATGAAGGAATGCCATAAAAAATTGCCAGGGAGACAGTGTTATATCAGAGGATAGGCCAAGACAGTAACAAAGCCAAGAAGAAGAACCTACCGACAGCAGAGTATCTCCAAGATTGTGAGTCTGCAAATGTAACATGCTACCTGTTAAGGCCATGAGGGTATATCGTGCGTTCTGGCTTGTGGCGGTTTAGCTTGTTAGGTGGAAAGTTTTGGATGGATGGCAACGAACGAGTTTCGCAAACGCGTCAGAAAAAGGAGGGTGTCATTGCTACACATACGCGCTTACGGATATGAAGGTGACGACCGGCGACGTAAGCTGTCCGGGGTGTGGATGTGTGACGGGCGAAGGACAGCTGTCGTAAGTGGAGGACAACAACCGTTCAAACTCCGCCCTGGTTCGATGAGCGACTATTCCCGTGACGCTCGCTGATGTGTTGCGTCAAATGTGAAGCGTCGACGTTTTTGAGTGTCGCGACATGGACGAAGTCGCGAACTTTCACGATATTCTCCAACCTTTTCGGGCCAGCTGGAAATTTCCCAGCACGGATTTGGCCATGTACCCAAGGTTATCAGGTTGAGAACGGCGCACAAATGATTGGAGAGGCTAAAAGTAACAGGACTGAAGGCAAGTACCATATGTGATTTCAGTTATCTCGGCTTCCCTGCGTACTCCCCAGAATGTCGGGCAAAGTGTGCAAATACCAGCACGGGTTTTCAACGCGAAGAGAGCACAGCAGGTCGTCCTGACGTTTTGGTAATGATTGCCGCCGCACAATCAAAGGTATATATTGTGACGAGACATAGGAGTCATCGTCCTGTTCAGGGACGACTCAGGGACGGTTTTCTCAGTGTCCATGCGCCTTGCTAGCGCCCTCGTCCTGTCAATGCGTTCCTAAAATAGAGGTTCGTTCCAAAGTGGGAAATCGCTTTGTTCCCAGTTGACTCGCTACTCTCAATGCATCCGCTGCATTCCTGCACACAATTTAACCTTCTCGATTGATCTTCCATTCAGCACAACTCTGATCTGACATATGCTCATGGGGAACCCACCCCTCGCCAGCCCCGCTCCCACCCAGGGGTTCCAGGAAAACCGAAAACCCCAAGGGTTTACTTCTTCCAGGTTTCTAGAACACAGTGATGCTATAGCTGGACCTCTGGACTCTTCACTAGCTGAATTTGCCTTGCTCCAAGTCAATCCGGGGGAATCGGCACACCCAACCCCGGTGAACCTACGGCGATAACCCGACTCCGTATGAGGGTGAGTTCTCATCACTGTACGTGGACTTGCTCCACAAAGCCTAACAGAACTTTCTAACAGTACTTGGTGTGACTGCCACGTTCCTTCTCCGTTCAAAGGAATCCTGGGTGAAGAACGCTAAACGCTGGTGGATGCAGTTTTGTCACAGTACCCGTATAATTGCTTTGTCACCTCATCGACCATGTTCGGTGCAGCGCTTCACCACACCCGACTCGCATTCTTGAGGCGGCTCACCTGCCAGCGTCTCTATTTGCCCTCAATATTATGGCCCTTGTCGGTTACACCGCTTCTACTCTACGTGGCCATTGTACCCGGAGGAACAAGGAGACAGCCCGGAACGAGAACCTATAAGATGCGCGATGACACCTTAGCGGCGTCCTAACCCCTCTCCAAAGCGCATTTTTATCGTTATTCGATGTCTTCTGGGCCGGGATCCACGCACAACCCTCTCAACCTCACCCTTGACCCGGAGACAGGCGCCATACGGCTGACCTGGACCCCAGATATCCGCTACCGCTTCCTTGAACATGAGTTACATCAGACACGAGTGATGAGGTCAGGAACATCGAGCGCTCGTAAGGCAATTCCACTCTACCCAAACCCCGTTGACGAGGCATTCCACAGAATCTGCACCTTCCGACCATCTATTGGAAGATGAACGCTTACCAAATACCTCCAAGGAGTATCTGCTGCCGTACGCTCATCTGTTCCTCCCAGGCAAGAACTCAACCTCGGCCAGTACATCTGCCCCAACCATAGGGCCCTCAGTACCGCACTCAGTCACAAGTGACAAGGAGGCGACTCCAAATATACCCAACGCTTCTACGTTGTTGACCTGGCCTGAAGGCTTCTCTCCTACGACCAGTGTGCCGACGAGCACGTACTCGGGGTTCTTTCCCGTCGGTAACGAGGTCTCTCCAAAATCTCAAGGAGACCATTCACCCCAGCAGCCACAATATATCCCCACCGTCTGTTCCCCTTCAACTGAACGATCAATCTCTCGCTCTCCCACCACCTCGATTTCTCCCCTCGCTTCGCCATGTTCCGGTTCGTCGTGTCGCCACCCAGTTCAGGTTGAGCCTGGCGTTATACTTTCAAATCCAATGCTTCACGCGTTGGTTCTCCAAATATTCTCAGAGCCTTGGTTCACCAATGGACGGACAGAAAGAAACCTGACGGATAAAGAGGCCAGTAGCGGACTGGGCTTCGCAGGAAAGTCCGTGTTTCTAGCGTTTGCCACTCGTCCCCGTGATGGATCGGCACGTGTAGGAAAATGGAGGTGCTCGATATGCGACACGCTCCCTATCAAGCTCAGCAATAGAAAGCAGTATACCAGTGCACGAGAGGATCGCATCCTCAAGCATATACGCCATCACTTCGGGCATCGACCGTGGGTTTGTGGGGGACAATGTGGAATGGGCGAATGGTGAGTTGTATACTTGACAATGATGTAATCAAGGGAGATACGACTTATTCGGCCCTTAGCTCGATGAAGTTCTTGAGTAAGGAGGCACTGGATTCCCACCGGCGTTTAGACGAAACAGCTCGTTGTGACCTTTGGTGCGTCTAACCGATACAACGTACGCAGTGGCTAACCTGATAAACTAGTGGTATAATTATCCTTCGGCGAAATTTGTCACGCCATAGGGGTACATGGTGCAAGAAAAAAGACCAGCCTCTTTTGGAGGTTTCAGTATCGCAATGATGCTCACACCCACTACCTTTCCCCTCCTTTCAAAGCTCTCTGATGGCAGGACGGTCCTGTGCAACATGTCCGCTGGGGCCCTATTTGTTTATACGTCTCTAAAGGTCGGTTGCAGGCACAGCTACCTATACCCACGCCCCCGAACGCATTCACCTCTAATTAGTACATCCTATGCAATTTTGAGTATTAAGTTATTATTTCGATTATACCTGGTTGCAAATATGGCATGCCAAGCTGCACCCGTTGGTTGTGTGATCACCATGACTTGCACGCCGAACATGAACCGCTCAACATGCTGACTGGTGAACCCCGTATGCTTGAAGAGAGCCGGGGCTCGTGCAATGCCTATTGACCCGTGCAATGCCTAGTGACCCGTGCCGCACCTCGATCTGCACCTCGAACCCCCTGCCTCGGCCTCAGCTAGACATGTACTTTCTGTTCAATTCTTTTCCACGGCCAATAAACGATCATCGCCTCAAGTGGGTAGAAGGATCGTGTGGAAGCTTCACCTTTGCCTCGAGAATGGCCATCGTCCCCAGTAGCTTTTTTTTTTTTTTTTGTAATCCAATTTTACGTGCTAAGATCTACTCTATGTTACACGATTCGTCGGATGTGTTATGTATCTATGCTCTGACCCGTTGCTCCCTGTCGGAAGGAATTAGACGTGGTC
>Ga0307515_10021041_pt1 | contig 11588 bp, 15 predicted proteins | sample 17_EM_MG_FD_194513 | JGI IMG/M metagenome (GOLD analysis project Ga0307515, IMG submission 194513) | Populus trichocarpa ectomycorrhiza microbial communities from riparian zone in the Pacific Northwest, United States - 17_EM | ecosystem: Host-associated > Plants > Roots > Unclassified | place... | reverse complement strand
GCTCGCGTGGGTAGCTGGCGGCTGGGACGTTGTTCGGCAGCCCGCCGGTCTATTCCGGCGAGGCCGAATGCGATCAGGCGAGTCGAGTCGGCGAGTCGGACCGCTGAGTCGAGTAGGCGACGGTGTGGAGGTCGACACTTCATGTGGCCGGTGGCCGCCGTCAGCGGCGCCGCCGCGACGTCAGGGTCGCGATGAGGATCAGCGCGCCGGCGACGAGAATCGCCCCGGTCACGATCGCGCCGAAGGAGAGCAGGTCCTTGTCGTGGCCGGCGGAGGCCGGGCGGGCCGATTCCGGCGCGGACGGCCGGGTGGACGACGACGGCCCACGCGACGCCCTGGGCGCCGACGGCGAGGCCATGGCCGGACGGCCCGGCAGCGGGTAGCGCAGGATCACCGGGTCCCTGCCCTCCGAGACGGTCAACAGGGCGGTCCCGTCAGCGGTGTAGGCGACCGACTCACCCTGCGGTTCGTTCGGCATCGCGACCGTCCGTGCTCTGCCCGTAGTCACCGCGGCGGCGACGTCGCCACCGGAGACATCGAATTCAAAGGCGTCCGCGTACGTACGCAGCACCGCGAACCGCCCGTCCGGGCTGACCGCGCCGCCCGTGATCAACAGGCGCCCGGCGAACGAGAACGGATTGCTCGTGGTCGTCACCGGCAACGCCACGTCGCCCACCCGGCGCAGCGGCGTGGTCCGGCCAGCGGTCAGTCGGCCGGCCGGCACGTAGACGCCGCCGGCGGCCAGCGATTTGGTCACGATGATCGGAGTGCCCGAGGGGGCGAGCAGCAACGCCTCGGCGTCGTGCGCGCCGTCCGGGTAGGACAGCCGGTACAGCACCGGCGCCTTCGCCCCAGGCGCCAGCCGCCACAGCGCGACCGTGCTGCGCTCGGCGTCGTTGTCGCCGATGTCCGCCACCCACAGCGTGCCGTCCCGGGTGATCCCTAGGTCCTCGGTATCGCGCGGCCGCGACGGATAGGAGAGGGTCCGCACCACCGCGCACTTGGCGTTCAGGTAGAAGATCTTCCGATGGCTGGCGAGGTCGGACCCGTCGTTGACCACGACGTACCCCGACCCAGTGGCGGCCAGCCCGGAAAGCTCGGTGAGCCGATCGTCTCGCACCTGGCACACCCGGCGCCCCTCGGCCGCCCCCGCCGGCGCCGGCAGCGTCACCACTCCGGCCAGCACGACCACGACCGCCACCCACCACCGCATGATCGCCACCGTGCCAGACGCCGGCAATGCGAGTGCGACAATGCCGCCGGCCGGGTCGTCCCACATCAGGTCACTCACCACGCGATGATCTCTGACTGTCCAGCCCCGGCATCCTGATTTGCCGCATGGCCAAGGCCTGCGCGTCGCGACGCAACACCGTTTTGGTCAGCTCCTCGACGTGTTCCACAAGGATGTGATGTTGCCATGCAGGGCCGCGCTGACGGAGCGGCGGAGGGGCCGACTCGAGCACCGGACGGGCAGGAACCGAACCGGTCCGCGTCGGCTGATGACTTGTTGATGCTGGTGGACACGGTCCTGACGCGATTTCCCGATTCAGTGGTTAGGGCCGACGGCTCTGTTGCGTCGGCTGACTGGATGATCAGGCAGGGTTGACCGGTGAAGTTTGCGGCTCGGTCTCCTTCCTGGTCTCCTCCTCCTCGGTCGGCTTTCGCCGGGTTCCGCTTCCCGGCCGAAGTGATCGTGGTGGCGGTGCGCTGGTACCTGCGCTACGGGCTGTCCTACCGAGATGTCGAGGAGCTGCTCGCCGAACGCGGAATCGACGTCGACCACGTCACGATCTACCGGTGGGTGCAACGGTTCACCCCGCTGCTGGCGGACGCCGCCCGATTCGCTCGGCATTCACCGGGCGATCGCTGGTACGTCGACGAGACATACGTCAAAGTCAACGGCGTCTGGCGCTACGTCTACCGGGCCGTCGACCAGCACGGTCAGGTCATCGACGTGCTGCTCACCGTCCGCCGGGACGCCGTGGCCGCCCGTCGGTTCTTCACCCGGGCGCTGCGCCCGCTCAAGGTGATCCCGAGCGAGGTGGTCACCGACGCCGCGCCGGTCTATCGCGGAGTGCTGGCCGAGCTGGTCCCCGCGGCGTGGCACCACGTCGAGCAGTACGCAAACAACCCGATAGAAGCCGATCACGGCAAGCTCAAGCACCGGCTGAGACCGATGCGCGGGCTACAGACTGATCGGACAGCCCAGGTGGTGATCGCTGGCCATGCCTTCGCACAGAATCTGCGCCGCGGCCACTACGAACGCGGAGTCGACGCCAGCCCCGCACTGCGGGTTGCCGCGGCGTTCACCGAACTCGCCCGAGCGATCTGACACTGCCCGGCGCAGATCCGCGCGTCCGCTGATCCCGCAACGCAACAACGCCGTCGCCGATGGTGGCGAGGGTGGTGCCGTCCGGGCTGAAGGCGACGTTCATGGTCACTTCAGGACCTAGGGACAGTGACGCAGCGTGTGTCGTCTGGTTGCCGGGTCCGACGCCCCACAGGTCGACGCTGCCGTTTGCGCCGGCGGTGGCGATGACCTTGCCGTCGGGGCGATACGCGGCATGCCAGGTGGGCTGTGTCGTGCCTGGTTCGGTTTGGTACCGGGTGGCAAGTGCGCCGGTGACGGCGGCCCGCGCGGCGTCGGACGGGGCGAGGGCCTGCGCCGCCATGGCGAGACGCAGCGACAGACCCGGGTCGCTGTCGACCACGCTCGTGGCGCGCGCGGTCAGTGTCTGGCTCGCCGACAGGACGGCCTGCCGGCGTGACTGCGTGGCTGCCGCCCGGGCGGCGGTGCCGAAGTGCACGGTGACGGCTGTCGACCCGCCCAGCAGCGCGAGCGCCGCGGCCGCGGCGACCGCGCGTCGTCTCCACCGCCGATGACGGCTATGGCGTGCGGCCGCGGCCGCGGCAGCGAGCGCCGCGCGGTACAGCTCAGGCTTTTCGGCCAGCGTCAGGCGGGCGGTCGGCTCCCCGCCCCGTAGCAGTGTGTCGAGTAGCGTGGCCGCGCTCGGCCGCTGTGCGGGGTCTTTGGGCAGGGCGGCCTCGACGAGGTCGCACATCGGTGGGGTCAGTCCGTGCAGATTCGGCGGCTGGGTCAGGATGCTCCCGACGGTGGCCTCGGGGGAGTCCGCGGCGAACGGCGTACGGCCGGTCGCCGCGTAGGTGACCAGCACGCCCCGCGAACACGTCGGCAGCGGGTGTGACCGGCACCCGGCCGGTGCTGTCGAATCGCTCCGGCGCCATGTAGGCGATCGTGCCCACCATCTGTTCGGGACGGGTCAGAGCACTTGCGGTGTCCAGGCCCCGGGCGATGCCGAAGTCGATGACCTTGGGGCTGCCCAAGGCGAACAGGACGTTCGCCGGCTTGAGGTCACGATGGACCACGCCTGCACCGTGTATGCCGACGAGGGCCGCCGCGACGCCGACGGCTACGCTGTGTAGGTCTCCGGCTGCGAGCGGTCCTTGCTCGCGGACGACCTCGGCGAGGCTCGGCCCGTCGACGTACTCGACCACCATGAAGGGCACGGCGTGTTCGGTGTCGGCGTCCAGCACCGCCGCGGTACAGAATGACGGCACCTGACGCGCCCGCTTGGCCTCGCTGCGGAAACGCGCCGTCGCGCACTACGGTGAGTAATTGATCATCGGGTGGCACGGAAGTCGCCGATCGGTTATCCCGGGCCCAGCGCTGCGGCAGATCCTGAAGACGACTCGAGCGGGACCAGCGCGCCTGTCGCGTAACGACCCGTCGTGGCCACGTTGGACGCTCGTCTATCGTGGTCGAACCTTGATCCCCGGGTGGGGTGTGCTGTCGGGCGGGTTCGCGGTGTCGTCTTCACGCTCAGACGGCGTGCAGGTGTCGTGATCGGGTACCGGCGGGGGAGTGGGTGGCCTGCCAGCGGGTTTGCAGGCCGTTGACGATCCGGGCGGTCATGGGGGCCGTGACGTGGCTGTAGATGCCTCGGACCCCGGAAAGGCGGCGTGCAAGAGTTGGTCGACCTATTCGCCGGCGACGCATGTGCTGCGGTCAACTTGAGTCGCACCGGCCGGTACAGCGTGACGACTGCCTCGGCGGTATCACCGCCCCGGAACTGCAGCGAGCCGAGATTATGCAGCGTGGTCAATGGGGGATGGCGCCTGGCACGGCGATGGAACGAGATGGCACGCCACCTCATCGGCGGGCCGAACCCAAGCCCGTCATGGCCGCGCGCGGACACCGTCGGCGTTCGGATGATCGAGCTCGACCAGGGCGTCCGGCGCCCGCTGCCAGGCCTCGCGCGCGTCGTCGAGTGAGTCGGCCGCGGCGTGGACGTCGCCGAGAAAGACGAGGTAGTCAGCCATGAAAATAATGGTCGCCGAGGGCGTCGAACAGGTCGATGCACCGCCGGTGGCAGGCGACGGCCTGCGCATGGTCCCCGATTTCGTTGTAGAGGTAGCTCAGGCTGTCCAAGCTCAGCGCTTCCCCCGTCGCGGTCGCCCAGTTCATCCAGCATCGTCAGCGACCGCTGGCAGAGGTCGAGGGCCTGCTCGTGGTGGCCGAGCGGGAGCCGGTCCCATCGGGGATACAGGTGGCGCGCCGCCGGGTGCGCGGTGCGCAGGTAGTGGTCGAGGAGCCGGGACATCGCGTGCGTGCCGAAAGCACACCCGGATGGCGGCTGAGGAGGCGGAACACTCACGCCGCGTCCTGGCTCACCGCCCTGAGGGACCAGGACAGCACGACACGTACGTCGGTAGCCAGGTCCCCGCGCAGGGCGTCGAGGGTGGCCTCGTCGAGTTCGCCGGCGAGCGTGGCCAGGGGGTGACCCGGGCCGGATCGCGGCGCGGGCGGCCGCGATGGCCGGGGGCGAGCGGCAGCCGGGCGCAGCGGGTGACGATGTGCCTCACCGCTTCCGGCTCGGCCGATACCCGGGACGCGCCGATGCGGCGGGTCAGCAACTCCCCGGCCTCGGCGGCGGTGAGCAGGTCGAGCGTGAATGACCGGGCGTCCAGGCCGCCTGGGCGCGCAGCCCGTCTCACTCGACCGGTGGACGGGATGGAACGCCCCACGGTCATGGAGCACAGGTGATGGCCGTCCATCCCACCGCGGTCGTCGCGGGCAACGCCGAGATCGCCGCCGGCTGCGTCATCGGACCGTTCACCGTGATCGAGGACGGTGTCCGGATCGGAACCGGCGCGCGCATCGCGTCGCACGTGGTCCTGCACACCGGGACTCGGCTCGGCGACCGCGTCCGGGTCGGCCCGCACACCGTGCTCGGCGGCGATCCGCAGGCCCTCGACTTCGACGGGGCGCCCACCGAACTGGTCGTCGGCGACGACACGGTGATCCATGAGGCGGTGACCGTCCACCGCGCCACCGGCCCGGTCCCGACCTCGATCGGGCCCGGCTGCCTGATCATGGGGCAGGTGCACATCGCGCACGACTGCGCGGTGGGCGCCTCGGCGGTGGTGGCCCAGGGCGCCAAGCTCGCCGGGCACGTGCGGCTCGGCGAGTGGTCGGTGATCGGCGGGATGACCGGCCTGCACCAATGGGTTCGGGTGGGGCCGCACGCGTTCGTCGGCGGGATGGCCAAGGTCCTGCACGATGTCCTGCCGTTCACCGTCGCCGACGGTTTCCCGGCCCGGCACCTGCAGATCAACGCCGCCCGCTTGCGCCGCCGCGGCTTCCCGCCCGCCGAGATCCGCGCGCTGCGGGCGGCGCTGGCGAGCGTCCGGGCGGGCGTGGCGGTCGAGCGCGATGGCCTCGACTCGGTGTCCGCCTTCGCGGACTTCATCGACGGTCCTTCTCGTCGGAGTCTCTCGCCCTTTTGACGCGTACGCGTCAATACGGCAGGTACCCGCATCGCCCACCGGTCCGCACACACTCCTCGAGATGGGCGCCGTCCGCGGTTCGAGACGGGCCACCGCGGCGATCGCCTGCCGGATCGCCTTGCCGACCGACAACCGGGCCTGCTCCGGGCTCGGCGGGACAGCACGTCCACGGCACCGCGCGGGTCGTTAGGCGAATCCCGCCGGGTCAGCGCTTTCGGCGAGCCCGCGCAAGTTGTTCGTGTCTCGGATCTGGATGAGCTAGCCACAGCGGAACGGACGATCGTCGAGGGCTTTCCCGTGTCCGCCTTGCGGCCTTCGCGGAAAGGAGAGGGGCTGCCGGCGCGCGTGCTGAACATTCCGGGCTGTTCCGTCTGGCTCGCCCAGCTGCGGGACCGGCCGGCCGCTGCCGGATGCACCTTCGACGACGGTGGCATTGTCGGCGTCTATTGGCTGGCGACGTTGCCCGAGTACCGGTCCTCGGGCCTTGGCCGGGCGGTCATGGCCAATGCCCTCAATGCCCATCCCGACCAGCCCTTCATGCTGACCGCAACCGATGCCGGACGGCCGCTGTACGAGTCGATGAACTTTCGGGCAGTAGTGACGACAACCTGGTAGATGCGGCCGGGCGCTTGTGGCGCTAGCCGTGGTGGGGGCTGCCGGGTTGGGTCTGGGCGTGGGCCACAAGGTCGCGGACCCGACGGATGTGGGGAACGTCCCACAGGACCGGGGTCGGGGACGGCTCGCTGGACCAGGCGCGCCATCCCAGCCGGCGCCCACCGGTGAACGCGTCCGCGACGCTGGGGAACCCGCCAAACGCCAGGCTTCCGGATCCGTCCGGCTCCTCGATGATGACCGGTGGCGGTAAGGAATTCAGGTACTGTGTGCTCAGCCGGCCGCCTGACCATCCGCTGTGGACTAGGACCCGGCGGTCGGTGATGATGTACTGCGTGTGCCGGGACGAGATGACCCGCACGACGAACCGTCCGGCCACCACGTAGAGGCCGACCAGCACGAAAGGCGCACCCCACAGGGCGAAGAAGACCGGTGCGCCGCTGGACAGCACGCCGCTCTCCCAGAACACCGCGAACCCGCACCACAGCAGACTGAACGGCACGAGCAGCACGTCGGTACGCCGGAAAACCCGGTGTCGCAACGGACGGCCATCCCAGACGATCCGCTCACCCGGCAGAAGAGAGCTCTCCACACTCTGCATCGTGCGCCCCCCGTGCAAGCGACTGACGGCTGACCGACAAACAGCTACGGCGCCACCCCACCCTGTCCAGGACAGCGATCTTGGCTCCCGGATCTGCCGCGTACAGCGTGCGTTTCATGCTGGTCTTTGCGTGTCGGCGGATTGATGCGCGATTGCTAAAAGCCATTGTGGAGCGTGTCAGGCGGGCTCAGGCCGATCGGGTTGGGCCGGTCAGCACGCGACCCTCTACGGGCAGGGTGTGACCGGTGATCCATGCGGCGTCGTCGGAGCCGAGGAACGCGACCGCTGCGGCGATGTCCTCTGGCTCGCCGAGGCGGCCGAGCGGGTACATCGGCTCGAGCTTCTCCAGCGCGTCTGACTGGGAGTCCCAATTCGGTGTCCGGACGGTGCCGGGGGCGACTACGTTAAAAGCGCACGCCGAGCGGACCGTACCGGGCGGCGTAGTTCTGCGACATCGCGATCTGGCCGGCTTTCGCCGCGGCGTACTCCAGGTTGCCGAAGGCCGCGATGCCGTTTATCGAGCTGATCGTGACGACGTTGCCGCCTGCGTTGTTCACCACCAGATCGAGCTGGCCAAACCGCCCGACCGCCGCGGCGACCGCGGCGTCGACGTCGGCGCGTGAGGTGACATCAACCTTGAGCCCGAGCGCGTATTCCGCGCCGACCTCCTCGGCCAGCGTTGCGGCCGCGTCCTCCCGCAGGTCCGTGACGACCACCGCACCGCCCTCGGCGGCGACCCGCCGTACGACGGCCTGCCCGATGCCCTGTCCCGCCGCCGTGACGAGCGCGACCTTGCCCTCGAATCGCCGCATCACCACTCCTCCAGAATCCTTGTTGCCGTTCTCCACGCAATCCAGGCGCGGCGTGGCGGCACCGGGACCGCCGCGGAGCACGATCAAACCACCGCCCGCGATGCCCCGTCCACCACACCCACACCAGCCGGCCACATCCACGTCGAGGTCATGAGCAGCCGGTCTGTGAACACGATCGCCGCAGCATCCGCTCATGCCGCGGAGAAGGCGCCGCGCCCAGGTAGGCGTGCGGCCGGCGTGGCCACACACACCGGGCTTGCGCGTCGTCGCTGCGGGTGCAGTGTGGACGCCATGCCCGCTCAGATCAGCGTGATGCCCCCGCACCTCATGACTACGACGTCATGACTACGACGTCCTCCTGACCGATGCCTAGCTTACCTAGGCGAGCCCGCCCAAGGATGGATGAAGGGTTCCACCAACTACCCATGGAGGCGACTTGTGAGCATCGCCAGTCCGTTGATCGCACTCGCTGGTGTTGTGGTCGGCGCCGTGCTGTCGTTCGTGTTCACCCAGCTGGGCGAACGCCGACGAGAGCAATGGGCGCTCAGCAGGGAATGGCGAGAGCGTCGCCTTCGGACATACACCGCTTACCTCGACAACGTGAAACGGACACGGAGCATCTCACAACGCGTCGCGGCCGACATCGGCCTGGATGATCAGGCACCGCCTCTGTCCAGAGACGAGGCGATCGACCAGCTCATGGAGGCAAACAAGGCAGACGCAAGCTCGTTCGAGGCGCTCGCCCGAGTTGCGGACCGGGAACTGGTTGAGGCGGCCCGAGCACTAAATCGCGCTGTCTGGCGCTTGGAATGGTTCGCCAGAGGCCTGCTGGACGACACAGACGTCGATGGATGGCACATCGCAGTAGGTGACTACTTCCACGCGATGAACCGCTTCCACGAGCGTGCCCGAGACGAACTCGGTGTCCACGGCGGATTCTCACCCCGCGTACATGAAGACTCGCCCCGGGCACTATACGAACAGGAACGGCGGGTCCGAACCCACGGGACAGCATGATATTCGGAAGAGCGCGGGTTATTTCGTGGCACGCAAGATCGAGTTCACTCTTCTGCCGCTGATCGCTCGTGAACCCGTCCTGTTGCTGCAGAACGTCACTGCCTGGCCATCCGCTCAGCAATGTGAGACCAGGGTGTGTTCGTCGATGTTGAACGTCGTGCGACCACGCTGGTCCTCGACGTTGGATCGCAAGCGGACGAGCGACGACCGGTTGCCGGCCTGATCCACGGCCTGCTCGAGTACCTCGCACGGAACCTCGACGTACGCCGGAAGCCTGGTCTCGAGTGTCAGCCGATCGCCGTCGTCGAATACCGGCACCTTGTCGATGAGCGACACGACTGTGCCGTCTGACTCATGCAGACGCACCTCTACCCATCCCGGCCACTCGACGTCGACCCACCGAACCGCCTCCGCCCGAACGAAGTGCACGTGCAGATCATGCGGTACCAGAGGAATGTTCGGCAAGCCGTGAGCCTCCGGCGGCGAAGCGTCCCCAATTGCCGCGACTAGGTACTCCAGCCGCATACCCGATCGTCACTCTTCGTGCTTTCGTGAGGGGTCAGCCCGGGAATACAGCGTCCGCCGACGGGATCACGGCACGACGGCGATGTAGCCGGACGGGATGAGAGCGTGCCGGGCCAGCCGTCAGCCGGAATCCGGTACGGAGGATTCAGCGCCGACCTCCGCGACGTCCCACACGACGCATTTCACGCCTGGCCTTTCCAGCGCGCCCTGGGCCACCATGGCGTCGTGGTACCGACGGGCATTCTGCTCGTCGGCGTATACCTGCACCATGTGTCCGTCCAGCGTCCACGTACCGTGGAGGAAGCCGGGCGTTCCCACCTTGCTCGAAGCCATCAAGGGAACCTGAGCGCGCAGCTCGTCGATGACCGACGGGTCGATCTTCCACACACCGATCACTGCCCACATGTCGAGGCCCTCCCGACGTAAACTGCCATGCCCAGATGTAGCAGCGACTTTACGCCGTGATCGGAGCTCGGTCGTCAGCCGAAAGAGATGCGCTCATCCGCGACGTGCGCTCGGTTGACCGTCGGGGGTGACGGGCGGTTTGTTCGCGGGCGAGGCTGGACCGAGGTCACACCAAACGTGGCTTGATGGCGAGCCACGCGCGTAGCCGCAAGGCCAGGTCGGGATCATCGAGGTCGGCGAGGTGCCGTTCGGCGGCGTTGAGGAGGTTTTTGGCGCGCCGCGAATGGAGCATCTCCTGGCGGCCCAGCGCCCGCAGGTTCTGCTGATCGGTCAGGGCGACTTGGTCCAGAGACACGGGAATGGCTTCGAGGCACGCCCGGACCACGGTGTCCGCCGACGGCAGGATCGAAGCTGCTATCCCGGCGCCGCGCATCTGCGACACGTAATACGCCATGCGTTCCGCAACGGCGCTCTGACCGAGCGCGGAACGCTCACGGACCTGGCCCAACAGCCATATCTTCAGCTGAGCCCATGCCGCTCGCTCCGCCGGCCGATGCTCCCACCGCTCATCGATCAGCAGCAACAGGTGTAGCCACCAGTTCGCTCCCGGCGCCAGCTGACAACGGCGGTCGAGCCATCGCGAGCGCGTGTTCTCGTCCGACCTCAACAGCTGATCGAGTTCCCCGCCAGAGATTGCCTCGTCTCGCATCCCGCCAACAGTGACGCCAGCCGCGACGAGAAACAAGAACGCGACCATGAAGACGCCCGAGCCTGCCCGATTTCCGACGCCCTGATTTGCCGCCGACCGTGTGCGCGGGTCGGATCAATAGTGGGCGTGGACCTGCATCACGGGATGTCCCAGGATGTCTCCTGCCGTGGCGAGTTCCTCGACACTCAGTTCCCAGACGCTGCGGGACCAATTCATGGCGCTCACCTCGAACCGGGCGAATCCGACCGGCGACTCGAAGCGCAGTTCGGGCAAGGTAAGCGCGGCCTCGCAGCACGGGGCGACCACGGACGCGTCCTGGCAGCCTCCACTGATTGACGGCCATCCATGCCGCGTAGCGCTGGAATGGCTGACCACAGGGGAGATGGTTGCTTTTGATCCAGACTACGAGCCCGGCCGGGCGACCAGGCGTCCGGACCTGTCCCGCACGGCTGCACCGACGAATCGGTGTTGATTGCGCCAATCATCGTGGGCTGGTCTCGCCGAGCGCTCTCAGCGGTTGTCGCCTACTCCGGGATGGCGCCATGGGTGCGCGGGAGGCCCCAACCCGAGCGACGCGGCCGGCCCGCATTCCAGCAAATCTCCCTATCTGCGCGCCTCGCACGACTTCTCAGCCGGCGGCGGTGGCTGCAGCCTTGCGGGCGGCTTCACGGCGGCGGCGGATTGGCCAGCTCACGCCGCCGATGAGCACCAGGGCTCCGCCCAGGGAACCCCAGATGTACGGCGCGGCCTTCTGGTTCGTTTTGGTCTGGTCGTATGTCCGGTCAGAGGAGCCAGTGGTGTCGGTGATCCGGCGGCAGATGTCGCCTTGTTCCATCGTGGAGCCGCCGCAGGTCGGGGCGCCGTCCCAGTCGTAGGCGAAAACGCCGCCGAGGATGACAAGGCCTATGACGATCCCCACGATCGGGCGGCGGAACGGCAGGATCAGGAGGTGGATGAGCAGTCCCACAAGGTGCCTCACACGAGTATTGCGCCGCCCCGCCCCCGCGGAGTCCCCGTAGCGCCGCCGGACGGTATCAGCATCCGCCGTCCGGCCGCTGCCCCGCCACGGCCGTGGGGTGCGAGAAGACGCTGGCGCACG
>Ga0307515_10021038_pt1 | contig 11589 bp, 3 predicted proteins | sample 17_EM_MG_FD_194513 | JGI IMG/M metagenome (GOLD analysis project Ga0307515, IMG submission 194513) | Populus trichocarpa ectomycorrhiza microbial communities from riparian zone in the Pacific Northwest, United States - 17_EM | ecosystem: Host-associated > Plants > Roots > Unclassified | place... | reverse complement strand
TTTAAACTGCGCCGCTTATATTTAACCTCTTCGCGGAAGGCCTATACTAAATACTCTATTTATAACTACCTTATAAGGTAGAACACTACCTAAATAACTTTATCTTTATCCTTACTAACCCAAATAACTTAGCGGCTGTTACTTAGACTTATATCTCTATTACTAACTCCCTAGGTATCCCTTAAAATAGCTCTAAAGATATAGCAGGAACTGTTATTAAAGTTCTAGGATATATTATTAATACCATATAAATATAAACGCGATTGTTACTATAGAAACAATTATGTACTATTAAGAAAGTCACTACCGCACTCTAATACGGCTTATTATTGTTCCTTTAAGCCTAGCAGCTTATAGGCTACCTTGTATAGTGCGCCCATATAATTAAACTTAGTTAATCTTACTCTAAATCCTTTTAAATCTTTATTACTGCTTAGCTAAAGACTCTAGCAAATAAGTATAAACCTAGGCAATTTAGTACTAAGTTGCGAAGTAACTTATATATCTAGCTTAACCTACTTACTATAAGTAATAGGGTATTATTCTTTAACGACGTTAAGCGTGCCCGTATTTATCTCTTTACTAATGCCTCTACCCGGTTTAAGTTTAACAGCTTTTACTTTTTTAAGGAACTTAAATATAAGGATAACTAACAGTAGTATACAGCCAACCTCCCTTAATCTTAGGCGTTTAGTATATTACCTAAGCCCAGTTAATAAGTAGACTATATTAATCTAAAAGAGATATATACTATTGCTTATATATTTAATCTATAGTTTACTAACTAGTAGTATAGCGCGCTATCTATTTATACTAATAGCATAGTAGTTTACTAGGGCATTAAAAAGACTATTATCCGTAGTATAGTAAACGAATTACTCCGTAAGATTATACTAGCTGCTATAGCTTACAATATTATAATATCCGTAAAGTAAATCCTAGGTAATTTAAATAGCTTAGCTAATACACTATTTTAATTCCAGGCCGCGGCTATCTATTAATTCTGCCCATACTAGGCCCTTAATTTATTACTACTAAAGCTAATAAGTTTTTAATAGGTGCCATAAACCTAACGGACTACTTATAACCGCCTATAAACTTTAAAAATAATATTAATACGCTATTTAACCTCTACGCGCTCCTTCTTTAGAACGGCCTTACGCCAGTAACCTATAGGAACTATTCCTTAGCAGTTAACAGCTAGGAGTTATACTGCGTACTTAAAGAAGTCTCCCCCTACCTAGCTAAGCCGCGTAAACTAGGCAAATTGTTACGGACGCTTTAAGTACGATGTTATAACTACTTGGGGAAGAGATGGAAGAAGCTAGTTAGTTAATATAAGCACGGTCTAGGATGGAGCCAATATGTTACAGACGCTTTAAGTACGATATTATAACTACTTAGAGAAGAGTCGGAAGAAGCTAGTTAGTTAATACAAGTACGGTCTAGAATGGAACCGGTAGAACTATATAACGAGGAATGGTAAGCAAAGTCACGTAATGTAATCTGTGTAATCTGTATAATCTATAAGATCTATCGCAGAGTAAATAGAGTAGACAGAGCAGATAGAGTAACGACTTTCTTAGAAGTACGGATGTATATTTAAAGGACTACAGTCCCTACCTAGATAGTTCCTTCCTTATAGTAATTCTTAGAATACAATTAGGGTTAATCTATTAGGCAACCACTCCACTAGTTATTATTACGTTGTTAACTTCGCAATACCTATATACCTAGCCTATTAACGAATCCACCGTAGTTCCTGCTACAAGGTTCCGTTATATAATCACTACCCTAGTTACGGTTTTAGAAGTCAAATAACATGCCACCAAAAGCAGCTACCATAACGCCGTTAACAGCAGCAACCACTTTAAGGTTAAGTGGAGATACAAGTATATAAGATACTAACTCACAACTAGTTACGGTTGGACAGTTACAGAAAATCGTTAATAGGTTAAATAAGAACAACTAAATACTTAAAGAAAGACTTAATAGAATTAGAGCAGTAAAGGTTAAGTTACCTTTAATTAAATAATTCTTAGGTAAGAGATCGAAGCTTAAGGGATTTCTAACGCAAATGCATTTTAAAGTCATATAAGAAGGGGCTAAGTTAGCCACAATAATGGATTAGATAGCCTACGCAGGACTATTTCTATTGGGACGGGCACTTAAATAGTTTAAACCCTACTTAACGGAAATACAGACTAATAGAATAACTACTACCAATTAAAAGGTACGATTTGTGTTTTCTAGCTAGGTAGGATTTGCAAAATAATTAATATAGATATTCGGGGACCTAGAAGCAACGACTATAGCAGAAAGAAAGCTTTAAGACCTAATATAGCGAACTTTAGCAATTAAGTACACGACGCAGTTTTAAATACTTACTATATAGGTCGAATGGAATAATAGGGCGCTTATAGCACAGTATAAACAGGGACTTAAGGCTAAAGTCTAGGACGTAATTATTCTAATAGAAGATGCGGACACCCTAAGGAAATTAATAGATTAGGCGATTAAGATTAATAATAGGATCTTCCAAAGGGAACAGGCTAAGAGAGGCTAGGATAGAGTTCTATAGTCGTATAAGGCGCAAAGCACACAACAACAAAAGCTAAGTTAGAAACTATGGTATGGCGCAGAGCCGATAGACCTAAGCAGTACTAAAGAAACCTATAAGAGATGGGGAAAGCAACTATAGAAACCTAGAGGTTAAGGATTAAGCGATTATAGGACTAGGGAGTATAGGCTGAACCAAGGATCTTAATAGCAGAAGACGTTTAAGCGGACTCTATAGCAAAAGCAATAGTTCAAAGATAGAGCTTATATAAATTACGGAAAATAGGGTTATTTTGCCAGAAACTATAAAGACAGTTAGAGACACTATACAGTAAAGGGAACTAGACTAGTAGTATATAATATATACGTATAAAGGGACGATAGTGCGCTATAAGGAACAAAAGAATATTCAATTAGAAGTTTTGCGTTTTGTTATAATAATATATACCGAATTTATAAAGACGCTAAGTACGGCGTAAGCTATTGGCCATAAGAGCTAGAGTTAAAAGGATTTAAAGGAACTAAAGAGTTAGATAAAGAACAAAATCGACTTTATAAGCTGGATTAAGATATTACAGTAATATACGGACAACAATCAGCAACAATAACAATGGAGTTAGAGTACTTATTAATCAACAGCGACGAGGATAGTAAAGGAACCAACTAGGGGTATCTAAACCTCAATAACGCAATAGAAGTAAAGACTAAAACCGCCACAGAGCAAGGTTTAGTAACGGGCATTATAACACTATTAGATACGGCATCTATTGCTTTATAAGATAAAAGGAGTAATATCTAAAGACGATTAAGCAAGCAGACGACTGCTAATGCTAGCTCACTATTTAATAAAGGCAAAAGGCCAAAGGCTTAAGATTCTTAAGATAAGATAAAAGACGACTAAGATTCTTAAGACGAGATAAGGCATACCTAAGGACCCATAACGGACGAAAACCAATGGAGTAGGGCAATAGCTCAGTTTAAGAATATATAAATGAGCTCAGAACAAGAGTTTCCCACGGTATAAGATTCTTAAGATAAGATAAGTGAGATTTAAGACTCTTAAGACGAGATAAGAACACTATAAACGCCTAGTTAAACTAAGGCGGGAGCTAAACTTAAGTTAGAAGTCAGCTTAGAATTAAAGAATCTAAGGGGTTAAGAATTCAAAACGTGAATAAGGACACCCGCAGGCAGAAAGCAAGTAGCTTTACTATAGATTAGAGAATCTGCAATACAAACAGCAGTTAAATTAAGAGACAGATATATAGACCCAAAGGACTTACTAGGGGAACGCAGTATTTAGCCTAAAGATCGGAAGCTTAATACCGTAATTAAAAAGTAAGAAGACTTTAAGAATCCACTTATAAGACAAGAAAGAAAAGAAACCATAAAGGAATTTAGAGTAAGAATTACCTTATAGCAAGAACAGAAACTAGATAAAAGATCTAGCATATTAGAACGTATAAAGGACAGAGCGCTAGTATAAAGGATCACTAATAGGTCAAAAGTAGGCATACTAAGAGCCAAGTAACTTACTAAACTAGAATAAGAGGAGGATCTAGGGATTCTAACTAGGTTCAAGGAACGATATATAAAGGGCTGTTATAATATAGTAATAAGAAGATACTTCCTTATAGATAAGCCGTATACACTCTAATAGCTATACTAAAGGTAGTATAGGCAACGACACAATAACGAGTAGGAAGATTTCTATATGTAGTTGGATGAAAAAGTTATCCAAAACCACCTAATTACGGAAAAAGCAATAAATCATATTAAGGGAGCCTTAATCATAATATTAAAAAATCTAAAGGAATAATTAGAGGACTAGAGAAGCAAGAGGCGCGTCTTAATACCTACAAATAAAGTCGTAACGTTTAGATCAGTGTAATAGAGGTTTAAACTTAAGGATAAAGATAAGCTAAGAGTTAACCCAAAGCACCTAGCACACTATACGCTATTATGGATTGCATATATAGATAACATATATAAGATACATAAAAATCCAAAAGAAAAGAATCGGAAATACCCTATAAGGATATACTGGATAATAGATAAATAATAGTATAGGAATGCTAAATATATGCATAGATGGCATCTAGCAGAAGTCTAAGAAGAAGGAGATTTAACACTTTAACCAGGAAGATTCCTTATAGAAGAATGCTTAGATAGACGACAATAGTGGAAATGTCTAGAAAACACCTATCTATAGCATATTAAAGATAAAAAGCGAACTAGGCATTGGCTAAAGAATAAGCTAAGTATAACAGGATTAAGTAGCTAATAGTTAGGAAAAGTAGAGGCCTATAGGACTAGAGGGAGCCAGTAGTAGAGCCTTAGACCCTTAAAGGAATTTAAGGACAACACCTAAATTTACGAGTTAAGTAGCAAGATTAGCAGTTCAAGGCATTAATAGATAGTGGAGTAATAAGGAACTATATCTCGCTAATAGCAGTTAAAAGAATAGGGTTACTACACAGACAAAAGGAGCACCCTTACTTATTAGTAACAATTTTAGGAGATCCGATAGCCTATAAAGGAGGTATTATCAATCTTAAAACAGGACCTATTTAGCTAACCATTAAAGAAAGACCAGTTAAGATGTCTTTCGATATATTACTATTAGGAAATAATAAGGCAGTATTAGGAATGCCTTAGTTACAGAAATATAATCTAAAGATTAATTAGATTATAGGTTAGGTCAATATTAAAGATATTTAATGCCGCAAAATATAACAATAAGCTAAGATAGTATAGTACTAAGTAGGGGTGACCTATAAAGAAATAGAAAAAGGACTAAGCTATATACCAAAAAGATACCATAAGTATAGTAAGAAACTATAGTCACTAAAAAGTGAAAAGCTGTTAGAGTATATAGCATAGGACTATAAGATAGAATTAAAACTAGGAACAAGTCTAAGGTTCTTTCCAATCTATAAGCTTACCGAAAAAAAAGGGAGAGTATTAAAAGAGTTTATCTAGAAGAACTTATAAAAGGGATATATTAGACTATTGCAATTATCAGCGGGATATCTAGTACTGTTCGTACCAAAGAAAAACGGAAAACTTAGACTATACATCAACTATAGATAGTTAAACAGTATTACCAGAAAGGATAGGTATCCTTTACCCTTAATTAGCGAAATCTAAGACAGAATCGGCAATGCGTAAATCTTTATAAAGATAGATCTAAGATAGGTATACCATTAGATTAGAATCAAGGAAGGCGACAAATAAAAGGCAGCCTTTAGGTCAAAAAAAGGACTATATAAACCATTAGTTATATAATTCGGGCTTATAAACACACCAGCAACGTTCTAGAAGTGTATTAACAATATATTAAGAGAACACTTAGATGAATTTATTATAGTATACCTTAACAATATTATCATCTACTTAATAAGTAAGGAAGAATATAGAGAACACGTTAAATAGGTCTTAAAGAGACTATACAAGGAGCAGATGCTAGTAGCAATCGAGAAATACAAGTTCTTCACTAGGAAGATAGATTTTATTAAATTTATCATCAAACTAGGCCAACTTAGTATAGATTTAAAGAAGATCGAGGCCATAGTAAATTAGTAAGAACTAGAGAACGTTATACAGTTAAGGTCGTTTTTAGGGTTTTGCAATTACTGCAGAAGGTTTATAACTTAATGGTTAAAGGATATTAAGCCATTTATAAGGTTAACAAAGAAAGAAAAACCTTAGGTATAGGGAGAAGAGCAAAGGAAATTATTTAAGGAGGTTAAGGAGTTGTTTACTCAAAACCCAATCCTTAAAATCTACTAACTAAAGTTAGAGACAGTGGTTAAAACGGATATATCAGACTTTATACTAGGGGCGTACTTCCTACAAAAATATAAGGATGGATAGCACCCAGTAATATACTATAGTCGGAAGATAATACTACCGGAACTAAACTATAACATCTATAACAAGGAGTTATTAGGTATAGTTATAGCACTTTAGAAATAGAGAGCATTCTTATAAGGTATAGAGAAGCCATTTATAGTTAAAATAGATTATAAAAACCTAACGGGGTTCCTAACGATAAAAGAACTTAATTAAAGACAAGTTAGATGGGCAGAGATGCTTATAAAATACTATTTCGAGATTCAGTATACTAAAGGTATAGATAATGCACAAGCAGATACTCTAAGTAGAAAGGCTAAACTATAAAATAATAAAAAGCCATTAGGGGCTTTACTGCGAAAAGATATAGACAGATTAATTAGGTACAATTATCTAAAAATTACAGTAATAAGAGAAACCAGTTAGACTTATAAATTACTAGAGAGTAAATAGTTATAAAAGATCTAAGAAGCATAAGTAGAGGATCTAGACTTAGAGTAGTACGAAAACTAAGAAGTAATATATATGCCAAGGTCTATCGTAAAAGAGTTTATTAAGTTATTTTATAAAGGACTAACTTAAGGACATAATAGAGCTACGGGCTTAGTATTAAGACTATAAAAAGAGTATATTATTAATAGAATCTAGGGACTAGCAAGATAAGTTATAAAAGAATATCTAAATTGCTAAAAGAACAAACTAATAAGGCATAAGCCATATGGAGGGCTACAACCTATTAAAATACCAGAAAGACCCTAGGAGGTTATATTATAGGACTTTATTATAAAGTTACTAAAGTTAAGAGATCCTATCACCGGACAAGATTATAACGCGATTTTAGTAATAGTCGATAAGCTAACAAAGTGGGGATACTTTATAGCATGCATAGAAGAAATCTTAGCGGAAGATGTCACTAGAATCTATATTAAAGAAGTATTCGCAAAATATAGAGCACTAAGCAAGATTATATCGGACAGAGATCTAAGATTTATAGCAGCATTCTAGGAAGTGTTCTTAGCGGAGTAAGGAGTTTAAGCAGTAACTTCCACTATATATCATCCGCAGACAGACGGTTAAACGGAAAGATTAAATTAGACACTAAAGTAGTATCTAAGGTATTATGTTAATCATACACAAAACAATTAGGTATTATTATTACTAGTTATATAGTTCGCATACAATACAACACCTTAAGAAGAAATAGGCACATTACCATTTAAGGCGAATTATGGGTATAAGCCAAGAACATTATTATCGCCACATTAAGTAAAAAAAAACGAGTAGTATAGCTAAGTAAAGAATAGAGACGTTAATAAATCTTTATACAAACCTTACGGAAACAATATAGGTAGTACAGCAAAGAATAAAAAAGTACTATGACGCTAAGAGATCTAAGGGACCAAATCTTAAGGAGGGGGATAAAGTGTGGCTACTATACAAAAATTTCAAGAGTTAACGACCAAGCAAGAAGTTAGACTACGTCAGACTAGGACCTTTTAAAATTACATAGAAAATTTCATTAGTCACGTTTAAGTTAAACCTACCAGCTAAAATAAAGATCTACCCTATACAGCACATTACAATGCTAAAGCCAGCATATAGGAATATTAAGCCACTAGTTTACGAAGTAGACATATATAGAGGATAAGAGAAAGACAAATAGCAAGTTTTAAAGATCGTTAGCTATAAGGACATAGACGATAAAATATAATACGAAGTTAAGTAGATAGGCTATAATAAGACTACCTAGGAACTACTAGAAAATTTAAAAAAAGCTATAGAAAAGGTACAGGAGTATTGAAAGAGAAAAGGTCAGGCAGTATTAATAAAGAAAAATCGCCAAAGAATAAGCCACCTAAGGGGGACCCAGGAAGAGCGACTGCCAAACTACTTAGAGTTGTTTCCTTCTCTATTAAAAGAGAATCCGTTCTTTTATCGCTAAGTTCCTATAAACCTTATTCTATAAGTTTCTACTTCTTAGAACAAACCTTCTTACAAACCTTCTTAAGACAGATTAACTGAGCGGATACGGCAAGACAAGAATCTAGAGCACGTTATTAAGCATTAGCAGCCTCTTTCTTAACGTTATAAGAACGATAAAGTTCAGCAAGCGCTACTAAAAGCTTATTATTAAGTTTTGCAGCAGCGGATTAAACACAAGACCCTATAACAAATTACTCAGGAAACTCAGAGACTATTAAAAGTCATAAAACGCGCACACTTAGCGTTAAAAGTAGAGCGAACATTATAAGACAATTAAACGTTTGCTTTAGTGCACTCTAAATAAAAAAATAGTTGTTAAGGTAAAGGACTCGCTAGCGTAATATAAACTAACCCCTCTTTCGCATAACGAGAACACGGAGACAGCATTATCTCACTAAGAGATAATATCGCAGCAACAGTATAAGACCGACGAGCTATTAAAGAAAAAGAAGATGCTTTAGGCATTATAAGTAATAATATTAACTAAATTAATTAGACGGACATTATACCTTTAGTAAACGACCTAGAGATGCTAGAAATCTTTAAGGACGAAAATAAAGAAGAGGGAGATAGTATTACGGACGCTTTAAGTACGATATTATGACTACTTAGAGAAGAGTTAAAAGAAGCTAGTTGGTTAATATAAGCACGGTTTAAGATAGAACCGATAGAACTATATAACGAGGAATAGTAAGTAGAGTCACGTAATGTAATCTATGTAATCTATATAATCTGTGAGATCTATTATAGAGTAAATAGAGTAAACAGAGTAGATAGAGTAACGACTTTCTTAGGAGTACGGATGTATATTTAAAGGACTATAGTCCCTACCTAGATAGTTCCTTCCTTGTAGTAATTCTTAGAATATAATTAGGGTTAATCTATTAGGCAACTACTCCACTAGTTATTATTACGTTGTTGACTTCGCGATACCTATATACCTAGCCCATTGACGAATCTACCGTAGTTCCTACTATAAGGTTCTGTTACACAATAGAACTATATAATAAGGAATAGTAACTAAGGTTATATAATATAATCTATATAATCTATATAATCTATAGGATCTATAACAAAGTAAATAGAGCACACGTTTATTATATATAAGAAGGATTTTATAGGAGTACGGTTGTATATTTAAGGACCCTTAGTCCCTACCTAGATAGTTCCTTCCTTTGTTAGGAAAAAATTTACCAGCATTTATTTTTACTTTTTAGCTATTTTAGCATTTCCTAGCATTTAGCAGCTAAATGCGGCATTTATTATTAAGTACTAGCATTTAACTGCTAAATGCCGCATTTATAATTAAGTATTAGTATTTAGCTGCATTTATTACTAAGTATTAGCATTTAGCCGCCAAATACTGCATTTATAATTAAGTATTAGCATTTAGCTGCTAAATGCTAGAAAATGCTAAAATAGTAAAAAAGTAAAATTAAATGCTGTATAAAGCTCTGCACGAAGTTCTATACGAAGCTCTATATAAAGCTCTGCATAAAGTTCTATACGAAGCTCTATATAAAGTTCTACACGAAGTTCTACACGAAGTTCTGCACGAAGCTCTACACAAAGCTTTGTATAAAGTTCTATACGAAGTTTTACACAAAGCTCTGCATAAAGCTCTACACGAAGTTCTACACGAAGTTCTATACGAAGCTCTGCACGAAGCTCTATACGAAGTTCTATACGAAGTTCTGCACAAAGCTCTGCACAAAGCTCTGCACGAAGCTCTGCATAAAGCTCTATATAAAGCTTTATACAAAGCTCTATACAAAGCTTTGCACGAAGCTTTGCATAAAGCTCTGTATAAAGCTCTGTACGAAGTTTTATACGAAGTTCTATATAAAGTTCTGCACAAAGTTCTGTATAAAGTTCTGCATAAAGCTCTATATAAAGCTCTATACAAAGCTTTACGCGAAGCTTTACTCTACATAAGGCTCTATATAAAGCTCTGCGTATAGAGGCTCTGTATAAGGCTCTACGTGAAGCTCTATATACGAAGGCTCTACACGAAGCTCCGTATTGGGTCCCCGCTATATTCCTAATAGCCTCTATACGTGCCTCTACTAAGTATACCCCCTATATACACCTAGGTAGCTACCTTATTTTTTACCCTTTTTTATATCCTCCCTACCTAGGAAGACACCAGAACGACAGCTAGCAGACGACCGTCGCCGGAGTTAGATAACCGTCGCCAGAGCTAAACAATTGTCGTCAGAGCCAGACGACCGTCGTCAGAGTTAGACGACCGTTGTCGGAGCTGGACGACCGCCGCCGGAGCCAGATGACCGTCGCCAGAGCTAGACGACCGTCAGAGCTAGATGACCGTCGTCAGAGCCAGACGACCGTCGTCAGAGCTAGATGACCGTCGCTGGAGCCAGATGACCGTCGCTAGAGCTACATGACAACCGTTTAAACGACTAGCTAGCGAACACGATAAACGATTTAATCGATTGATTAAATCAAGGTGACATAGATAGGTAGGCATAGATAGGTAGGCATAGATAGGTAGATATAGACGGGTAGGTATAGATAGACAGATAGATAGATAGACAGGTAGGTAGGTAGGTTAGTAGGTAGGTAGGTAGGAGAGAACTATCGCTATATTATATTAAATTATCTAAAATAATATAATTTATTTTACACCAACTGCGTAGAAAGAGCAATACTTATTTATTGTTTAAAGTGAGCAAGATATATAGAATATGCGAGAAGGGCATTATATATAGAATATGTAAGAAGGGCATTATATACAGAATGTATAAGGAGGGCATTATATACAAAATGCGCAAAATGCGTAATTAGCTGCACTGTATTATTAAATACAGCAGTATGCCGCACTGTATTATTAAATATAGCAGTATACCGTACTATATTGTTAAATACAGCAGTACGTAGCAGTATGCCGCACTGCATTGTTAAATACAGCAGTATGCTGTACCTTAGTCAATACTATACGCTACATGTTGTAGTGCGCGGAATGCGCATTTGGCTACTAAATGCTGCCAAATGCTGTAAAAATGCTGGTAAATTTTTTCCTGACATTATAGTAATTCTTAGAATATAATTAGAGTTAATCTATTAGGCAACCACTCCACTAGTTATTATTACGTTGTTAACTTTAATTTATATTACCTATATACCTAGCCTATTAATAAGCCTATTGTAGTTTTTACTATAAGGTTCTGTTAT
>Ga0307515_10021037_pt1 | contig 11589 bp, 4 predicted proteins | sample 17_EM_MG_FD_194513 | JGI IMG/M metagenome (GOLD analysis project Ga0307515, IMG submission 194513) | Populus trichocarpa ectomycorrhiza microbial communities from riparian zone in the Pacific Northwest, United States - 17_EM | ecosystem: Host-associated > Plants > Roots > Unclassified | place... | reverse complement strand
AGAAATTGTACAAACTAAGCCTAAATTTTCAAAAAAAGGCACTTAAACCATTTTTTTTTAAAGGCTTCTTATTTTACCAAATTTTAAATTTTGGTCCCCTTATGTTTAACTTTTCACAAACAACAAAAAAAAAAATTTTGCAAAACTAAAAACCAATCTAATACCGAGATTTTTTTGAGATCATGAAAATATGAAATAAAATAGTACAAAATAAATTATCAATCAACACAATGTGAAAGGATAAAATTAAAAAATATTAATAATTAAGATAAAAAAATAAAGATAAAAAATAAAAATACCATGCAAAACCATAGTGTGTTCACTCAAATGACATGGTGATATACCAAGGCCTTTTAGATTTATTTTTATTTTAATTAGTAGGAATGGTTATTTCTTTCCTTAATTTTTCATATTCAAACCTCGAGGTTAACACCTAGGATATATTTTTTTTTTCAAATGCATTATATTGATGTGAAAATGTGTTTATGAGAATGATTTGATTTTTTTTTATATGAATACTCTTAAATTAGAAAAAAAAATACAGTTCTAATGAGTAGTGATCTTGTTTCAACTGTATGCTTTAAAACATAGTTATTAAACCCAGTATGTGATTGACCCACCCTAAATATTGGGTCTTGAGTTACATGATTTGACCCGGGTTAACCTGAAAAATTTGTTTAAAAAATATTTGAGGTTTTAATATAATTTTTTTATGTCATATTAAAAAAATATTATATTATTCTTTTAAATTGAAGTATTTAAATAAAAATATTTCTTATTTTATATTGAAAAAACATAACTTTCTTATTATGATATAGAATATATATATATTAATAGGCTTTCCATCTCACATTGAAAAAATAACATATTATTTTAGTGGATATATAATAAAATTTAATATAAATTAATTAAAAAAATGATAATAGAATGGCACTTGCAAGGGGTTGTGCTAAGCAAGGAAAAAACATCCAACTGCCGCCCCTGCACCTATGCTTTCTAGATCCTTTTGTCCACTATAATTTTGTTTGTTTCTCCACTAAATAAAAAAAAACTATTTTTTATTGGAACCACATTGTTTATCATCCCCAGCGACACCCACGTTGCTGATCTTGGTTGGCATGCTCAAAAAAAATAAAAACACTATAGATTTGATTTTTCATTTTGTTAAATAAAACGAGGACAATCATAGTATCTGGGATCTTCTACTCGTCTCGCTCAATTGTTGGTCCACGTGGATTTCTTTTGGTGTAAAAAAATAGGGAAGACGGTTTCTGTTTCACCCAAAAAAAAAATGGACGGAGAGAAAAAATATTTGAGAGGTGGGTTTCTTTCGGGTTTCCAAGTTATTCAAATTTCAGATTAATCCGGCAAGTCAGGTGATTTACATGCTTGTTTTTTGCTAAATACAAACTCGGTTAAGGCATCAGGCTAATCAAATTCTAAGTTAATTCGTCAAATTAAATCGAGTTTAACAATGATATTTTAAAGTTATCGAACAAATAAAAAAACCCTAACAATCAACCATGACTTATTCTTACTGTATACAAGATTTACACTTTGCATTGTGATTTTGGATTGAAATACAAGAAAATAAAAGTATCGGGGAATTAAAAATGGATTTATAGGAACTTTACAGTAATATATTCAACGGATTCAACAAGGATATGATGGTAATTTCAGATAATTATGCAAAAGTTATAGTGGTTATCTAAAAGCTTCATCACTAAAACCTAAAGAAATTGCAAACAAGGGTCTTTCTGCAGGTTTTTTTTTTTGCCAGATAGTCAACGAAGATTACCGATGGCAAACACGTACACGTTTCTGGGTCACTTTGAACTGGGATCGATTCCACCTGGCGGCTCACGCCAACGACAAACACAAGTAGCTTTCTACTTGAAACCTTCCTAGCTGGAAAACGAATAGTTCAACTGCCATTACAATCCAAACTGTCCTTCTTGTCAGAAACCCAATCAAAACGTACGGATCTCTGTTTGTTTTTTATTTTAAAACCATTTTAAAAAATAATTTTTTTAAATTAATATTTTTTTAATATTTTTAAATTATTTTGATACGATAATATAAAAATATTTTTTTAAAAATAAAATAATTATTATTTTAATATATTTTTAAATAAAAAATATTATCTTACTTCATGTCTTCTTTTTATTTTTTATCACTAGCTTCCAAGAGAATTAATTAAAATTTTCCACCTCTCTCATCTTTTACTACCAAAAACCTACAAGTAGCCTCTAAGAAGAAACATGGTTCTTTCCAGGTGTTTCCTTTTTCTTAAGATGTAAGATTTTTCAAGCTTTGGTCCCTTAGTTTTATTCTTCTTGTTTGTTTTTTTAACGTTGCTTTGATTTACAATTAATCTTGGTGATTTATATTTCTTTATCAAGAAAATATTTTAATTTTCAGTTAATTATTTTTTTCACTAAACAAAATTTAATTTCATTTATTTTAAATAATTATCGCTCTTGTAACTAAATTTGAAGCTTAAATAAATATTCAATCCATTTTTTATTAATATCATGGATTAATTTGAATGATCACGGAGAATTCATTTTTTTTTAATTTTTGTTTTCATTTAATTTGATAATTTTTTTTTATCTTTAAAATAAAAATCTCACGATATCAAGATAAATTCAAAGTGATAGGTTGATGTTTGATTTTATAAAATAAAATAAATTTTAATTAATTTAGAATAACTAAACAAATATAGAAAGTAAAGTAAATAAAAATAAATAAATTAGTTAGCGTATGCAACGCACACACTGGGTGGGTGGGGAAGCTTATAAAAGTTGTAAGAAAATAACTTTTAACTTGTAAAAATAGCTTATAAAAGCAGGATCAAACCGGAGCTTCCAAAATGCCACGCAACCAGTAGACAAAAAGGCAGTACAAAAATCTTCCTCACATACAGACGGACAAAAGCTTTGTTTGCTTGAAAGGTCCCTAGCTGCAATGTCAGGCGGCAAAAGAACATCAGCTCAAAAACATCGGTCGAAGAACTCGGTTATTGTACGTACATGCATACATACCATGTCCATTGTCGAAGTCGAACGATGGCTGCGCTCGGCCCGAACTTACATCTTGCAGAAGGATGTGAGGCTTGTATGTCACCCACCCTATGTTGGGATACTTTGGGCCATATCTTGGATGATTTAAATCTGGATCCACCAGACGCATTGGCCTTTAAAGTCTTTCGGCTCTTGCCTTAGCTTCAGGTTTCCTTTCCTTCGGTTATGGTATGGATCTCCTGAGCAAAGTTACTGATTCTTGCTATTGACTAGACATATGACATCTTCGATGAAAACAAAAAATTACCATTTATATGCATCTGAAAGTATTTTCAAGAGAAATCATAATAACATAGAATAATTTCAAACAAAAAGGATCATTTAGAATTGCGTTTCAAATAATAATTTTAAAAAATTTAAATATTTTTTACTTTGAATTAAATTTTTTATGCTTTTGAATTGTTTAAAAATATTTTAAAAAATAATGGATTGCACAACAAATTTCCATTTCCCCTGCTTTCGTCCCTCTTTTTTCTTTTCTTTTTATGGTGCCAGGACAAGTTCTTTTATGTTTTGCTCCGTGCTTGTGACAATCTGGCGGCATACGTTTCCAAGCTGAGCTCCAAACTCAGGTGTCACCCTAACTTAAAAGACAGCAATTAGGCAGTTGGTGATAAGTCAGATCGAGTGCTCTCATAATCAGAACAGAAGAATCATGAATTTAAATATCCTTGCATCTAAATTATTGAGTTAAATCATTTTTCATTCTCCTCCTGGAATGTCAACGTCGACTTGTGAACATCCTGGTCATTGGTCCGTTTGGATTAGAACCCAGAAGAAGCTGCAGAGAAACTCAGTACCAAATTATGAGAACGGACGGAACAGCACCCCAGTCCCCAGCCTTGAGAAACCAATATGAAGCAACTCACGACTTTCGAGCAAAATTACAAAAGAATAGTTGAGAACTTAACGAAAGGGGACACTTTTGCCACAAAGGCTAGTTCGTTCTCCATCAACAACTAAATTGAGTAGTGTTGTTAATAATTTTACGTGGAGGGATCTAATAATTGTACAAGTCAAATCATTGGTCCCTTGGAGGGGAGCAAGCAATGAAATTACAAATGCCAAACTGCTCAGCCAAACATCCCGAACCTTTGAGAAACCAAGGATTTCATTAAACCACCCCAACCTCCAAGGAAACATGCCAAGCATTACGAACTAGCTCGTAAGTCTTAACCTAATCATCTAAATCACTTATCACTAATTAAGCACTTGTGTTGCAGAGGTGGTGAGAGAATGGTGAACAGTATGAAAAATAGAGACCGTATTGAGTAATGTTGCATATGATTTTTACACGTACAGTTGAAACAATTCTAAAGTTCAAACAGAAATAGGGAGAAGCAACACAGAAAAATTGCTGAAACACAATTATATACATGGTACGGATGATACATACATCATAAGGTAATGCTAGTCCAATGCAGACTGCCTTTTTTTTTTTTCTTCCTGTTTTTCTTCTATTTCCCCTTTCTACTTTTTAATCCTTTTTATCCCTTGTACACGGCAAGGGATTCATTGGTTAGCAGTGATTCTAGGGGGGGCAATATATAACTATTGTCAACAAGAATTTGATAAAGCACAAAGTAAACTGTACAATTCATAAGAGTTACCAGAAGATATCATCAACTCCCACTGTGCTAGGTCGATCATTATCCTCCTCCAGCTCCAGCTCCAACTCTGGCTCAGGAGGCCCAAATTCTGGGGATTCAATATCAGCAAGATTTTTCAGATCAACAATTGAAAGTTCATCTAATTTCCTCACCGCCAAGTCTGCAGCACCAAGCTCATACACAGGATGCTTGCTAGCAACAGCTACACACTTCATAAAAGCATCATGGGCAGCCTCCACGGCCTGATTAGAGTTCCCAAACACAATACAGCGTTGTGGTATAAAGTTTAGAAGCTGGGCTGCATAAATAAACATCTCCGGATCCGGCTTCCCCCTGTGAACATCTTCTGCTGCTACAATAACAGTGAAATACCCTTCTATCCCAATGGTTCCAATTGCATTCTCGAGAGTCTTTCTTGGACGTGTGGAAACCAATGCCATTGGTATCTTGTGACGCATCAAAATATTCACAAACTCCTTTGAACCAGTCCGTAATCTATATATCCCACCTTGCAGTGATTGGTAGATTTCTTCCCTCCTCGTAGCCATTCTTTTCATCTCTGCTGGGTCTCTCGACCAACACAAGACTTCAGATATCGCTTGCTCACTCTTCATCCCTTCTACTCGTCTCAAAATAAAGGCTGGAGGAGCAGGTTTCCCTTCTTCTTGAGAAAGAGAGAGCCAGGCTTGCCTCTCGAGATCAGGATTATCCTCAATTATCACACCCTCCCACTCAAATATAGCACCCAACCAACCACAACCCATCCTTTCTTGTCGAATCAAGGGGTTATGCAACGAAGGGTTATCCGCTCTATTCTCTGGTGGCCACAAACCTGGTTTTCTATCAGCACCAGTATCAACTCGGTAATTCCAAGTCCGTGGTATTCTCTCTCTCTCTCTGAATGAATACGCCTCTTTTGTAAGCTCCGTTGCCAGAGCCTTAATCGAGGTATTAACTAGCATATCAATTTTCAATCTTGGCAACATAGGAGAAGAATAAAGAATCCTTTTTCCCACAAACTCATTTACAGGACGCCAACAACTACTCAAAGATTTCCTCCTGTAAGAACCATCCTTAACAGACAATCCTCCACTGAGTGGCCTATACCCAATAAGAGATGCTGCAGCAATTGAATCCGCCATGTCTACCGGTTCTCAGAATAGCCAAACCCGCCAACAAATTCCAACACGAATCTAACCTAACTTCCCCTAAATCAATTCCTATGGAACCGTACACAATTTAAAATTTAAACAGCAGTAATTATAATTACACACATCAATTCAATACCTAGACTTTTTGATAGAAAGCTATACAAAGTCTTATAATAATATTCTCTAAAAACCTTAAAAGAGACAAGAATAAAGCAAGGCTTTCTTACTCTAAAAAGAACCCAGCTTGCTTCCTTAAAAGCCAAACGAAGCATAACCCATTAACCCCAACAATCTAAAACCTAAAAAAAAAGAAGCATAAACAACTATAAAACCTATAAAAACTGAACCCCAGAAAGCTAAAACAACGCAAATATACAACAAATAAAAAAGGCCTCTAATTTAAGAAGACTTCTATCAATTTTAGAGTGGGAAAAAAAAGGGAATGAAGAACCTGGGGAGAAGCGACCGTTGATTAAAGATTTGGTGGGTGAGAATGGCGAAGGAGAGGGGAGAGGCTAGATTCTTCGAGGAAGGAAGGGATATGTGAATATGTGTGTGTGTTGTTTGTTGATGAAGGAAAGGTGGTGGTTTTCTGTGGCTTATAATTACATCCAGGCTTGTTTACGGAGACCGGTCAAGCCGGCAAAAGGGGCTGGTTTGCTTTGCACGTGTCAGTTTTATGTCCCAAAAATAAATTACTCCCATGCCTTTTTAATATTTCCCTTACCTTCTCTTATTAGGATTTCCTATAACTAAAAACAAAAATTCAGTTAAATAAAAATATAAAAGCATATGCTTTATCTGTTATATGTTTAGGACAGGACATGATTGCAAAAAGTAAGTGAAGCCCTTGATACACTCAAGCCATCATGTCTAAATAATTTGTATTACTTGTATCCACCGCCATTTTCAGTACTAATTAATTAATGTTATGTGAATTGGAATTCTTTTTCAAATCCGAAAATCAAATATCAAGATTTTTATATAAATCTCACAATTTTTTTTAAATAATTAAAATAATTTATAAATCACAGTCACAACTCACAGAAATTATGAAAATATTGAACAGTAACTTGAAGCCTAGAGATGCCAGTTTTGTAAGAGAAATGAGTGTCAAAAAGCATACTAATCGAGAGAGCAAAGAAAAACTTATGATCATGATGCTGAAGTATTGGAATTTGGCAGACACATGATTGAAAGCAACTTCAAAAGTAAATGCTCCAACGTACAAGTTTCCTTTAATTAATGATCAATGTAAGGCATTTACGTGCCCTATGTTCATGTAGTGTATGAATAGTTTTTTTTCCCGTGATACCACGTGAGTTGGATTATTTTTTTTACAATCTTATAATAAAATATAAAAATATTAGAAAGTTAAAAGTTTAGTATACAGTGGATGATTTTTAAAAAAATATTGAGAACATGATGTACCAAATGATATTTTTTAAAAAAATATTAATATGCTAATATATTGAATCGATCAAGATTAACCATGTTTAACTTGCGAAATTCTTAATACAAAACATGAGCTCATGACAACACTATGAAATAAAAATAAAAATAAATTAGGAATCATAATTTAAATTAATCAAATATTGAAGGTCTAAAATGAAAAAAAAAACATTCAATAAAAAAAGATAAAAAATAACTTGATCAAACCTAAAATGATGTCTTGCACTACGAAACGGCTCGGACTAGCATTTTTAAAGAAGAAAGAAAAATTTGAGACCAGGGTAGTTAATCTGTCTGGATCCATTAAGCCGATTAATCTAATAATATAATTAAAAAATAATAAATAATAAATAAAAAAATCCGAGATAACTCATCTTATTTTTAAAATTAATAAAAAATCATACAGAAACAAAAAAAAAAGGGGAGCTCGATATTCAAATAAATCAAACACCAAATGATAAAATTGAAAAAAACACGAGTTTAAAATAAAACAAATAATTTAATACCTTACACTATGTTTGCGGTTTAAATATTTTTTTTCTAACCTTAAAAAATATTAAAATGAATGAAGATACCGACACACTTGATGGTATATTTTAAAAAATAACTATTGAGCAATTCATTAAATTTAATTAAAAAAAATTATTTAAAAAGAAGCTAAATCTAGTAAAGGAAAAAAAAATATGAGATAATCCATGTCATTTTTCAAAGCAATGAAAAATCTTATACAAAGAAAAAAAATCATGGAGGCCAATATCCAATTAAATCAAATGTCAAATGATAAAACTGAAAAACATGAGCTTAAAAAAAGAAAATAAAAAAGCAATCAATATACTTGGACGATTCTTCTAAACCTAGGTAAATCTTTCAAATTCACAACCCGTTAAATCTTAAATTTCAAGTTAATCAAGAAGCTCAATTTAAAGTTGGAGAATGAAATCGAAAAAATATTAAAAATTTCCAAGGTTAAAAAATAGCAATAAAAAACGATGATAAAATCTAATATGTAATAATGAAGGAGGATGCAATTGTAAAAAAAAATCAATTTCAAAAACCATCCAAAATAAAATAAATACAAGTTAAAATAATGAGAATCAATTTTGAAATGAAAAAAATTGATGGAGGATGAAATCGAGAAAAATAATTAAATTCATTAAACTAATTCAAATAAAAAAATAACAATTAAAAGAATAGAAATCAGAACTATGAGGAAAAAACTTGAAGGGTTGTTGTGAAATGTTGTAAGGGCAAATATGAAAATCGAGAAGGAAAGAGAAAAGAATAAAAAAAAGTCAATTGTTACCAAACCATCAGGAATTAAGTTACATGAAGAGGAAACTCTTGTCATTGCAAATCAAAAACATCAAGGAAGCTGATTTTTACTCGTTGCGAGTTGCCACATACGCCACCCGAAGACAGGAGAGTGACGCACGTACTAGCATGTTTCGTGAACATGCCAACAACTTCTTTTTTATTTGTTTATTAAGCAAATTACCAAATCACCCATAAGATCACCCAATAATTACAAAGAAAACCAATATGAAAGCACCAACATGCCCCGAAAGAAAAGCTCAAGACCTTTTAATTTCAAGGGCAATAGAGTAGTTACACTGTCCATGTCAAAAGAAAATTTCAAAAAATCTTTAAACCATATTTATTTTTGTTTTGTTTTTAAGAATAACCAAGTAATTCAACTGTGTAAAAAATTATAAAAAGACCGAAACATCTCCAAATAAATATAAAATAACAAGTGAATATGATGAAAATACCATTTTACACCTGTAAGACAGCATTGAGGTTTTTTTTTTGAAAGGTAAAAATATAATCTTGAATTAAAATAAATTTACAGTTTTTTTTCCCGCATGGTGTAGGTTATTTTAATAATGGAAGGGAAGTCTTGATTTGAAAATCTCTTTAGAATGTATAATTTTGATGTCAGGATGTGCCTATAACATCACCTAATAAAAAACATAACCTTTTATTGGATGATATATTTTATTAAAAAAAATCCAAAATTAGATTCAAACCGTTTACTTTAATTCTCTGATATTTTTTAGCACGAGTTTTATCTGGTCACCGGCCAAGTCTAGTTACATTATTATTACACTGGTTCTACAGATTGAGTTGACTTCTCAGCCTATTTTTCAATTAAATTCTCAGTGAAGGATCATTTTATCATTCCAACCACGTGGCCAAGTAGGGTGGTGGGCCACATCATTATTTTATATTGCTTCAGCTACCATTGAAAATGGAAACTTTTGTATTTTTTTTGAATGTTTTAAATTATTTTATTTTATTTTATATTGTTTTGATATATTGATATTAAAAATAATTATTTAAAAAAATATTATTTAGATAAAATATTAAATAAAAAATACTCAAGTATTATAATTCCAAACACTATCAAGATCTTTAGACAACAAATATACAACAAGATGCTTTCTATACTTAGTTTATAGAATGAAAACTCGTGCTTGAAATATGCCAATGGTTTTTTTTTTCTCTCCCTTTTTCATAATTTATTGAGAGGTTGGAGTCACACAAGGAAACATGCTTCATTTGACATCTGAACAACGTTGTTTTTTTTTTTTTTTAAATCCTGGATAAAAAAATAATTTTTATGTTATGATTTTTTCTCTACAAACACAATCAAACAACTCATCAAAATTTCTTTCCCCGGCTTTGATTTTATTTCATTATCAACGGAAAGCATTTCTAAAACACAAAGATTCTGCTCCAAAACCAATACCGAGACCCCAAAAACACTCGAAGCCCAGTACAGTTATCCGATGGCTTCCTAATCCTATCAAGACACAAGTCCATAATCCTTTTCCCAACTGCAAACCATAATATATATATATATATATATAGTTCAACAAAAACTAAAAAATGTGAAATTCAGACCAAAAAGGGCTACAATTGTTTGTTGATCGCAGTGGCTTTTTGCCAAGATACTAGCGGTGGTTCTATGCTGGTGAGGGTTGATCGGTGATAAATGAGATGGTTGTCATCCAAGGACTTGCAGTGTGATTGAGCAAATGTACTAAAAGATTAAAAAATAATATACTACTCGCTCTCTCGGAAACTTTTTAAAGTTTATTTTTTAATTAATTATACCATAATAAAAAAAATACATTTTAGAAAAAATAACAAATAAAATACATATACAAATTTTGAATTTGAGGAAATATTTTTTTAACCGTTGTATCATGAATATCTAGAGGATGCATTTTTTAAATTGTCTAAAAAGAAAAAAACTTTGTTTACAATTTGGTTTATTGAAGTAAACTTTATGATTTATTGCGATTTATTTTCTACGTGGTTAATTCAATTTCATGACATATATTACGGATTTGGAAGGTTAACCCTGTTGGTTTGATGTTTTTTTTCAATTTCATCATTCAACATTGAGTTTATCATGAATTAGGCTTCATGATTTGTTTTGGTTTGCTTTTTATGAGATTATCTCAATCTCACGATCCAAGTCACGAGTTTTATGAGTTTACTTGGGTAGACTTGAGTCGTTTCATTGTATCATATTTTTAGATTGATTTATTTTTAATTTCATCATTCAATAATTGTTTGATTTGGAATTAAACTTCATAATTTGTTTTAATTTGCTTTCTATAAGGCTATCCTAATCTCATGATCTAGGTCGCGAGTTTGACAAGTTAATCAGGACTGACTCGGGTCATTTTTTTAGTTTACTTTTTACGATGCTATCCCAATCTCATGACCCTATGTCATGAGTTTGGTGGGTTAACCAAAGTTTACTAAGGTTATTTTTTTGTGTTTCTTTTTAATTAGATATTTTTTTTTAATTTCATTATTCAACTCTGAGTTGATTGAAAATTATACTTTATAATTTGTTTCGTTTTATTTTCTATGAGGTTATCATGGTCTTATAACATGAGTCATTTTTTTATTAAATTTATTGATCATCATTGGGTTGATTGAGAATTGAGTTTTATAGTTTGTTTCTATTTGCTTTATTTGGTGTTATCATGGTCTCATAATTCAGGCCACAAATTTAACAGGTTAACCGAAGTGCGCTAGGGTCGATTCAATATGTTATTATCTTAATATTTTTTTAAAAAAGAATGTTTTCGTGAATTTTTGTGAGTCAAATTACTTTTTACAGGTAGTTCGAGTTTTTTTAAACTCGTCAAGTCAAATAAATCATATTGGTTCAATCTCCATGCTAGAAAATGTTAACAACACTTTTATATATATATATATATATATATATATATATATATATATATTAATTTAATAATAGAGAGTAAATAAAAT
>Ga0307515_10021036_pt1 | contig 11589 bp, 8 predicted proteins | sample 17_EM_MG_FD_194513 | JGI IMG/M metagenome (GOLD analysis project Ga0307515, IMG submission 194513) | Populus trichocarpa ectomycorrhiza microbial communities from riparian zone in the Pacific Northwest, United States - 17_EM | ecosystem: Host-associated > Plants > Roots > Unclassified | place... | reverse complement strand
AAGTGAAATCAAAATTGTGAACCACGCTAAAACTGCATCCGTTCAGTATAATGACAATATTCCGTTCATAGCTGTACTACTTTTCTTTCTTTCTTTCTTTTTTTGAGAAATTATACTTCAGAAAAAAGGAGAATTTAATATTTCCAGAATTCATGATACACTGGTTATCACCTGCCACATATATTTGAGCATAATGTTTTTAGAAAATCAAGTCTTGGTAATGCCGTTTGATTTGGAATTCCTAGCTAATACTGCTGGAAAGAAAATAATAAACAGTATGCATAAGATATGTCTTGACCATAATTAAGAAAGAAATTAATAGACAGTCTTTGTTGTGTTATAGAAAAAAATTAAAAACGATAAAAACTATCACTTTCATTTAAGGGTGATTATTTTCGGTTCGGTTCGGTTTTTATAAAAAAAAAAAGTAACCAAACCAAATTATTTTTTTTAAAAAAATCAAAACCGGTTCAAACCGGTTTGGCTCGGTTTTTCCGGTTTGGCTCGGTTTTTTCGGTTTGGCTCGGTTTTTTTCTGGTTTTTTTTTGTTTGGGTTCGGTTTGGTTTTTCGGTTTCAGGTTTATAAACCAAAACCGAACTGGTCGGTTTTTTTAAAATTTTAATCGATTTTTTTTTACAATTTGAATTTTTTAATTATTATTTTTTATTTTTTAATTTAATTAATTTTTCAGTTTTTTTTTCTGACCCCTGCTTTCATTGAGCATAACAAACACGACGATGCATTTAGGGTGCAAGAAAAGCATGCATTTAATTATAATTTTCAACAACAAAATGTTGTCTTTGTTATTTCTTGACGAGTCAAACTTCTACGTGCTTATAAAATATCCAGCTGGCATAAGTACACAACTTATCAGGACTAGCCAGCTGCCTGCTAGCTAGCCCCAATGAGTTCACATGTTCTATTAATTAATTAGTAGTCATGACGGTGATACTTTAAATTCTTCAGCCAGCCAAATTTAATTGCTCCATTCATTAATAAATCACTCTAGAAAAAAAAAATTACATTTGCATACTCTTATTTTTTATATATATATCGTAAATATACTCTAAATATTACTGTCGAGTGAGTAATCATTTCTAAAATCCAATCTATAAAAAAACCCCTAACTTGATATCCTACCATCAATTATATACTTGTATAATAGCCCAATCATGTTTAATTTTTTAGTTTTTGGGTGTTTTGCATAATAGTAATAGCAATGATGGTTTTTTTAAATATATTAATTAAAATTATTTTTATAACAGTATATCAAAATAAATTAAAAATATAAAAAAAATAATTTTTTTAAATATATTTTTTTTTAAAAAAAACGCGCTTGAAAAGTGCACTTATATATTCTTTATGTGAGATGTGTTTCTGCATATAGGGACTGCCACAAAACTACGTACTGTGTGAACGATGACGGAAAGTAAATCCCATCACGCGTTAAGCCATGAACCGAACTGCACTGCCTGTTGTGGGACCTTGTAATCCTTCTTGTCTATTCCTAGCTAGCTAGCTTGGTGTAAAATGTTGAGCAATGAGATAGCCCACAGTAACACCTCTTCTTCCAAGCCATCGAAAATGGCTGCGATGCAACCTACGATGGACTTCAGGTTGTGGCTCAGTTGTGGATAGAACTTTTTTTTTTTTTTTTCATCGGGTTCAAGCTTCACTGTATATTTTTATTATTTCTGCGGTATCTTACATGTTTATTAGATTTGTAGAATGTTCAATGAATCTAAAAATTAGTTGTAGTGTATGTAAATTGACTCAAACAACTTTAAATTAAAAAAAAATAAAAATGGCTGCGATGCAACCTGCAAGTAGTCAGGTTGGTTTTTGCTTTATTTGAACCTGTACACATTGTACTGGACTGGAAATACGGTGGACTCTTGAGATTGCTGTCTGGTCATGAGACTTTCTTCTTCTTAACTGGAAAACATTAATATTTTGGTTCATGATGTAAATTCACATTTTCAATGGCTAGATCAGCAATTCATTGAGTTTAAACACGAGAAAATTACGTCAATGCCCGATAATTAAAAAAAAAAACTTTGAACTACCAAGTAGAAAATAATGGGATGGACCTATCAATTACTAGAGCACCATCTGCAATATTTAAACACCGATTATGGGCTCTTGTAATTATATTTTTTATTAAATAGATAAGTACTGATTGTGTTTTTGGATTTTTTATTTATCAAAATCAAACATGTTTCTAAAATAAATTTAATTTAAAAATAAAAAATACGTGATATTAAATACTACAAGAAGCATGTGAAATTAAAAAGAAAAAAGAAAAAAAGAGAAGTCCCATCTCAGCCTCAATACGTCTATTACTATACCCATGCTCCCAAGCAAGCCGCGGCCGCGTGACAGCTGCCCGCAATTCTGTCTTGGTAGAATAGCGATGTTCAAGATTAGCCATAAAGCCTTGAAGCTGCTGGTATCGAACACTGAATCAGCAATTCCGCGGTCAAAAGAGTCAGCTTTAGGGCATAGACAAAAAAATCCTTGCTATCGCACGAGCAAGCATGCTTATTTTTTCTCCACTAGCTAGCCTTTCAATCCCGTACGCATGTGCGTTCCTTTTCCTTTTCTTTTTTTTCTATCTTTTTTATAAAATCTGTTCGAATCTAGAAATCTTTCTTCTTCAAGCTTCATCATTGTTTTCTCCAACAAGAATTTGATCAGAAAATTAATATAAATAATTATGTATCATAAATTTGAGTGCAAACATTAATTTAATGTGTGAGCAAGCACATATATATATATGAAGCTGGGGTTCTTTCCTTTAAAAACACTAGCAGTTTAGCACTACTTGTTCGTTCGTTATCCTTCAATCTTTTTAAGAAAAATATTTCTCTGTTCTTTGCAAACAATGAGCTGAAAATCATTAACGTTCGTACTGCGTACGTAAGGCGTAAACCCTAGGGTTACTCGATCCCAGGAAAAATTAATGTCGACTTCGTCAAAAAAGAACATGGCGCTGTAATTTTGTTGGTCAACTGTGCTAGTTTTGAGCCATCGCGATCTCCTTTTCCCTTTAATTACGAACTTCTCGTTCATTTATAGGCTGTTTCGTAATCTTGCATGTGTGGAGCATGAGTCACGTAGAGCATCAACGTTATCCTCGTAGGGAGGCAATTGCAATGAAAATTCTTTATGGATTTATCAATTAGAGGAGAGTATTGACCAGTCTTGAAATTGAAGGATGGAGAAACTGTGAGAGGTTTTGGTTCATGAATGCGTCAATCCACGAGTTGATTTCTAATCAAGTCGTCGAAGTCCACATTATTTTGCTTATTTAGAGCGACTAAGCCATCAATTCAGAGAGTTTAATATTTACAAGAAAATTCGTGACTCACCTCTTGATGGCAACAGATCATGCGATGTTAGTAATTCTAAGAACTTCAGCCTGAATACACTGCATATGTAGTAATTAATTAGTGATGAGTTCTCTCTTTTTAATCTCTCTATTATTTTTATTGTATCGGTGAAAATTTTAAATCTTGATCTAATACTAGATTAATAACTATTTATGTTTGCATCTCAGTTAATCATGATCGGTAGGATGAATTGCAAAGTTATTATTGGCTCGCACTACATGGTAGATTTGATATAAAAAAATAAACGTAACAAAAAATATTTAGGTCGTAGAGAACTGTTTGTTATTGTTAATAAACTTGGCCTAACGGGTTGTTCTGGCGTAACCCATTCGACTTGATTGATGCAAAGACAAGCTGACCGACCAGTAAAAAAAATCTAAGGATAAAATTAAAAAAAAATGATAAAATTCTAGGATAGTTGACTAGTTATGGCTAGGGAATGAATTAGTAACCCTAGCACACCTTACCTGAGGTAAACTGTATCGTGTGGTCTAGATATAGCTTAAAGGTGTTGATAGATTCATAACTGATAATTAGTCTATGAATTAAAATAAAAATTTATTCTCATGAATAAACCAAACATTTTAAATTTATTATAGGCTTGTATATATGCTAAAATAAATTATTGTGGGAAGAGTTTATATATACGTGCCGTAAGAGAGTTCACCTATCCTAGAAGATAAAAGAGTTTTCGACAACTCGTATATTATGGTGAAAATTACTTCGAATTAAAATTAGTGAATACCCGAAATAATTATTGAAAATTCTAGTCAACTTCAAGTATTTTAATGTCAGTTTACTTATAGGTCCAACATTTATACTAGAAAGTTGATAATTAATTCTTATAAATTAAAATCTTTAGGGGTTATTGAAATATTAACTAAGTTCTCATGAATTTAATAAACTTGTTATTAAATCAAAAAATAAATTCAAATGTATTTTTTGAATTTTTGTTTATATATAAAAAATGCTTAATCATACCTTATATCTTTATATATATATTTTTAAGCAAAATATGATTTTTATCTTTTGAGAGACTTGGTCGAATGTATACCAAATAATTTTTTTTATTTTTAGAAAATAAGAAATTTTTGAGATTTTGATGGAAAACAAGTGTTTTAATACCAAGTTAACATCTTACAGTATAAGTCTACAACCATGATATTAAATAAAAATACTGTAAAAATATGTGAGGGACCTACAAATAATTTTAAATTGATCCTTGAAATTTTTTAGAATTTTTAGGAATTTATTTGGGTACTGCAAATAAAAATAGCAAAATATTGTAAATTGTAAATAAATATTTTGTCATGATTGTTAGCTGTGAGAACATGTTTTCCTTTGTTAGAGAAAATCTCTGGCTGTAACCTGTACTGGGAGTTGGGACAAGAGCACATTGAACACTCCCAAGTCTTCCATTTTGACGATGCTTTAGCTAGGAGGTCACGTTTTCACTCTATGAGGATGTCGACAGATAATACAACGATTTGGAGTAAAAAAAATAAAAATTTAACCAAAAAGCTTAATCTTTTAAAATGGAAATTAAATTACTTTAGACCTGAAATATTTAAAGCTTGATATAAAAACTAAAAAAAAAACCCTAAATATTTCTCGCACTTGTAACTGAAAAAGGGTGGTTAACATCCCTCGCAAGCTGTGAATATTCCAATACTTTGCTAGATTTAGTGTTAGCGAGCATGTATACCAACAGTGATTTCACTTCCATCATAATCATCCTATTAATTTACGTGTTTATAAATACATCTATCATTAATTAATTAAAACCAATTAATTAACTGAAAATTAAACCACCTACTGCGCGATTGACGCCCAAGAATTCTGTGTTCTGATTAATTAATCAAAAACTTTTTTTTCCCTCCAAATTTGTTTCCCTCCTAGCTAATTTGTCATGGCAATGGCGGACCCAGCTGCAGGTTGAACGCGAAAACTTAAGCTGAATAAATATATCTCTTACTTGGATCATATTAAACCAAGAATTCAAGACAACACCTGCACTATAAAAATACAAGTTCTGCTTGCTTATTTTAGCTACAAGCACCAAACCACACCTAACTTGTCCAGACTCTTTGTCATTTGATGCTCTTAATTTCCACTGTCGACTCTAGTCTTATAGATATTCTGCGTGGATATGAGACAATTGGGATCTGATTAAATGTTTATATGTCCTTGTTGACAACGGAAAAGAGAGGCGTCGTGGTGTGAACACCTTGAAATATCAAAGACAGATCAAGACGTATTTGTCGCCATAGATAATATATAGAAGGAGCTTCACTACTTGAAGGGAGATATGAACATGATTAATCTTTTGGCGGAAGACAATGGCGGTGTCAAAGTAATATTAAATCTCCACCATTTGTTTCGTTTCGCTTTTGTCAAACAGCAACTCGTAATATTCTTTAATTGATATGTTAAAATCAGCAATAGTCAAGATCATTTATCTCAGAGCTATCAACTTGGAATGGACTGTTATTACCTGTTAAAGCTGCCGTTGCAAAAATCAAACATTCTAGAACAAGAATTCTTACATACTTATATTCATAGTTGTTTGAAGAATTGTGGGTGGAGTTTCTGCATCCGATAAAGTATATCACTTTACCTCCTCTCAGCATGGATGTATGCAGGCATGTGTTCTGTTCTTGATGCAAAACAGGACCAGAAATTAACTCTTGGGTGAATCTAGCTCAGTAGGGGTTCTACTGGAAATCTGTGTTTCGTAACAGAAATTGAATTTTCTATGAGAAAAGAGGGCCAAATTTAACTTTCATTATTACGGTTTCTAATAGGAGATACGTCCCTAGCCTGCTATCTAATTCTCAGTTTTTGCCACGAAATAAAAGCTTTTTTCAATTGAGTCCCTAACATCTTGCAATTTTTTAACCGGATGCTTGCTTGCATCAATATCCGTTTATACTTTTCATCCAATGTGCATTAACACACATGGATAGAATGACTCAATTGATTCTTTTGCTGTTCGTGACAAAATTGAGAATTGGATAACACAATGGTTTTCCCTTTCGGATTTGATTACATGATCAAAATCTCCTTCGGGAATTCATTTGTTCGTTGCAATGAGGCCCGGCCCAAGAAGCTTTTGCGCGAAGATACGTCTCCGAAATTACTTCCTTTCCCTTTCCTCGCGGGCCTCTTCGAAACGTAATCGACGAGTTTTACCCAAAAATAAAAATAAAAATAAAAATAACAAACCATCACATGTCTGTGTTACCGATCAATTCTTCCGTTTACAATTGTGAAGTACAGAAAGAAGGTGATATTTTAACTTCTTGAGCTACCTTGTTCAAAGCAATGGTTTGAGAGTATAATTAATGTTGTTTTTAAAAATATTTTTTATTTAAAAATATATTAAATTAATTCTTTTATTTTTTAAAATTTATTTTTGATATCAGTATCAAAATAATTTAAAAAATACTAAAAAAAATTAATATAAAAAGATTAAAATTTAATAAAAAAACTAATTTAACCGCAACCCCAACTCTTTGTTCCTACATGCATGATTCACGCACAAATGCCTTCTATGATGATGAACAAGATGTTGCTCGAGGAAAAGTAACCACAAATTAGACACATCACTTATCCTTAAGGTCCTGTGTGTGTATATATATATATATATATATATATATATATATATATATATATATATATATGTGGGGGTATTCGGGTCAGTTTGCGCGCATTTTGACTAATCCCACGGGCCCTAAAATTAATAACCATGTAAATCTTTAGTGGCCACCACATTAGCAAATACAGGATTTGAACCTGAAATTATAGGAGGAGCAAACCCTTTAGTTTCAAGATTTTACTATTAAATCATCAACTAGATGATTTTCAAGGTACTGAATTTTGACTGGGAAGCAGGTGTACAGTCAAGTTTTTGCTTCTTTTGAAATGGAACATGTTAAGCTAACCTGACCACAGCTCTGCCGGGATTATTGCGTTTCTAGAGTTGCAAACCACATGTAATACAGGAAAGCTCTGCTCGGAAACAAGACTGTAAGGCATATTGTTTTGACTAACACGTCGTGATGTGCCCAGCCTAGTTTGGGTACCGGATCACATCCAATACAGCAACGAAACCTAGAAAATTCAAGGTCAATGCAAAGTTATTGCGGCATATGAAACTTGTCTACATTAACTGTGTGTGTATTCAATTAATTGGACCACCCTTAAAGTAGTCTATCGACAGTCTTGGAAGGGAAGAAACAGTGGAATGTCTTCATCGGTGGATTCTTAAACGATCTTGAGACCTTTTCGCATTTGGATCGCTGACTGATTTAATAATGGTTATGCAGCTGCAAAACTGGCCATGAAATTCAGAACCTCCTGTCAAAATGTTGTAGGATTTAATGGCAAGGCCTGTCATAACTCATCTGTAACTTTAAGAAGAAATGCTATGAGCACATACATGTAACAGCATAAATTTTAACACGGGTTAGCTCATAAATCCCATGAACTGTTGATTGTATTTGGCAGACAAGTCTTGCTGTAAGCAATGGGACAAGGTACAATGAAATGGCTGGCTCTGCTGCCACAAGTAGAGCATGATTGTTTCTCAGGAGCCTAATCATCATGAATTGGCTCTACTGTTTCACCAAGGTCGTGTTTTCGGTTCGCTGAAAACCTCGCATGCTCAAAACGGAAGACCATCGGACAAGAAATATCCTTAGCTAGCCCAGTTTATATGGACTTAATGCGGATCAGATTAACCAGAGAATCTAGCCCATTACAAGCCCATTGGGCTACCACTCGAAACCTTATCCCAGACGACGACGCAGAATTTCACACAAAGGCCGAAGCGAAAAAAGGGCTACACGGTGAACTCCCTGAGCCACTGATAAAATCACGCAAAAGCAAAACATTTTACAAATCCGAAAACCTTCTGTTTGGCAGCCGAGAAAGTGAAGAGAGAAAATGAGCGGACCATCAAAGAAAGTAGTGGATGTGGCATTTAAAGCATCGAGAACCATCGATTGGGATGGGATGGCTAAGCTTTTAGTCTCTGATGAGGCTCGCAAAGAGTTCGCTACACTTCGTCGCGCTTTCAACGAAGTTAACTCCCAACTCGAGACCAAGTTCAGCCAGGTCTCCCTCCCTCCCTCCCTCCCTCCCTCTAGATCTCTCCCCTTTTTCGAATTGTTTTTTAATTTCTTCGTTTCTAGATATAGGATTTTGGTTAACTGTATTGTATTTAATTTGCATATATTTTCTTAATCATAAAGGTAGGGATTTTATATTTATCTCGATCATATTTATGATGGATTGGTATTTTTAATTTATTTTTTTTATTTTAATTTTGATCAGGGATTTCGTTGGGATTTTGGAAATGGATCTGGTTTGCATTGAAACTACATTGTTGCCAATGAAAATTAAAATGAGAAATTAGTGATTGATCTTTTCTCGTACTGTATGGTTATATCGCGGATAATTTATTGTTGGATTGATGAGAGAATCAAAATAGTTGCCAACAAGAAAAGGGAATTATTTTGCAATAATGTTTGCAGTTGTAAATGTCGGTATTTCAAGCTGCATTGCACTCAATTGTGTCTCCAATAGCAGCAGAGTCATATTAATAGTGCATTCGTCGAGGGGCATTCGTGCTTGTCTATTAGGAGTGACTTTGTATGTCCAAAACCAGCTCCGTGAAAGCTGTTCCTGCTGTTCTTACTTTTGATTTTTAGCTTTCTAGGTACCTTTTCTAGTGATTGTGAGTATTGTTTAATGATTGTTGATTGTTTTATTGTGCAGGAACCCGAACCCATAGACTGGGAATATTATAGAAGAGGAATTGGGTCTCGCTTGGTGGACATGTACAAACAGGCATATGAAAGTATGTTTCATTATTCATTTGCAGACATGACTCTCATGTCTTTTGGTTTACCTGATTTACGCTGTAGTATAACTGCTGCCTTATGCTGATTGATACCTGTTTACTTGATATGTTGTTATTAATTGCTGGTGTCAATGATGTTGCTGGAAGTTACTTGTGTAAGGTTTCCTTGTTTATATTGAATAAATAATTTAACTTGGGACACTGTTGATACTAAATGATTTATTATTTCTAGCAACCATCTGCTTTGGGTTGATTAAAAATGCATCCTCCTTTAGATTATTAGATGCTTATTGAACTGTATTATTGACTTAACAAGGTATAGCGTTTAGCATGATATGTGGAAACTGGAAAGTTTTGACCTTGGATTCATATGCTGACACTCATCAAGTGCTTGAACTTTTAATAGCTAGCGGCATATATATATCTCTTCATGTTTTTAGTGGTGCAGAAAGACATTTTATCCCTTCTTTAGGCCTCACTGTTTTAATTGCCCTTTAATAGTTGATCTTGAGGGAACACTTAATGGATGGACTTCCCTGCCATCGGGGTCAAAATATTTTCCAAAGTTGAATTTCAGCTTAACATCTATAGATGAAGGGTCTCTTTGTTTGATCTTCTCATATTAATTCATATTAAGAGGTTTTGTGAGATGGTATGATGAAAGCTATCCAATGTATGTTATCATCCATCCTTTAAACCTCGGTTAATTATTTTTTTCTCTTTATAAGCTATATTGAAAACCTGTCTGATGTTTCTGAATTTGCTTATGATTCAATCTATAACCAAAGCCTGAAAAATTTTACCCTTTACTTGCTTATAAAAATGAAAGGAAAAAAAAAATTACCCTTTACCTCTCTGATTCTGAAACTCTCGTATTCCTCACATTTCTAAAAGTCCTTTTGCTTTCTGTTTGTTTTATTATTTTTTAAGTGTATTGTTTTGGTTCTATGCTTCAGAAACTCACCTTAATGCCCTGTTTTGTTTGCTATGTGTTTTATACTGCTATTAAGTTGATTTATTAATATTTGTTAGGTTGTCCCTTGTTTGATACTGATTTCCTTCCCTGGCATGTGTTTGCCCAATGCATGAATGATGCTTAGACTTATACTTTAGATTCCTTACACCAATCTTAGTTCCTGCACTTTGTGTGAACTGTTTTGTTGCCTACAATGGAGTATGCTTTGTCTGCTTTAGGTTTGGTCCATAATGTAAGTGGTGTTATTTTTGCATTTTTTCAGTTCTAAAGTATAAAGCAAGTGTACATAGAATCATAGTTCTGCTATCTTATTGGATCAGAATCAGTGCGTGACAGGAATATATTCTGGATATTTATCCTTATAATGTCTGGTTACTAAAATGGAGCCACTTTCTATCAGAATACTGAATTGAGTCAACTTGTCCATATTTGTTTTGCAGGCATAGAGATCCCCAAGTTTCAAGATAAAGTGACTCCAGAATACAAGCCTAAATTTGATCAATTGGTGTGAGCCAATAGTGCAATTCTGATTGTTATAGTGGTTTTTTAAACTTGTCTCTTGCAACCACCTCTCCCTCCCCCCACTCTCTCTTAAAGTATATATTCTCTTTTGGTTTTGCAGTTGGTGGAATTGAAAGAAGCAGAGCAACAATCCCTGAAGGAGTCTGAGCGTCTGGAGAAAGAAATTGCTGAAGTTCAAGAATTGAAGGTGAATGGAAATGGATACGTCATCTTTTAGTTTTATTCTTGTCCAATTTATGATTTCTAACCACCAGACATCAATTTGAGCAGACAAAAATCAGCACCATGACTGCAGAGGAGTACTTTGAGAAGCATCCTGAGCTGAAGAAAAAGTTTGATGACGAAATCCGCAATGACTATTGGGGTTATTGATCACATAGCTGATTTTGGCTCCAGCCCTGAAATTCTGAACTTGTGGTGTTTTCCATGTTCCTTTTACAATAATAATTTCTAAAAGGTTGCTCCCAGTTTGTAGAATTTGACCTTCAACAATGCCCATGTCAAATGCTAAACTTCACTTGGACAAGCAGGTTGGGGATTTACAAAGCGATGTGCATACTTTGATCAGCGTCAATTGTTATCGATCTCTTTATTACATTTTAAACTGTTTATGATGAAAATAATCCAGGTGTGATTAGCATTTTAAACTCATTCTGGATTGCAGTCCATTCTATTTTGAGAGCAAGGCTTTTGTTTTACCAACTCCGGTGGAAACAAGAGAATTCTGTCTGTAGCTCTTGTATGAACTTTTGAGGTTCATAAACATAAATATGATGAATACAATTTTTGCGTAGCTTTCACAGATGTTGCTTGTATTTCCCTCTTCTTTTCC